>Ga0265298_10008773_pt1 | contig 12106 bp, 9 predicted proteins | sample AusTroGonzalo_MG_3_FD_193486 | JGI IMG/M metagenome (GOLD analysis project Ga0265298, IMG submission 193486) | Bovine rumen microbial communities from tropical cattle in Woodstock, Queensland, Australia - Gonzalo_01 | ecosystem: Host-associated > Mammals > Digestive system > Stomach > Rumen ...
CGCTAACGTGCATCATATGAAACTCGTCGTGGCTACGAAGAAATAACTAGTAGGCTAGAAAGCTAGAAGACTAGTAATCATGTCAGAAAAAACAAAACGTCATATAATAGCTTCTGTCGGAACGCTTCTGTTCCTGCTGCTCGTGTTCCTGCTGCTGTGGTTCGTCTATTTGCGCGTACCGCAGCCTGTAGAGGAAGAGGGTGTGGAGATAGAGTTCGCCGAGCTGGAGGAGGAACCGGAGATACCGGCGGAAGGTCCTTCGGACTATGCCGAGGAACCCACCGAAGCGGCTCCGTCTGCGCCGGCAAGTCCTGCTGAGGCCGTAGCTACGGATCCGACACCGGCTTCGCCGCCCGAGCATATCGTTTCGGAGGAAGAGACGTTGGCGCTGGAGCGTGCGCGCAAGGAGCAGGAGGAACGTGAGGCGGCAGAGAAAGCGCGAAAGAAGAAAGAGGCGGAGGCAATTGCCAAAGCCAACCAGATGGGTTCGCTCTTCGGTAAGACCGAAGGCACCAATACCGAGGGTACAGGCAAGTCACAAGGTGCAGGACAGCAAGGCAACCCTGTCGGACACGGTACGTCAGGCGGCAACGACTGGTCGCTTGCAGGACGTAACCTGAGAGGCACGTTGGCCACTCCGCGTAACGATTTCAATCAAGAGGGTAGAGTAGTTGTCGAGATACGTGTTAACGCCGCAGGCGAGGTCGTCAGTGCGACCGTCAAGGGCGGAACGATCTCCGACAAACAAACCCAAAACATCGCTCTGGAAGCAGCTCGCAAGGCTCGCTTCACCGAGGGCGACCATGATCAGATAGGAACAATTACATATAATTTCAAATTCAACTAATTATCAATTGTTAATTACCAATTTTCAATTTGTATGAATTATTTATTCCTTGACAACGGCTTTGAAGAGATCGAGGCTATCACTACGATCGACTTGTTGCGTCGCGCGGGTATTGCGCTGACTACCGTTTCCATTACCGGCAACCCGATGGTGCTCGGTGCACACAATATTGCTGTGGAGGCAGACGGACTCATCGAACGAATCGATTTCTCGGACGCTGAAACGCTGATTCTTCCGGGCGGACAAACCAAACTGGGTGACTGCTCGGCACTATGTGAATTGCTCCTAGAGCACAACAAGGCGGACAAACTCATCGCAGCTATCTGCGCCGCACCAGCTGTGCTCGGCAAACTGGGCATCCTCAAGGGCAAACAGGCTACTTGCTATCCGGGTTTCCAAGACGCGCTGGGCGAAAGCTACGTCGGCGGACTGGTGGTGGAAAGCAAGAATGTCATCACCGCCAAGGGACCCGGTCTCTCGTCGGATTTCGCGTTCTGCATCATCGAACATCTTGCCGGCTCCGATGCCGCCGATGCGGTTTATGATGCAGCTCAGTATTGATAGAAAATAAAAATGCAGCTATCAAATTTCGATAGCTGCACATTTCTTGGCCAGGTAAGCGGCTTCGTCTGCATTGAGCAGCGGAGCCGTTTCTTTATAGACTCGCACGTGGTAGGCATTGAGCCAATCAATCTCGTCTTCGGTCATGAGCGACATGTCGATGAGCGAGGTGTCGTAGAAGCAGAGCGTCAGAGGCTCAAACGTCAACCATTCGTCTTCGGTCGTTGTGGCCTTGGTCTGCTTGGCGGGTATGACGGTGATGAGGTTCTCTGTGCGGATACCCCATAGGCCGGTACGATAGATACCCGGTTCGTCGGAGATGATGTGTCCAACCTCCAGCGCTGTGGGGTTGTTGTCCGTACGGACATTCTGCGGGCCTTCGTGACAACCGAGGAAATGGCCTACGCCGTGACCCGTGCCGTGACCGAAGGTGATACCGGCCTGCCACATATACTGCTTGGCTAGCGCATCCAATTGGTTGCCGCGTGTGCCACGCGGGAAGCGGGCTGTCTGCAGCGCGATATGACCTTTCAGCACGTAGGTGTAGTCCAGTTTGGCCTGCTGCGGAATACGTCCTCCGAGCCAAACGGTGCGGGTGATGTCGGTTGTGCCGTCCAGGTACTGACCGCCGCTGTCCAGCAGCAGCATTCCTTGAGGTTTGACCTCCGCGCAGTTGTCCCGGGTCGCAGCGTAATGAACGATGGCACCGTTGCCCTGGTAGCCGGCTATCGTGCCGAAACTCTCCTCTACGAAATTCTCGCCCATCAGGCGGAACTCATGCAGTTTCTCCATGAGCGACCATTCGGTGAGAGGGGCGTTACGGGACAGAGCCGGTCGTTGGTCGTTAGAGAAAGCCTCTTCTTCGAGCCATTTGAAAAAGCGTGTGAGGGCTGCGCAGTCCTGACGCATAGCGATGCGTTCGCCTTCCAGTTCAACGGCGTTCTTCTTGGCTTTGTCGATCAGAATAGGCGACTTCGTGTTAATCTTCTTGCACGCCTCCGGGATGGCTTCGAAGAGCGCTTCGTTGACGCGCGCACCATCGTAGAGAATCGTGCCGTTCAGGCTGCGGATATAGTCGAACACTGCCTCATAGGGCTGAATGTCTATATTGTTGAAATCCAGATAGTTCTGTGCGGGTGAATCCACTTTCCGGGCATCCACAAAGAGCGTGCATTTGTCGGCTTCGAGTACCACATAAGAGATGACAACGGGGTTGTACTCCACATCGTTTCCGCGGATGTTGAGCAACCAGGCGATTTCGTCCAGGGCGCTGATGATTTGCGCATCGGCACGCTTTTTCGCCAACTGCTCACGCATTCGTGCGAGTTTGCTCTCTACCGTCTCGCCGGCAAAATCGGCCGAGTAGGGGTAGAGTTTGTCCTGCGGGATAGCCGGTCGACCTTCGATCCATAGCGGCTTGATGAGGTCGATGGATTTCAGTTCAACTTGCTCCTTCCAGTCGGCAAAATCGTTCACACTGAACATCTCCGGGTTAACGCCTACAATACCTTGTACGTTGTCTGCCAACCAGTCGATGATTTTCGGGCAATCGATGTCCGATTCGCGCATGAGCTCGATGGTCGAATCCTTGAGCTCGATACCGGCTTGCAGGTAGTAGCGGCTGTCAGTCCAAAGCAACGCTTTGTCCGGCGTTACCACCATCGTACCGCTCTCGCCGTTGAAACCGCTCAACCACTGCATTTCGCACCAATGGCTAGCCATATACTCACTTGCGTGCGGGTCATTTCCCGGCACGACGTACGCACTCAGTCCGTTCTCGCGCATCAACTTGCGCAACGCACTCAATCGTTCCTGTACTGTCATAATTCAAATCTGTTTTGCGGTGCAAAAGTACTATAAAAAATCGACATGTGCAAATTTATTTGCAGAATTATTTGTGTATATCAAAAAAAAAGAGTAATTTTGCGCCCGGTTTGGGCGTTGCCTTTTTCCCTGTAGCGGTTTTTCCCGCTTAACGGGAACAACCTAGTGTAGCATGGAGGAAAACGGGCTTATATTCAGATGCTTTGCGAGCGGAAGTAGCGGAAACTGCTACTATCTGGGTACGCGTCAACGGGGAATACTCATTGACGCGGGCATCTCTGCGCGGCAGATTCAGAAGGATCTGCGCGAGATGGGGCTGGATTTCCACAATATCATGGGTGTGCTCATCACGCACGACCACGCCGATCATATCCGTGCCGTAGGTACGCTGGGCGAACGCGTCAAACTGCCGATTTATACAACGGCGGAGATACACGACGGAATTGACCGCAACTACGGTGTGCGGGAGAAACTGCGTACGAGTCGGCGGTATTTTGAGAAAGGCAGGGAGTGGGAGCTGTTCGGCATGAAAATCAATACTTTTGGTATCGAGCATGACTCAACGGATTGCTTGGGCTACTCGATCGATTTTCACGGGCAGCGGTTTGTGCTGATGACCGACTGTGGTAGCGTGAACGAAGAGATGGAGGCGTATATCCGTACGGCCAACCACCTGGTAATAGAGGCCAACCACGACGAGCATATGCTGCTGAATGGTCCGTATCCGACCTACCTGAAGGAGCGTATCTTGAGTCCGCGCGGTCACCAGAGCAACGACACCTGCGGTGAGTTGCTGGCGCGCAATTACCACGAGGGACTGCGCAATATATGGCTCTGTCACCTCTCGCTGGAGAATAACGATCCGGAGGTGGCCTATGAGACCGTGCTGGAGCATCTGCTGGATGTGGGCGTTGTGCCCGGAGAGGATGTGTTCCTCAAGCCGCTGGATCGCACAACGGCGAGCCCGGTCTATAGTCTCAACGATAGCGTGATCGTTGAGAATTAAGAATTAAAAATTAAGAATTACGAATTACGAATATGGAAAGATTAGTCATTATACCTACCTACAACGAGAAGGAGAACATCGAGGCCATCATCAAGGCGGTGATGGAGTTGCCTTTGGAGTTTGACGTGCTGGTCATCGACGACGGTTCGCCCGACGGTACAGCCGACATCGTGAAGCGCCTGATGGCGGGCGAGTATAAGAACCGCGTGCATCTTGTGGAGCGCAGCGGCAAACTCGGCCTCGGTACGGCTTATATCGCCGGTTTCAAGTGGGCGATAGAGCACAAGGCTGATTATATCTTCGAGATGGACGCCGATTTCAGTCACAACCCGAATGACCTTCTGAAACTCTACGACGCCTGTGCCAACCAGGGAGCCGATCTGGCTATCGGTAGCCGATACGTGACCGGTGTGAACGTGGTCAATTGGCCGATGGGACGCGTGCTGATGAGTTATTTTGCCAGCAAGTACGTGCGCTTCGTGCTGGGTGTGAATATCCACGACACGACCGCGGGCTTCGTTTGCTACCGCCGCCACACGCTGGAGACGATCGAACTGGACAAGATTCGCTTCAAGGGATATGCTTTCCAGATAGAGATGAAGTTCACGGCCGCCAAATGCGGCGCCAAAATCATCGAGGTGCCCATCGTCTTCGTCAACCGCGTACTGGGTACGAGCAAGATGAGCGGCGGTATCTTCTCGGAAGCACTGCTGGGCGTGATTCGTCTGAAGATTTCCTCGTGGTTCCGTAAGTATCCGAAGTTGTAATGGTTAATGGTGAATGGTTAATGGTGAAGGGATTTAAGTTCTGTATATCCATTTTTTGTCTGCTTGGGCTGATGGCTTGTCAGCGAGGCGAGACAGCGACGGGAGAGGCTGAGGAAGCGGCTCCCGTACGTTACGAATACGGCCTGCCCGTTGATTCGTTCCGCATCGATACATTTACGGTGCGCGAAGGACAGACGCTGGGCGGTATTCTCCGTGACCTCGGTGCTACATCGCAGCAAATCAACCGCGTCAGCGTGCTGCCGTCCGACCAACTGGACGTTCGCACGATCCGTGCCGGCAAGACCTATTATGCGCTCTACCGTGCGGATAGCACGGAGCAAGCCACCTTGCGGTATTGGATTTACCTGCCCGACCGTCGTCACGCTACGATTCTCCACCTGACGGACACGCCTCATGTCGAGTTTGCAGAGAAGCCGCTGGTCATTCAGGAACGTTGCGCCGAGGTGGTCATCGAATCCAGCCTCTGGAACGCGATGGTGGGGAATGGCCTGCCTGTGGAATTGGCGCTCGAGCTGAGTGAGATATACGCGTGGACGATTGATTTCTTTGCGCTGCAAAAGGGCGATTCCATCCGCGTGTGCTACGACGAGCAGTATGTGGACGATGCGCGTATCGGTATCGGTCGCATCTATGCCTGCCATTTCTACCACGGCGGCAAATGGCAACCGGCTTATTGGCTCGACCTGACCGACAGCGTGAGCGGAAAAGTGCTCTGCCGCGGCTATTTCGACGAGGAGGGCAAGAGCCTAAGGAAGGCATTCCTGAAAGCGCCGCTCAACTACAAGCGCATCTCCTCGCATTTCTCGTACGCTCGCAAGCACCCGGTGTTCAAGATAGTCCGTCCGCACACGGGTGTGGACTACGCCGCTCCTGCCGGCACGCCGGTAGTCAGCATCGGTGACGGAACGGTCATCGAGAAAGGCTACAAAGGGCAGGGGGGTAACACCGTCAAGATTCGCCACAACAGTACCTATACGACAGCCTATCTGCACCTGAGCCGTTATGCGCAGGGGCTGCAGGTCGGTCAGCACGTCAGTCAGGGTCAACTGATCGGCTACGTGGGTGCTACGGGTGCTGCTACGGGACCGCATCTGGATTTCCGCGTGTGGAAAAACGGTACGCCGATCGACCCGCTCAAGATGGAGAGCCCCCCCGTAGAACCCGTTCCGGCACAGTACAAACCGCAACTGGACAGCATTGTGGCACTCTATAATTCGAAATTATGACATTAGAACAAACGATAACAACTATTGCCAAAGAGGCCGTCAAGGCGCTCTACGGCATCGATGCAACGGATCAGCAGATTCAGTTGCAAAAAACGCGTCCGGAGTTTGAGGGCAATATCACGCTTGTGGTGTTCCCCTTCGTCAAGGCCGCCCGCAAAGCCCCCGCACAGGTGGCTGAAGAGATAGGTCAAAAGATACTCGCCTCCGGAGGCTCTCCGGTAGCTAAATATAACGCCGTACAGGGTTTCCTGAACCTCGTCATCAACGATGCGTTCTGGGTGAAGCAGTTGGAGACCATCGACCGGGAAGACCAGTACGGAAAACTCCAACGACCAATGACCAATGGCCAACGACCTCTTATGATGGTGGAATACTCGTCGCCGAATACCAACAAACCGCTGCACCTCGGGCATGTGCGCAACAACCTGCTCGGCTACTCGATTGCGCAGATCCAGGAGGCGAACGGTTGGAAAGTGGTGAAGACCAACATCGTCAACGACCGCGGTATTCATATTTGCAAATCCATGCTCGCGTGGCTGAAGTTCGGTAACGGCGAGACACCCGAATCGAGCGGCAAGAAAGGCGATCACCTCATCGGTGACTACTACGTGCGCTTCGACAAGGAATACAAGAAGCAGATAGCGGAACTGATGGCGCAGGGTAAGGACGAAGAGACGGCCAAACGTGAGGCGCCGCTCATGCTGGAGGCGCAAGAGATGCTTCGCCGTTGGGAAGCCAACGACCCCGAAGTGCGTGCCCTCTGGGCCAAAATGAACAACTGGGTCTATGCCGGTTTCGATGAGACCTACCAGCGCATGGGCGTCAGCTTCGACAAGATCTACTACGAATCCAACACCTATCTGGAGGGCAAGTCGGAGGTGGAAAAGGGCCTTGCCTCCGGTCAGTTCTACCGTCGCGAGGATGGCTCGGTTTGGGCCGATCTGACCAAAGACGGACTCGACGAGAAACTGCTGCTTCGTTCGGACGGAACCTCCGTATATATGACGCAGGACATCGGTACGGCCAAACTGCGCTTCCAGGACTACCCGATAGACAAGATGGTGTATGTGGTCGGCAACGAGCAGGAGTATCACTTCAAAGTGCTGTCCATCCTCCTCGACCGCCTCGGTTTCCCGTTTGGCAAGGAACTCGTGCATTTCTCCTATGGAATGGTGGAACTGCCGAATGGTAAGATGAAGAGCCGCGAAGGAACGGTGGTAGATGCCGATGAACTCATGGACAAGATGGTGGAGGACGCCAAGGAAATCAGCCGCGACAAGGTCAATACGCTGCAGGGCATCACCGAAGCTGAGGCTAACGAGATAGCCCGCAAGGTAGGCTTGGGTGCGTTGAAGTACTTCATCCTAAAGGTGGATCCGCGCAAGAACATGCTCTTCAACCCTGCCGAGTCAATCGATTTCAACGGCAACACCGGCCCCTTCATCCAGTACACCTACGCGCGTATCCAAAGCGTATTGCGCAAGGCAGAGAAAGAAGCTAACAGCCAAGAGCAAGCTCAGAGCTGTAATAGCCTCGAAGAGAAGGAGCTCACGCTTATCCAGCGTCTGACGGAGTACCCGCAAATCGTACGCACGGCCGGCGATGAGTTCTCGCCCGCAGTCATTTGCAATTATGCCTACGCGCTCGCGTGCGATTTCAATTCGTTCTATCACGACCTGAGCATATTGAACGAGCCCGATGTTGACAAACGTGCGCTGCGTCTGCTGTTGGCCAAGAACGTAGCCAAGGTACTTCGATCCGCGATGTCGCTCCTCGGCATCGAGATGCCTGAGAGAATGTAAAAAAAACGCGAACCGCAAGGCTCGCGTTTTTTATCTCTAATTCTCTAATTCTCTCACTCTCTCACTCTTTTATATCCTCTCCAGATACTGCAGTCGGATCCAACCTTCGTTGCTGCCGACGCGGATATTGCACCATTCGCCGATAGTTTCGCGGATGGTTACTTTCGTACCCTCGTGAATGGTGAAGAGGTCGGTGCCTGAACGATCCGGTGCCGATTTGGCATTCACCACGCCCTGGGTGATGATGGCTTCGGCACGCAGTGTGTCACGGCGGTGCAGACTGCCGGCATTCAGTCCCGCAATGAGCGAGAAGAGCAGGGCTATCCACGCGATGTGGAAGAAAGTCTTGCGCACGGCAGGTGTGTGTGCCAGCAGGAAAACCAGTATGCCCGCGAGGGCAAGGATGAACAGACCGATAGAGATCCATATCCAGGTGCTCTCACCGAGGCTGTTGCGCACGGCTCGCACCCAAGACGAGAGGAAGAAATCCTGCTCGGCAATGTTGTCGGTGATACGGCTTTGGGCGAACTTCAGGTTGTACTGTGCGTCCGGATAATTGGGGCGCAGACGCAGTGCCCGCTCGTAGCATAGAATGGCTTGTGCCAATTCGCCTTGCTTGAACTGCGCGTTGCCAAGGTTGTAATACACCGTTGCATCGGGTTGTTCGTCCAGCAACATCTGATAGAGCATCGCCGCCGATTTGTAGTCGCCTGCCGCGTACGCCGCATTCGCCTCGTCAAACGCACTCTGCGCAGAGGCTAACAGCCAACAGCTAACAGCTAACAGCACTAAAAATATCTTTTTCATATCTTCTGATCCTCCAAGTTGTTAATCATTTGTGTAGTCGCTTCGTATAGGTCGCTCATCGCGTGGTCGGTCGATGGTGCGTAGCGGGCAAACTCTGCCGTCGAGAGCACGTTCTTGACCTCGCCGATCAGCGTTTCGCTAACGCCCTTCTCATGCAACAACGAAGCGATATTGTCTTTGTTCAGTTCCGCCGTCGGAATCGACAGACGGTCGCTCAGATATGTCCATGCGGCTTGTTCGATAGCTGCGTAGAACGCATCTTTGTCATTCGCTTTGAGTGCCTTGGCAGCCGCTTTCAGTCGCTTCTGTGCCACCTTGTTCGCACGTTTGTAACGCACGCGGTTGATGTCGGCATTCTCCTTGATTTGCTTGCGCAACACAACGAGCAGCACACAGGCTATCACAAACGGCACAAAGTAGAAGAGCCAAATCACTGACTGCTGAATGCTGAATGCTGAATGCTTAGGGCTTTTCAGCGGCTTAGTGTCGATGTACCGTATATCCGTGCCCAACTGCTTGATGTCCTCCTTCTGCGTATAGCTGACAACTGCGCCTTCACCATTAGCATCATTCGCACCATTTGCACCATTTCCACGTTTCACGTGGATGGTATATTCCGGCGTGGAGAGGGTACGATAGGCCTTTTCCTCGATGTCGAAATAGCTGAACTTAACCGCCGGAATCGTGTATTCACCCGGACTGCGCGGGATAGCCAGATACTCAATGGATTTGGTGCCGCTGACGCCTGCCGTAGTCGTGTTGAAATTGTTCGTCACCTTCGGGTCGTAGGGCTCGAATCCTTCCGGCCAATCGATGGCAGGTGTCTTGAGCAGTTTCATGTTGCCGGCACCGGTGATGTCCAGTTTGATGGTAACGGCATCGTTGGTCTGCAGTTCCGTTTGCGAGATACTCGGCGTCAGACTGAACTTACCTACACCGCCCGAGAAACCTGCCGGTTTACCGCTCGGCAGCGACGCTACGTGGATGGTCACGCCCGGTGCGGTCAGCATTTTCGTCACGTTGGTATAACTGCCGAAGAAATCGTCGAATATACTGCGCACTTGCTGACGCGTCTGCACGCGCAGCACGGCCTCAAACTTAGCCGGGTCAATCTGTATGTCACCCGAATGCTGCGGGTAGAGAATCGTGCGGTAGAGCACCGCCGTCTGGTAGTTACGTCCGTTGTAGTGCTCCAGTTGCGTCTGTATCTCGCCTTGGTCGAGATCCTGCTTCAGGAATCCCGTGAATTCCGGCAACTTGGTGTTGTTGGTCAACTGCGCCACATCCACGTTCGCAAAATACAGCTTATACGTAATCATCAGCGCTTCCTGCTCATGCACGCGCGTCTTAGAGGCAATCGTGCGAACGAAGATGTTCTCCGAGCTGGCTGTTGGCTGTTGGCTATTAGCCGTTGGCTGTTGGCTGTTAGCCGATTGCTGATAGTTCTGACTGCTCTGCTGCTGCGGCTGCTGATCCTCGGGCAGCACGGTGATGCGTACGCCGTTGGATTGCACCTGTTCGCCATCCACTTTCACCGTTGCCGGCTGGATGGTGAACGTTCCTTCGCGTTGCGCCATCAGCGTGTAGGTGTAGGTCTGACTGAACGACGAAGTCCGGTGACCGTTGACGAACGACGTGCTGCTGCTCGTCGAAGTGTAAGGGCCTGCCAGTACGTCAAAATCCGTAAACTCGGGTGCCCGCAGGTCACGGCTGCGCTGGTTGACGGTAAAGGTCAACTGGAACGGGCGACCCACGATCACCTGCTTCGGCGCTTGTGCCTGAAAAACCACCTCATCGGCAACCGCGCTCAACGCGATGCCGATAAAGCTCAATAAAAAGAATAACTTATATCTCATAACTTCTCTAAACTCTCAACTCTCAACTTATATCACCACTCTTTCTCTACGCGGCGTTTCTTGCCTTGCTGCCGTTGCATTTTCTCCTGGGTGTCTTGTTCGTCCTGCTCCAGCGCTTGCAAGATCTGCTCAGCCGTTTCTTTGTCCATCTGGTCGTCGTTCTCCGGTTGCTGTTGTTGCTCTTGCTCCTGTTGCTGTTGTTCCTGTTCCTGTTGCTGTTGCTCTTGTTGTTGCTGTTGCTGCTGTTGCTGGTTTTGGTTCTGTTGTTGCTGTTGCTGCTGCTGTTGTTGCAACATCTCCATGGCCTTCACCAGATTATAGCGCGTGTCATTATCTTTCGGATTCGCACGCAGCGATTCCTGATACGCACCCACGGCTTTGTCGTACTGCTGCTGCGCAAAATGGCAGTTACCCAGGTTGTGCATGGCTTTGGCATAACGCGATTTGTCGTCCTTCTTGTCCAACATGCGTGCGGCGGTCTCAAACTCCGCCTGTGCCTCAGCGTACTTATCCTGCTTGAACAGCGCGTCACCCAGGTTGTAGTGCGCTTCATAACTGTTCTTGTTCGTCTCCAGCGCACGGCGGTAGTCCACCTCCGCCTCGGTGAAATTCTGTCCCTTGTACTGACGGTTGCCCTTGCGAATGTCGGTCGATTCCTTCTGCGCAAAACTTACCGAAGAGCACATCAGCAAGATCGCTATCAGACCGAAGATTTTTGTCCTTTGTCCTTTGTCCATTGTCCTTTGTCCGAAAATATCCATTTTCGTAATCGCTTTGTTCTTACGGTTGAAAACAAAGAAGTCTATCACGAGCAGCAGCAGTGCGATGAGTGCAAAACTCTGGAATTGCTCGTTGTAGTCGGTGAAGACTTGCGTCTCGATGTCCTGCGTAGCCAGCGTGTCCAGTTCCTTCTGGATGGCTTTGGTGGCTGTGTTCGTGTTGTCGCAACGGACGTAGATACCGTCGCCGGCTTTGGCTATCTCGCGGCACATGTCTTCGTTCAGACGGCTGACAACCACATTGCCCTCGCGGTCCTTGCGGAAGTTGTTGGTTCCCGGCATCGGAATCGGAGCCCCTTCGGGTTTACCGATACCCACTACCAGCACTTTGATACCCATCTCTTTGGCACGCGTAGCCACCGCTACGGCGTCGTCCTCGTGGTTCTCACCGTCGGTGATGAGGATGATCGCGCGGTTTACGTCCGCAACTGCTTGTCCGTCTCGGTCACTGACCGCGCCAAAACAACGGATACTGGTGCTGAGCGCCTGACCGATGGCCGTTCCCTGCGTCTTGATGAGTTCGGGTTTTATACTATTGAGGAACATTTTCGCCGACACATAGTCGCAAGTGATAGGCAGTTGGACGAACGCGTCGCCGGCAAACACCACC
>Ga0265298_10008774_pt1 | contig 12104 bp, 9 predicted proteins | sample AusTroGonzalo_MG_3_FD_193486 | JGI IMG/M metagenome (GOLD analysis project Ga0265298, IMG submission 193486) | Bovine rumen microbial communities from tropical cattle in Woodstock, Queensland, Australia - Gonzalo_01 | ecosystem: Host-associated > Mammals > Digestive system > Stomach > Rumen ...
ACTGGCAAGAAGAGAGAAGACCCTGCTGCAGTCCATCGAGGGAAAAGAAAAGGATGAAACCGGAAGGGCGGCACATTTGTCTGAACTTCAGGAATCCGGACAGAAGCTTTCTGCGGAGGATGCGCGGATCCAGCTTCTTTGGAGAGAACATTACGAAGCGTACTATATAAAGGGAACCAAGCCGGCCAGGGGAACGCTGGAGGAACTGGAGGGTCAGTTCCGCAGCTGGAAGAAGGATCAGGCAGGCGTGGAAGAGCTGGCATCCCAGCGGCAGCTGCTCCGTACCACGGTGGAGGACGGGATCAACCGGCTGCTTCGAAGCATTCGGGAGAGAAGGGTATCCATCGAGGAACTGGAACGGGCAGAGATCCTGCCGGGAGACCGGAATGCCCTTCGGGCGGAGGAAGAAGCGCTGCATAGTGACCGTCAGGCCCTGGAACAGCAACGAAGAGCATTGCAGGAGGCGTCGGCCGGGGTTCAGCATCTGGCCGGAAGCGTGGAGTACGCCATAGAGAATATCCGGGCGGCCTTCGGCGAGTATGAAACCGTTTCTCTTTCCGCTGAGGAACTGGAACGGGAGATCCCCATGGCCGAAGAGGCAAGGGAGGCAGCGAAGAAGGAACTGACCCGGGCAAGGGAAGAATTAAAGGATTACACCCGCCAGAGCCGGGAAAGCGAAGGTCTCTTCCGAGAGGCCGGCCGTCTGGTGGAGCGTTACCGGATCGACCTTTCGAAGGCGGAGCTTCGGAGTTCCTCCGAGGCAGAACTGCAGAGGGAGTTCGAGGAGATCCTGCTCCGGCTGGACCGGAACGAGAAGAGTCTGGAACGGGCAAGAAACCAGATGCTTCGGACCAAGGGTCAGGTGACGCAGAGCCTTATGGATCTGGGAGCGGCTACACTGTCCGTCTCCGTGCGGGATGATGCGGATATCCCCGGATCCCGGGAGGCAGCAGACGCACTGGCAGGACGGCTTACGGATATGGAGGACCTGATCCGGCTGGAACGCTCCAGAGTGGAACAGGGACTTTCGGATATGGAACAGCTGAAGGAGAACTTCGTGGAACAGTGCCTGGAGCGCTGTCTGGATGTGCGGACAGAACTGGAGAAGCTGCCGCACCTTTCCGTGATCCGGATGCAGGACGAGCAGATCCAGATGATCAAACTGTCTGTGCCTTATGTGAAGGATGAATTCCTCCGGCAGCGGATGTCGGACTATATCGACCGGATCGTGGCGGAGGCGGATACCAGAAAGACGGAAGCAGAGCAGCATCGTTATCTGCAGTCGGAGCTGGCGCTGAAGAAGCTTTTCGGCGTGATCGTTTCGGATATGAACAAGATCCGCCTGCAGCTCTACAAGCGGGAGAGGATCAGGGAACAGAGCAGATACCTGAAGTACGAAGAGGCGGTAGGAAGTACCGGACAGTCCCAGGGTATCTACATCCAGTTCCTGGTGTCCGTGATCAACTACATTTCCGGAATGTATGCGATGCAGGAAGGGGAGAATCGGTCGAAGACCATTTTCATCGATAACCCCTTCGGCGCGGCGAAGGATATCTACATCTGGGAACCGATTTTCGAGCTCCTTCGCACGAACCGGGTACAGCTGATCGTTCCTTCCCGTGGTGCAACGCCGGAGATCACCGGCTGTTTCGATGTGAACTACGTTCTGGGACAGCAGATGGCCGGCGGAAAGGCGCTGACCGTAGTGAGCCGGTACAGCAGCCGGAGTTCCGAGGAGACCACCGAGTATCGGGAACTGCAGTATGAACAGGAGACGTTTGATTTTGTATAGATGAGATGGGGGAAGACCTATGCACGTAGTGGAAGCCAAAACTATACTGACGCCGCAGAACGGGCTGAATGTTTACCGCGGCGCTACGGACCACTGCCTCGTGTCGCCTGTGCGCGCGAAGACGTCCCGGGTGGAACATCCGGAGGACGTGGAAGTGAAGGAAAATGCGGGGCATTTGCTTGCATATTCGCTCCGGAGAAAGAGATCCCGCGGGATGATCTCGGCCGGTGGACTTTCGGATCCGTATAATCCGCTGGAGGAGAAGTTCGGTCTGATGCGGGACTGCCTGCGGGTGCTGGAGCGGTATGACTTCGGGATAACGATCACGACCCGTTATTCCCTTCTGCTCCGGGATCTGGATCTTCTGACGGAGGTTGCCAGAAAGACGAAGGTGATCGTGACGGTTCCCTTCCCGACCCTGCAGATGGACCAGTTCCGTCTGATCGAGGGTGAGCTGGGGCTGTCCGACCGGATCAAGCTGCTGGAAGGATTGAAGGAAGCCGGGATCGAAACGATCCTGCTGATCGATCCCATCATTCCGGGGATCAACGATTCCATCACGACTCTGGGAATGCTGCTTCAACTGGCGAAGGATCAGGGGATCCGGATGGTGGATCACCGGGATATGAAGACCCAGCTGCAGAACGGGAGCAAGGAATACTTCTATAAGGAACTGAAGAAGCGGGACAAGGATCTGGCGAAACAGCTGGAGGAACGCTTCGGGGATGAGATGGAGCTGGTGCCGGAGAATCATAAGGAACTGATGAGGCATCTGATTGACAGATGTAAGGCATATGATATAATATGCGACAAAAAAGAGATACTTGCCTATAAACGGCAGTATACCAACCGGACTGAAGGTGTTCAGATGTCTTTTGATGGGTTGTTGGGTTAAGGGAATTTGTATTTTTATATAAGAAAGGGAGAAATCATGGATTACAACAAGTTGAGTCTGGAGATGCACGAGAAGAATGTAGGTAAGCTGGAGGTGGTTTCCAAGGTGCCCATCGAAACGAGGGATGACCTGTCCACCGCTTATACGCCGGGGGTTGCAGAGCCCTGCCGCGTGATCAACAAGGATCCGAATGCAGCGTATACTTACACCTGCAAGGCGAATACCGTAGCGGTAGTTTCCGACGGAACCGCAGTTCTGGGTCTGGGTGATATCGGCCCCCTGGCAGCTATCCCCGTTATGGAAGGCAAGTCCATCTTGTTCAAGCGGTTCGGAAATGTGGATGCATTCCCCATCTGCCTGGATACCAAGGATCCGGATGAGATCGTAGAGACCGTAAAGCGGATCGCACCGTCCTTCGGCGGCATCAACCTGGAGGATATCGCAGCGCCTCGTTGTTTTGAGATCGAGCGTCGCCTGAAGGAAGAACTGGATATCCCCGTATTCCATGATGATCAGCACGGAACCGCAGTTGTTGTCTGCGCAGGTCTGATCAATGCATTTAAGCTGACCGGCCGGAAATGGGAGGATAGCAGCGCGGTCATCAGCGGTGCAGGTGCGGCTGGTATCTCCATTTGCAAGCTGATGCAGCGGTTCGGCATCGGAAATGTGGTGCTTGTCAACTCCAAGGGTGCCCTCTGCCCCGGTGAAACCTTCATGAATCCGGCACAGGCAGAGATGGCGGAGATCACCAACAAGAACAGAGAGAGAGGAAGCCTTGCGGATGTGATCAAGGGCAAGGACATTTTCATCGGTGTATCCGCTCCGAATATAGTTACTGCTGAGATGATCTCCACGATGGCGGAGAACCCGCTGGTATTTGCCATGGCAAATCCGATTCCGGAGATCATGCCCGACGAGGCAAAGAAGGGCGGCGCAAACATCATCGCTACCGGTCGTTCCGACTTCCCGAACCAGATCAACAACGTGCTGGTATTCCCCGGCATCTTCCGCGGCGCGCTGGATGCACACGCTACATCCATCACCGAGTCCATGAAGGAAGCGGCAGCCCGTGCCATCGCAGCGGTTATCCCGGATGAAGAGATCACACCGGAGTATATCATTCCGGATGCATTCAATGAAAATGTGGCAAAGGTCGTTGCCAAGGCGGTAGCCGACGAAGCAGCCCGTGCAGGCGTTACCCGGTAGGAACTTCGGCACAGCCATCGGAGAACAGATATGAAGATAGTGATTCTGGACGGTCAGGTCATGGGCGGTTCTGTGGAGGATTTTCCGACACTGCAGGAATTCGGAGATCTTACGGTCTACGACATTACCCCGCCGGAGCTGGTGATCCCGCGGATCGGTGACGCCGAGATCGTGATCGTGGACAAGACTCCCATCACGGAGGAGATCCTGGCGGCCTGTCCGGGTATTCGATTCATTGCGGTCCTTGCGACCGGATACAATATAGTAGATGTCCAGGCGGCCAGACGGCATGGCATCCCCGTGGCAAATGTACCGGGGTACGCCGGCCCCATCGTGGCTCAGGCGACCATAGCCCTGATGCTGGAGGTGTTCAGCAAGGTGGGGATCCATGATGTTTCGGTACACCGGGGCGACTGGACGAAAACCCCGTATTTCTGCTACACCTGCGGGCCTATCCTGGAGGTGGCCGGAAAGACACTGGGCATTATCGGGCTGGGAGATATCGGAACCAGGGTGGCGCGGATCGCGTCGGCCATGGGGATGAAGATCCTGGCACACACCAGAACAGAGCATCCCGTGGATCTGCCGGATTTCCGGTACGGAACCCTGGAGGAAGTGCTGTCGGAGGCGGATGTGGTCTCCCTGCATGTACCTCTGTTCCCGGAAACGGAGCGCCTGATCAGGAAGGAAACCCTTCAGTTGATGAAGAAGGATGCGGTCCTGATCAATACCTCCCGGGGAGGACTGCTGGATGAGCAGGCTGTGGCGGATGCGCTGAATGAAGGCCGGATCGCGGCAGCGGCGCTGGATGTACTGGCGGCGGAACCCATGGATCCGTCCTGTCCGCTGCTTACGGCGAAGAACTGCATCATCACCCCGCATATCGCGTGGGCGTCAGATGATGCCATCAGAAAGATCAAAAAGGTTACACACGAAAATGTGCAGGCTTTTCTAAACGGAGAAGAACTTAATGTAGTAAACTGAAAACGTGCGAAGGGTCACCGGAGCACGCCATGAATTGAGATTTCGGCCGGTTGGGGCGGTCGGATAGCATTTGTGGAGGAATTGCTTGTGTCATATGTAGATTACGAAAAAGCGAAGAAACTGGGTGAAAAGGCCATGAAGGCGGCGTCTGCTGCCGGAAAGTCCCCGAATCCTGCCGTTCTGGACGAGCTTCTCGCCGGAGCGAGGATCCGAGGCGAAGTGAGCCTGGGCCTGGTGAATATCCCTCTGGACCGGGTGGTCGGAACAGCGAACGCCGGGCGGTCCAGCTCATTTGCGTGCAATTTCATGCCCATTCTGGAGAAGGAGACAGAATTCGCGCAGAAATGGTCCACCCTCTGTGATGCACACATGGAGGAAGGGATCCATGACCCGGTGAAGGTCTATGAATATCTGAACTATTATTATGTGGTAGAGGGAAATAAGCGTGTCAGCGTACTGAAGTATTTCGATGCGGTTTCGATCCCCGCCATGGTCACCCGGAAGATCCCGGTGAAGACCGACGATCCGGTGGTCCGGATCTACTACGAGTTCATGGATTTCTACCGGAAGACCGGAGTGAACTTCATCTGGTTCTCCAAGGAAGGAAACTTCCAGCGGCTGCTGGAGGAGACGGGAACCGAGATGAATGCGCCGGAGCTTACCTGGACGGATGAGCAGGTGCAGAACCTGACTTCAGCCTATTACCAGTTCTCCAAGGTTTATGAGGATCTGGACGGAAAGGAACTGACGGAGCTGACCACCGGCGACGCATTTCTTTCCCTGATCACGGTATATGATTACGATACGGTCCTGAACATGACCAGCGCGGAGATCAAGGAAGCCACCTCGAAAATGTGGGAAGAGTTCCTGATGATGAATCAGGACACGGAGGTCTCCGTGGCGCTGAATCCGCCGGAAGCGAAGAAGCCTCTGCTGAAGCGCGTGCTGGGAACCTCCGAGCCGAAGAAGTCAAAGCCGCTGAATGTGGCATTTATCTTTGACCGTGACCCGTCCACCTCGGACTGGCTGTACAGTCATGAGCTGGGACGGAACCATATCAAGGAGGTCTTCGGAGAGAAGATCACCACACTGAAGATCACCACCGCCGACACGGAGGAGAAGACCGTGGAGGCCATGGAGGAACTGATCGAGAAGGAAGGCACGAAGGTCTTCTTCACCACCACGTCCCAGATGATCGACGCCAGCCTGAAGGTTGCCGTGGAACATCCGGAGGTCAAGGTGCTGAACTGCTCCCTGAACACGGGGCACCGCTACATCCGGACCTACTACGCCCGTCTCTATGAGGCGAAGTTCCTGTCCGGCATGCTGGCCGGGATCCTGACCAAGACCAACAAGATAGGGTATCTGGCGGATTACCCCATTTACGGCATCACCGCAAATATCAATGCATTTGCCATCGGTGCGCGAATGGTCAATCCCGAGGTTGAGGTCCGCCTGGAATGGACCACGAAGAAAGATGATATCTCCCGGGAAGCACTGTATCACAGCTTCTATAATGACGGGATCGATTACATATCCGATCAGGATATGATCACGCCCCGGCATGCATCCCGGAAGTTCGGTATGTACAGACTGACGGAGAAGCAGCCCGTAAATGTGGCTATGCCCATAGTGAACTGGGGGGTTCTCTATGAGAAGCTGATCCGTATGATGATCGACGGTGCGTGGGAGAAATCCGACGAGACCGCCGAAGATAAGGCAATCAATTACTGGTGGGGACTTTCCTCCGGCGTGATCGATGTGATCCTGTCCGAGAAGGTACCGTCCTCTACGGTGAAACTGATCGAGCTGATGAAGCAGATGATCATTTCCGGACAGTTTTCTCCCTTCTCCGGAGACCTGAAGGATCAGGCCGGCGAAGTGAAATGTACAGTGGGAAATGAGCTGCCCATCGAAGAGATCATGACCATGAACTGGTTGGTGGATAATGTGTCAGGGGAGATCCCGGTTGTGGATTCCCTGAAGGAGAAGGCAAGATCGATCGTAGAATTGAAGGGTGTTCGAAAAGATGAAGATGCGGATCCTGGCGATTGCTGATGAGGAATCCAAGTATTACTGGGATTATTTCGAGAAAAGTAAATTAGATGGGATCGATCTCATTATTTCCTGCGGAGATCTGTCGCCGCAGTACCTGTCCTTCCTGGCAACCTATGCGAAGGTACCGGTGCTGTACGTGCACGGAAATCATGACGCCTGTTATGAGGACACTCCGCCGGAAGGATGCATATGCATCGAGGATCAGATCTATGTGTACCGGGGCGTTCGCATCCTCGGGCTGGGGGGCAGTATGAAGTATAACTACGGTCCCTACCAGTACACGGATGCGGAAATGAGACACCGTATTTTTAAGCTGCGCCTGAAACTCCAGAGAAAGGGAGGATTTGATATCCTGGTGGCCCATTCGCCGGCGCTGGGGATCAATGACGGTGATGATATCCCGCATCGCGGCTTCATGGGACTGACGGAGCTTCTGATCGATTACAGTCCCACGTTGTTCCTGCACGGACATGTTCACATGAGCTATGACCGGAATATCAAGCGGGAAGAGGTTTATATGGACACCCGGGTGATCAACGCCTATGAACGGTATGTGTTCGATGTGGAGATCCCTGACGAACCGTCGAAACGCGGCCTGTTCTTCAGGCGGCAGGAGGGAGACCTGTCCCTGAGGGAGAGGAGAAAGAGAAAGAAAGAGAAGCGGAAGGAGATCACCGAACCGGCGATCGCCAGACGGGAAGCCAAGGATGCCGAAGAGCGAAGGGCTGTGGAAGAAGCGGCCGCGCGGCAGAAGGAGGGAAAAAATGATCAACAGTGATGAAATGAACGACCTGGTGGATAAGTATGTGGAGTTTTGTGCTGACGCCGGCCGGATCGATCAGCGACTGTATTCTCAATATGATGTAAAACGCGGACTCCGTGATTCCAACGGAAAAGGCGTCCTGACGGGTCTTACCGAGATCTCGGATGTAAACGGTTTCCGTGTGGAGAACGGGGAGCGTATCCCCATCGAGGGCGAGCTCTACTATCAGGGCTACAATGTAAAGGAACTGGTGAAGGGCTTCCACGGATCCAAGCACGGATTTGAGGAGACCACCTTCCTGCTCCTGTTCGGAGAACTTCCCACGGAGGAACAGCTGGACGAATTCATGAAGGTCATGGGAGACCTTCGGCCCCTGCCGGAGAATTTCAACCGGGACGTGATCATGAAAGCCCCCAGCAAGAATATCATGAATGTACTGCAGCGCTGCGTGCTGACACTGTATTCCTATGATAAGGATCCGGATTCCATCGAGATCCGTCATGTACTGGAGCAGTCCCTCAGCCTGATCGCACGGTTCCCGGTGATCGCGGCTTACGGTTATCAGAGCTACCGGCATAAATTCCTGGATTCCAGTCTGGTGGTACACCGTCCGAAGGCAGAGCTTTCCACGGCGGAGAATATCCTCCGTCTGCTGCGGCCGGACCCGAAGTACACGGAACTGGAGGCACAGGTGCTGGACATCTGTCTGGTGATCCACGCAGAGCACGGCGGCGGTAACAACTCTACATTTACAAGCCATGTAATCACCACCACGGGTACGGATACCTACTCCACCGTGGCAGGATCCCTGGGATCTCTGAAGGGACCGCGGCATGGTGGCGCGAACCTGAAGGTACAGCAGATGTTTGCGGACCTGAAGGCCAACATTTCCGACTGGGAAAATGAGAAAGAGCTGAAGACATATCTGCAGAAGCTTCTGGATAAGGAAGGTTTCGATCATTCCGGTCTGATCTACGGTCTCGGACATGCGGTTTATACCAAATCCGATCCGAGAGCGGTCATCCTGAAGGAATACGCCCGCCGGCTTTCCGTGGAGGAGGGCTTCGAGAAGGAGTTTGCGCTCTATGATCGTGTAGAAAAGATCGCGAAAGACCTGATCATGAAGAACCGTGACATGAAGAAACCGGTCTGCGCGAATGTTGATTTTTACAGTGGCCTCGTGTATACTATGCTTCGGATTCCCATGGAGTTCTTCACTCCGCTGTTTGCCATCGCCCGAATCTCCGGCTGGTGCGCACACCGGATCGAGGAGCTGGTAAACAACGGAAAGATCATTCGTCCTGCATACAAGTATGTGGGTATGCATAAAGAGTATATCCCCATAGAAGAACGTTTGTGGAGTGACGATGAGTGATGTCATCCTGAGCGAAGCGAAGGATCTTTGGAATACAGGATTCTTCGTCCTGCGGACTCAGAATGACATGATAGAAAATGATTTAAGGGAAACAGAAAGGAAAAGGTGAAGGATGGGACTGAAGGTTAAGGATTTGTACAAGAAGTACGGAGAGAAGGTGGTTGTTGACCACGTTTCCTTCGAACTGCCGGAACCCGGCGTATATGCGCTGCTGGGTAGTAACGGTGCCGGAAAGAGTACCACGATCCGTATGACACTCGGGATGCTGGAGAAGACCGGCGGCGAGGTAACATGGAACGACGGACCTCTTAATTTCGATACCTGCAATATCGGTTATCTGGCAGAGGAGAGAGGCCTGTATCCGAAGTACAGTCTGATGGATCAGATCAGGTATTTCGGTGAGCTTCGCGGCGTCAAGGGAAAGGAACTGACCGACCGGATCGCTTACTGGGCTGAGCGCCTGAAGGTGGAGGAATACCTCTATCCCGAGAAGGCTGCCGAGCTGGAGGCGAAGCAGAGAGAAGAGGAAGCCAGAGCGATGGGCATCGAGCCGGAGCAGCCGAAGTCCGGTCTTCAGCTTAAGAAGAAAATGAAACCGAAGTCGGCGGATCAGCTGTCCAAGGGTAATCAGCAGAAGATCCAGTTCCTGATCGCGCTTCTGTCCGACCCGGAACTGATCGTGCTTGACGAGCCCTTCTCAGGTCTGGATCCTGTCAATGCCGATATTTTAAAGGAAGTTGTCCGCGAGCAGATCGCCGCAGGCAAGTATATCATCATGTCCAGCCATCAGATGGAGGTGGTTGAGGAGTTCTGTACCGACATTACCATCCTGCATCGTTCGAAGGTGGTTCTGTCCGGAAATCTGAATGAGATCAAGAAGTCCTTCGGACGTGTCAATCTGAAACTGAAGGTGGAGCGGGATGTTTCTGCCGAGATTGAAGCTGCGGGCGTTGAGATCCTGTCCGAGAAGGAACACGAATATAACCTTCGTGTCACCGGTGATCAGCAGGCAAATCAGTTACTGAAGAGTCTGATCGAGAAGAATATCCCGGTAGTAAAGTTCGATCTGTCGGAGCTGTCTCTGCATGAGATCTTTGTAAGAGAGGTAGGTGACGAAGTCAGTGAAACAGAACAGTAGGGAGAATATCTACAGTCTGACAGGCTTCGGAAAGGTATTCCGATTCACCTTACAGCAGACTTTGAAGAATAAGGGCTTTCTTGTTTCGGCCATCCTGATGATCCTGATGATGGCCTTTATGAAGCCGCTCATGTATGCCTTCGCCGGATCAGGCTCCAGTACGGCCGCTTCCATGAGTGCGACCCTTCGCGATATTGATGCGGAGAAGATGTGCATCTATAACGGGACACCTGTTGAGATCTCCCTCGGGGATATGGTGACCGATACGAGTACACCGGAAGATAAGGGGCTTAAACCGGAGAACCTTTCCTTCGTGGAGAACGGTATGATCTCGGTGGATACTCTGGCCGACGAGCTTGGTGCGAGGGATATCCTGATCGTGATCTCAACAAGCGAGAAGGGATATAAGGTAAACGGAATCATTTCCGATAGCTCCGAGGTAGACATCCGAAGTCTGGATAAGGCTACGGAGTACGTGCAGAAGATCTTCGATGATGTCCGGAAGAAGAAGCTGGGTCTGGATGACGAGTCCCTGAAGGCTCTTTCCGGCGGTGTCAGCACCGGCGGTGTTCTGACGGAAGCTGATTATAAGCTGGAGCAGGAGAAGACCATGGGCAAAAATGAGTACAGTGGCGTCATGATCGCCTTTGTCCTGATCGTGCTGGTGGTAGCGTCTCTTTCATCCAGTTATATCGTGGCAGCGGTCAATGAGGAGAAGTCCTCCAAGCTGGCGGAATCCCTTCTGGTCAGTGTACGCCCGATGGCGCTCCTGCTTGGTAAGATCATTGCCATGCTTTCCTTCGTCTTCGGAACCATCCTGATCGGTGTGAGCCTTTCGATGGTCGTTGAGAAGATCATGGTTTCGGTGTTCAAGGTTGATTTCAGTAACGTATCTCAGGGAAGTACATTTAATATGGCCATCTTCACCAGCTATGGTGTTGTAGCATTTATCGTCCTGGTGGTGGAGCTGATGCTTGCACTTTGTTCCTTCGGCGTGCTGAGTGGTATCCTCGGATCTGCCTGCAGCAAGACAGAGGATCAGCAGAGCGCGACTACCGTTGTCATGATGATGTCCATGATCGGCTATATTGCAGGTATGTACGGTGGATTAAATGATAACCTGATCACGATATTCTCTCTGGTTCCGCCGATCTCCTATTTCACGGCACCGGTCGCATATATCGGTGGACGGATCGGAATCGAGATCCTTCTTACCTCCTTTGCGATCCAGATCGTCCTTTTGGTGGCTCTTGTTATGCTGGCAGCCAAGACCTATCGTGTCCTTCTGCTGAGCGACAGCAGCCGTCCGAAGCTTTCGTCGATTCTGGCAGCTACGAAGGGTTAGGAGGTGAAGAGCATGTATAAGAATTTCGGAACCGTATTCAGATTTACCTATCGCAATCAGGCGAAGAATAAGGGCTTCAGGATGCTGACCATCATTACTGCGGTCATCCTGTTCCTGATTCCGGTCGCAATCCTGCTTTTTACCTCGCTTTCTGCCAAAAACAATAAGGATAAAAAGCTGGAATCCTGTGGTGCTGAGAAGATCTATGTAGCAAATATGATCGCTGAAAATACGTCCTTCGATTTCATGAAGAAGGTGAGCGGCGAAGGCTACGAGAGTATTGAATATGTAACGGTTTCCTCGGTAGAGGATGGATTGAATAAGATTAAGGAAGCAGGCGAGAAGAAGTCCTTTGTACTTGAAGTTACGGAGGATGATGGCAAGAATGTAAACACTTCCCTGATCATTCCGGACGGAAGCGAGCTCACCTCGGATAAGGTGAAGAACTACAATGAAGCACTTGATAAAATGGCGGATCAGTTTGTGGTTACGGCTAAAAATTTCAAGGCGGAGAATGTTATAGAGCTTTATAAGGTGACGGATACGGA
>Ga0265298_10008775_pt1 | contig 12103 bp, 10 predicted proteins | sample AusTroGonzalo_MG_3_FD_193486 | JGI IMG/M metagenome (GOLD analysis project Ga0265298, IMG submission 193486) | Bovine rumen microbial communities from tropical cattle in Woodstock, Queensland, Australia - Gonzalo_01 | ecosystem: Host-associated > Mammals > Digestive system > Stomach > Rumen ...
GGCCATCCGTCGCAGCGGCGGCAAGACCGACTTCTGGGAGATCTACGATTACCTGCCGCGTGAGACCCGTGGCTACATCCCCGCCTTCATCGCCGCCCTGTACACATTGAACTACTATCCGGAGCACGGCATTGTGCCGGCCCAGATCAGCCTCCCGGCTCACGTCGACACCTTCCAGATCAACAAAAACCTGCACTTCGGACAGATCTCCGACAACATCGGCATCTCGATGGAGACTCTGCGCGACCTCAACCCGCAGTACCTTCACGATATCATCCCGGGCACCGAGCACATGTATATCCTCAACCTGCCCCACCAGTACACACTGGCCTATGTAGACCTGCAGGACAGCATCTACAACTACAAGGACTCCGTGTTCTTCAACCCCGTGGCCGTGAAGAAGATCAAGGAGACGGGCGGCAGCGGCGAGCAACGCGTGATCCACAAGGTAAAGAGCGGCGAGTCGCTCGGCAGCATCGCCAGGAAGCACCACACCACCGTAGCCAACCTCAAGCGCTGGAACGGTCTCAAGAGCGACAACATCCGTGTGGGCCAGCGCCTCTACATCTACGGCAGCGCGCCCAAGGCCAGCGGCTCCACCGCCCAGAAGAGTTCCGGCAGCAGCCAGAAGAGCTCGGCTTCCAGCAGCACTGCCGGCGCTTCTTACTACACCGTCAAGTCGGGCGATACGCTGGGCGGCATCGCCAAGAAGACCGGCGTCTCACTCAACACGATTTACAAGCTCAACAACCTCAACAGCAAGAGCAAGATCTACCCGGGTATGAAGATCCGCACGAAGTAGGACACATATCCCTGCTGGACCTTCAGGTACAGGTCCACATAGCGTATCGGGGCGTACTTCACCAGGAAGTAAGCCCCGATTCCTTTTCCATAGTACGACTCCACGGCAAAGCTCTGCGGCACGTTCTGCTCGTAGAAACAGATGCGCGAGGCCCAGTCCTCCGTGTACCAGACCGTCAGGCGGGCCGCCAGGCTCCAACGCTTTGACGGCTGCCAGCGCACTCCGGCATAGGCCGCAAAACCGTGCAGGTTGGCATCGGCGCGTGCGGCGAGCTGCCAAGCCGTTCCCAGCGGAACATCGGCCTGCACACGGGCCTTCCAGGTGCTGCCATACGACAGCTGGCTCAGCAGCACAGCACCCTGACGGAAAGAGTACGAGAGCAGCACGCGGCCCTTGAGCTGCTGCGTCCCTGCCTCCGCCCTGTAGCGTTTCCAGGGATAATAGACATACTCCAAGTCTCCCTGCAGGGTCCATGGGCCGTGGATCCAGCGGGCAGAGCCCGTGCCGCCAATCTGGTTGGAAACCGAGCTAAGGGTGGAATAAGCTCCAGCATGTGTGGCGATGTAGGCGGGTGCATAGCAGCGCGCCGTGAAACTGGTTTCGAAGTTGTACGACGGGCTCCAGAGTACACCCGCGATAGCGGCGGGCGCCAGGTGCGCGTCGACCGCCACCTCCCCGAACAACCGCAGGCTGCCCAGCGTGCCGTACCAGTCCACGCCCAGATTACCCCACCAGCCGTCGTACTGCTGGTAGCGGTTGTAGTCCTGTACGCGGCGGCCATTGTGCTTATCATAGCGGTAGGCTGCACCCGTCAAGCCGACATGCCAGCGGTCCCGCTCATAGGCGACATTCGCCCCCAGCACATATTCGTGCAAGGCGTGACGCCGGACTCGTTCCGTTTCGGTGACATGTAGTCCATCCGTGGCAATGGAGGTGTAGCTGCTGTCCACGATGCGGGCATCCAGCGCGTTGCGCGAAGCAAACGCCGACACCCGCCAGTGTCCGAAACTGCCTGTCCAACCCGCACCGCGGAAGAAATTCGATTCATCTGTGGAGCGGTAGGGCTGCAGGCCCTTGTCGCGCCGGGCCGCGGAAGACGGCGTTCCGAAAGTCGAGAGACTGAATGATTTCCAGACGACGAGCCCTTGCCCGAAACGCGCCGTGAAATCACCGGCATAAAAGCCCTTCCATTGCCCCGACAGGGAGATGAAATCCGGGAAGTGCTCCTGCGGGTCGTTGTCGAGCACGGCATGGAGCGTCAGCTGCGGCGCTTCGAAACTGTGCTTGGCGGTGATGGACATGCCTTTCTCTCGCCATTTATTCCGGCCCCTAAAGGTCGTGGTGTTGGAGAAGCGACGCACCGGGGCTGCTTCCCCGAACTGCACGAAGGGACGGAGTTCCGCCACAACTTCGGGCGGGAAGCCGTCCACCAACGCCAATTCGGCCGCCGAGCGGATCGCACCGTAGCGCTCCCGCCACGCGAGCAAGCTCTCCTGCTGAAACAAGGTCAGCAGTCCGCTCGCCTCCAGCTCGCGCCGTGTGGCTGCATTGAGGTTCAAGGGCTGCGCGAGCAAGCCCTCGTAATGAAGGATCAGCGCCTCAGCGTCACAGCCCTGTTCGGCCAGCTGCTCAATGAGCGTCGTGATCATCGCCGGCAGTTCCTGCGCCTGGGCCGTTCCCATGGCGCCTGCCAGCATCATTCCAGAAAAAAGCGTGAAAATGAGGGTCCCGCAAACCGACCCTCCAGATCTCCTGCACATATCGTTCGGTTTTAATAGTTGACGGTCTCAAAGATAGGTCTTTTCTTCGGAAAAACCTACAAGTGTCGCCCCTCATTCTCGCCCAGCCACAAAAATGCCCGGAAGGCCTTACTTCATGACGACGAGTTCGTATTGACGGCTGCCGAGTCCGATTTTCTCGCCGTGGATAAGTTGCGTCTCCCACTCGGACTCGGGCGTGGTGTTCTTGAAATGATCGTGGTGATCATGGAAGCCATGTTCATGCAAGTGGTCGCCGAGTACCGAGTTCCGGAGCGGATTCGCGGCCAGGCAGGCATCCGCACAGGCCTGGTCGAGGGCGACGGGATCCAGGGATGCGAACATTCCGATATCAGGCAGGATGGGAGCATCATTCTCGGGGTGGCAGTCGCAATACGGGGAAACGTCCACTACGAGCGAAAGGTGGAAACATTCCCGCCCGCTGACGACCGCCTTGGTATATTCTGCCATCTTGGCGTTAAGGATGGAAATAGCCTGGTTCTGTGCGAAATCGATCGCATCGAAATTGCAAGCGCCGAGACAGCGTCCGCAACCTACGCAATGGTTTTCATCCACATGCATCTTGCGTTTCTGCTCGTCAAACACCAAACCTCCGTTGGCGCACTCCCGCTGGCACCTGCGACATCCACGGCACTTGTCCTCGTAGATCATCGCCTTTCCGGCGGAATGCTGGTCCGTCTTGCCGGCCCGGGAACCGCAGCCCATGCCAATATTCTTGATGGCGCCGCCAAAACCCGTCATCTCATGCCCTTTGAAGTGGGTCAGGCTGATGAAGACGTCGGCATCCATGATGGCATGACCGATGCGGGCTTCTTTCGTATATTCTCCGCCTTCCACTGGTACCGCCACGTCATCCGTTCCTTTCAGGCCGTCGGCAATGATGACCGGGCAGCCGGCGGAGAGAGGAGTAAAACCATTCTCCCACGCACACTCCAGGTGTTCCAGGGCATTTTTCCGGAAGCCGGGATACATGGTGTTGCAGTCGGTGAGGAAGGGCTTTCCTCCGAGTTCCTTGACCAGATCGACGATGGCCTTGGCGTAGTTGGGACGAAGGTAACTGACATTGCCCAGTTCTCCGAAATGCATTTTGATAGCCACGAACTTGCCGTCCATGTCGATGTCAGCGATGCCGGCTTTGCGGGCCAGCCGTTTCAGCTTGGCAGGCATGCTCTCACCGAAGGCGGCTGTCCTGAAGTCGGTGTAATAAACTTTTGCGCGTTCCATGGTAGTATAGCGGTAATTATAAGGTGACAAAGCGAAAGGGGAATTGCTTGCTGTTACAAATATAAGCAAAAGTTTTTCGTATCTTTGCAAGGATTGTATTGTATCCCATGAGTTTCGAGACAGGCACCAATTTCATTGACTACGTCCGCATCTTCTGCAAGAGCGGCGACGGCGGCAACGGTTCGATGCACCTGCACCGGGCCAAATACGTGCCCAAGGGCGGCCCGGATGGCGGTGACGGCGGCCGTGGCGGCCATATCATCCTGCGCGGCAACCGGCAGATGTGGACGCTGATCCACCTCAAATACAAAAAGCATATCAAGGCGGAGGATGGCGGAGCAGGCAGCGGCCAGCTCAAGCACGGCAAGCAAGGCGCCGACGTAGTGCTGCAGGTGCCCCTGGGCACGGTGGCGCGAGACGGCGAGACTGGCGAAGTGCTTTTCGAAATTCTAGAGGACGGCGAGGAGAAGATCCTGGCACGCGGCGGTCGCGGCGGCTTGGGCAACAACTATTTCAAGAGCGCGACCAACCAGACGCCGCGCTTCGCCCAGCCCGGCGAGCCGGGCGTGGAGGGCTGGTTCGTGCTGGAACTCAAGGTGCTGGCCGACGTGGGCCTGGTGGGCTTCCCGAATGCGGGCAAGTCGACGCTGCTGAGCGTAGTCTCAGCCGCCAAGCCTAAGATCGCGGACTACGCCTTCACGACGCTGGAACCGCAGCTGGGCATTGTGAACTATTACGACGATCGTTCGTTCGTCATGGCCGACATCCCCGGCATCATCGAGGGTGCGCATGAAGGAAAAGGCCTGGGGCTGCGCTTCCTGCGCCATATCGAGCGCAACGCGATGCTGCTGTTCATGATTCCCGCCGACAGCAAGGACATTGCGGAAGAATACCGCATCCTGCAGCGCGAGCTCAAACTCTATAATCCGGAATTGCTGGACAAGCAGCGCGTGGTGGCCATCACCAAGTGCGACATGCTCGACGACGATCTCCGCAAGGAGATCAAGCGGCATCTGCCGCGCAAGGTTCCTTCCGTGATGATTTCCTCGCTGACCGGCGAGGGCATCCCCGAACTCAAGGACCTTCTCTGGACGACGTTGAATACGGAAGAATAAAAAAAGGGCCGGCAATCAAGCCGACCCTTTTAACTTGCTACTTCGGATTACTCGTCCTGGAGCTGAAGCTTCTGCACGTAGATGGCCTTGTTCATCATCTCACGTTTCTTCACGGACGGTTTCTCGAACGTCTTGCGGGAGCGGAGCTCACGGATGACACCCGTCTTCTCGAATTTGCGTTTGAATTTCTTCAGCGCGCGCTCGATGTTCTCACCTTCTTTGACCTGTACGATAATCATTTGCTTACACCTCCTTTTTCTTAGGGACCGCAAAGATAGAGAAATATTTTGTAAATTTGTTACGTGTTGCAAGAAAATTTTATCCGCTACCTGCAAGTCGAGCGGCGCTACTCGCCGCGGACGGTCCGTCTCTACGACGAGGCGGTAACGGATTTCTATGCCTTCCTGGAGGAGGAACCGTCGCCGGAGAGCCTGACCGCCCTGCATGTGCGGAGCTTCATCGCGCACGGCCTCGACAACGGGCTTTCAGCCCGCACGATGAACCTCAAGCTCTCCGCCCTCAGCACCTGGGCCAACTGGCTGCTGCGCCAGGGCCTGCTGGAAAGCAATCCGGTAAGCAAGGTCCCCCGCCCCAAACAAGAAAAGAAACTGCCCGTCTTCTACACAGAAAAGGCCCTCGACAACTACTTCGACGAGAGCCGCCGGCGGGTGGAAGAAGACCCGGACAACTTCCCCTTGCTGCGCGACCGGATGATCATGGTCGTCCTCTACGCGACGGGTATGCGCCGCGCCGAACTCTGCGCCTTGAAAGTGACCGACTTCGACCCTTCGCGCCGTCTTTTCCGGGTAATCGGCAAGGGCGACAAGCCGCGAGAAATCCCCGTCCCGGCTTTGCTATGTCAGGAATTTTCACTATATTTGAAAAAATTGGGTGAAGCGTATCCCGAAAACCCGGAAGGCAAGTTCTTTCTCACCGACAGCGGCGCACCGCTCTACCTGGCTTTTGCAGACAATGTCGTCAAGCGCGAGCTGGCCGGGCTGGAGGGTTTTACCGGCAAGAAATCGCCCCACGTGCTGCGGCACTCCCTGGCCACGCACCTGCTCAACCGGGGCGCAGACCTCAACAGCATCAAGGAGATCCTGGGACACTCCTCGCTGGCGGCGACGCAGGTATATACGCACAACTCGTTTGAACAGTTGAAAAAGACATATTTAACCGCTCATCCCAGAGCAAAAAACGGAGGTAAACATGGAAATTAAAGTACAGTCCATCAAGTTCGACGCAGACCAGAAACTGCTTGACTACATCGACAAGAAAGTCAGCAAGATCGAGAAATTCTACGAAGACATCGTGCGCACGGAAGTCGACCTCTCCCTGCTCGCCGATCCGCAGAACAAGAACGTGAAGGTACACGTCTTCATTCCCGGCAACGAACTCGTCGTGGAGCGCAACAGCGACACGTTCGAAACGGCCATCAACGATTGCGTATCGACGCTGAAAGATCTCCTGGTGTCAGAAAAGGAGCGTCGTTACAAATAAACAGTAACGACAGGATATCTTCCGGACATAAACCTGAAAAGTATTCGCCGATTGCTTCTTCATCGAGGCAGTCGGCGATTGTTTTGCGGTCGTATGGACAGCCCTCCAGCAGCGCGCAGAAGTCTTCCGTCGGGCGCGTGAAAAAGTAGTCGCCGAAAATGCGCAGGCCGCGGATGCGGCCGCCCACCACGTCGAAATGAGCTTCCAGCAGGCCCGTCGGGAACTTCCGCACGTTCGTCACGGCGCACGCGGGCGAGGCGCCGAAATTCCAGGCCTGATTGGCATAGCGCTCCGCCCGCAACTGCACGATGGCGGCAAGATCCGCTTCTGTGTAGGCATACGGCTCGCAGGCCAGCGCCGCACCGATATGGCGGTTCAGTGCCGCGATAAAGTCTTCCACCGTCATCGTGGCCGGCAGGTGTTCGGACAGGTTGGTGACGCGGCTGCGCACCGACTGGACGGCCTTGCCCGTGAACTTCTCGGGCCGCGGCCGCAGTGCCGCCGAAAGCCGGTCGAACGAGGCGTTGAAGAGCAGCGTGCCGTGTTCCAGTACGCGGCCCTTGTGCCGGCAGATGGCCGTGCCGGAGAACTTCCGGCCGTCCGCGAGGGTCAGGTCGTTTCTTCCTGAGCACTGCCCTTCGATGCCCATCGACCGCAAGGCATCCAGGATCACTTCGGTAAACTTCCTGTCTTTCAGATCGAAAAACGAGTAGTTGACGTTACCCAGGTCATGAAAGACGGCGCCGCCGCCGGTCAGACGCCGGACCACCGGGATGTGTTCGCGGGTCACATAGTCGACGTCTATCTCCGACCAGGCGTTTTGGTGCCGGCCAATAATGACGCTGTCGGCATTTTGCCAGAGCCGGAAGAACGGTTCCTTGCGCTGTGTCAGAAGATATTCTTCCGCCGCGAGGTTCCCGGCAGGATCGGTGGTGCTGTCGAGAATCAGATACATGGACTTATGCTTTGGGGCGTCCGCAAGCTCGCGTTACATCAGCGCACAAAGCTTGTCGAAGACCTCGTCGATGGTACCCAGGCCGTCGATTTCCTTATAAACGCCTTTGCCCTTGTAGTAGGCAATGACCGGCTCAGTCTTGGCGTGATAGGTGTCGATGCGGTTGCGGATGATCTCAGGCGTCGTGTCGTCCACGCGGTTTTCCACTTCCGCGCGGTGGCGGATGCGCTCGTAGACCGTCTCGTCGGGAATGGCGAGCGAAAGCACAGCGTCGATCTTGGCGCCGCGGGCTTCGAGCATCGCGTCGAGGTGTTCTGCCTGGGCCGTGGTGCGCGGGAAGCCGTCGAAGATGAAACCCTTCACGTCTTGATGGGCTTCCAGCTCAGCGGCGATCATACCCTCCACCACCGAGTCGGGGACAAGTTCACCCTTGTCAATGAGGGACTTCGCCTTCAGGCCGAGGGCCGTTCCGTTGGCGATTTCACGACGCAGCAGGTCGCCGGTGGAGACATGGCGCAGGCCGAAACGTTCGACCAGCCGTGCAGCCTGGGTGCCCTTGCCGGCGCCCGGAGGGCCAAAGATCAGGTAGTGTTTCATGGGAGTTTGGGTGTCGAGGATGTAAATGTCTTTGGAATTCCGGCCCAACTGGTCGTAGTCGAGTCCGAAGCCCACGATGAAGCGGTTTTCGATCTCCATAGCTACGTAGTCGAGCTTGAGGTCCTTCTTGTAGACTTCGGGCTTGAGCAGCATCGTGCAGATCTTGACATCTTTGGCGCCTGCGTCACGCAGCAGGGCGTAGAGATCGGTAATGGTCTTGCCCGTGTCGACGATATCTTCCACCACGATGATCGTGCGGCCCTTGATGGAAGAGGTCAGGCCCAGCACCTTACGGGTGATGCCCATAGAGAGCGTTCCCTCATAGGAAGAGAGGCGCACACTCGAGAACTCGCAGGGGAAATCAAGCCGTTTCATCAGCTCAGCCGTGAAAAGGATGGAGCCGTTGAGCACGCAGAGCACGATGGGAATGCCGTCGAAGTCCTTGAAATCATGGTTGATACGTTCCGCCACCTCATCGATGGCCTTCTCAAGGCGCTCGTACGGAATGTAGGGAACGAAATACTTGTCTTTAAGCAGGATTCTGTCCATCAGAAAGAATTTTTACAACCTGCGAAATTACGCAATATCTTCGTTTTTGGCAACTAAAAAGTAGGGCCAAAAACAGGGATGGAAGCCGGAAATGATGTGGGATATCAGTCTTTCAGCTTTTTGTACTTGAAGCGCTTGGGTTCTGCGGAGCCCAGGCGCATCTTGCGATTGGCTTCGTACTCGGAGTAGGTGCCTTCGAAGAAATAGACCTGGGAGTCGCCCTCGAAGGCGAGAATGTGGGTAGCGATGCGGTCGAGGAACCAGCGGTCATGTGAGACGACCACGGCGCAGCCGGCGAAGTTCTCGAGGCCTTCCTCCAAGGCGCGGATTGTGTTGACGTCCACGTCGTTGGTCGGCTCGTCAAGCAACAGCACGTTGGCGTTCTCCTTGAGGGTCAAGGCCAGGTGCAGGCGGTTGCGCTCGCCGCCGGACAGCACGCCGCAGAGCTTCTCCTGGTCGGCGCCTGCAAAGTTGAAGCGCGAGATGTAGGCGCGCGCATTCACCTCCCGGTTTCCCAGCTTCACATACTCGCTGTTTTCAGAGATCGTCTCATAGACCGTCAGGTCGGGGTCGATCTGCTTGTGCTGCTGGTCGACGTACGCGATCTTCACGGTCTCGCCCACCTCGAAGGTGCCGGCGTCGGGCTGCTCATAACCCATGATCAAGCGGAAGAGCGTGGTCTTGCCGGCGCCATTCGGACCGATGACACCCACGATGCCGGCCGGCGGCAGCGAGAAGGTAAGGTTCTCAAAGAGCACCTTGTCGCTATAGGCCTTGGTAACACCCTTGCATTCAATAACTTTATTGCCCAGGCGCGGTCCGTTGGGGATATAGATCTCGAGGCGTTCTTCCTTCTGCTTCGTATCCTCGTTGAGCATCTTCTCGTAGGCGTTGAGTCGCGCCTTGCCTTTGGCCTGGCGGGCCTTGGGCGCCATGCGCACCCATTCCAACTCGCGTTCCAGGGTCTTGCGGCGCTTGCTTTCCTGCTTCTCCTCCATGGCCAGTCTCGCACTCTTCTGCTCCAGCCAGGATGAGTAGTTGCCTTTCCAGGGAATGCCCTCGCCACGGTCCAGCTCGAGAATCCAGCCCGCCACGTTGTCGAGGAAATAGCGGTCGTGCGTCACGGCGATGACCGTGCCCTTATACTGCTGGAGGTGGGCCTCCAACCACTGGATGGACTCTGTGTCAAGGTGGTTGGTGGGCTCGTCGAGCAGCAGCACGTCCGGCTCCCGGAGCAGCAGTCGGCACAGGGCTACGCGGCGCCGCTCTCCCCCACTGAGCGTGGCGACGGAGGCATCGGGGTCAGGGCACTGCAGGGCGTCCATCGCACGCTCCAGTTTGGCATCGATGTCCCAGCCGCCCGCGTGGTCAATGGCCTCGGTCAACTCGCCCTGGCGCTCGATCAGCGCATTCATCTGATCGTCGTCCATGGGCTCCATGAACTTCTGGTTGACTTCCTCGTATTCGCGCAGCAGATCCATGACCTCCTGCACGCCTTCCTGTACCACTTCCAGCACGGTCTTGGACGGGTCGAGCTTCGGCTCCTGCTCCAGGTAACCGACGGTATAGCCCGGAGCGAAGACCACTTCGCCATGCGTCGGCGTCTCGATGCCCGCGATGATCTTCATCACGGTAGATTTGCCGGCGCCGTTCAAGCCGATAATGCCGATTTTCGCTCCATAGAAGAACGAGAGATAGATGTCCTTGAGGATTACTTTGTTGTTGTGCGGCAAAATCTTGCTCACACCGTTCATCGAGAAGATGATCTTTTCGTCAGCCATACTAGATGAGGTTGCGTTGTTTCATGAAATATTTGATGAGGTCCACGACCCTGTCTTCGTCGTCGCCGAGGCGGGAGGCGTTGACACACAGATCGTAGCTGGCTGAATCGCCCCATTTCTTGAAGGTGTAGTAGTTGTAGTATTCTGCCCGTTTCCGGTCGCCGGTCTCGATGAAACGGCGCGCTTCTTCCTCGCTCTTGCCACCCACCCGCATCAGGTTGCGCACCCGGCTTTCCAGGTCCGCCGCGATAAAGACCGTCACCAGCCGGGGCTCGTCGCGCAGGATGTAGTCGGCGCAGCGGCCTACGAAGATACAGTCTTCCTTGGCGGCGATCTTCTGCATCACTTCGCTCTGGATCTTGAAGAGTTGCTCCTCCGTCATCACGGTGTTCGTGCCGGCACGGTTGTACACGCCGAGCAGGGAGCGGAAGCCCTGGAGCGCCGTGCGCATGCCCCGCGACGAATGTTCGTCACGCTGGACGAAGCAGGCCTCGTCCAGGCCGCTTTCGCGCGCCACTTCAGCCAGGAGCTCCTTGTCATAGACCTTCAGGCCGAATTCCTTCGACAGGCGCCGGGCTACACCCAGTCCGCCTGCGCCGATCTGCCGTCCGATGGAAATAATCAGATGAGGTTCCATATCGCGTTAGATTGTATCGGTTACTTCAATGGGTTCAGGGATCTCGCGGGATTCAGCCGCCGTCATGGCCGCCTGTTCCCGGCGGAAGTCCTTCTTCAGGCGGGCCAGCATGATTTCAGAGACAATCAGTGCGGCCAGGTCGGAGGCCGGCATGCTGAACCATACGCCATCCGCACCGAACCAGATCGGCAGGATGGCCAGGAAGGGCAGCAGGAAGATCAACTGGCGCGATAGCGACAGGAAGATGGCTTTGTTGGCCATGCCGATGCTCTGAAAAAAGTTCGAGATGACCATCTGCCGCCCGATGATGAAGAAAATCAGCACCGTGATGCGGAAGCCATGCGCCGCCAGGCCGATGAGTTCCTCGTCGTGGGTGAAAAGCGACGCCGCAGCCCGCGGGAAGAACATACCCACGACAAAGCAGGTAAAGGTCACGACCAGTGCCCACTTGACAGTCAGGTGCAGCACCTCCAGCACGCGTTCGTACAGCCGTGCGCCATAATTATAGCCGGCGATCGGCTGCATGCCTTGACACAGGCCCATTACAATCATCAGGAACAGGAAAACGAGCCGGTTCACGATGCCGTATGCACCGATGGCCAGGTCGCCTCCGTAGCGTTTGAACTGGTTGTTGATGAAGATCACCACGAAGCAGGATGCCACGTTCATCAGGAAAGGTGCCAGGCCGATGGCCAGAGAGCGCTTCGCGATGCCCCAGTCCAGTCCGAAATTCTCGCGGGAGAGGTGCAGGAATTCACGTTTGTCGCAGATAATGCGCATGATCCATACCAACGATACGCTCTGCGAGATGACCGTCGCAATGGCGGCGCCCTGGATGCCCATCTTGAACACGAAGATGAAAATCGGATCCAGGATCATATTGAGCGTCACGGTCAGGATGGTGGCGTACATTGCTTTTTGCGGATGTCCCGACACGCGCACAATGGAGTTCAGTCCGAAATACAGGTGGGTGATGACGTTGCCGGCCAGGATGGGAATCATGTAGCTGCGGGCATACGGGAGGGTGGCGTCGCTGGCGCCGAAGAACCGCAGGATAGGGTTGAGGAAAATCAGTGCGAAGGTGGCAAATAGCAAGCCTACCAGCACGTTCAGAATGAACACGTTGCTGAGTACTTTCTTGGCTACGGGATAGTTCTTTTGCCCC
>Ga0265298_10008776_pt1 | contig 12103 bp, 14 predicted proteins | sample AusTroGonzalo_MG_3_FD_193486 | JGI IMG/M metagenome (GOLD analysis project Ga0265298, IMG submission 193486) | Bovine rumen microbial communities from tropical cattle in Woodstock, Queensland, Australia - Gonzalo_01 | ecosystem: Host-associated > Mammals > Digestive system > Stomach > Rumen ...
TTCTGGCAAGTTGAAACCGTAATGAATGATATGAGTATTCTCCCAATAAACACTTTCTGGACCCGAATTCATATCAAGTTCACCTTTGTCTTCTACTATTCTTCCCCATTCTGAAGAATTCGTTTCTGCATATTCATCAGTACTGATATTCAGAAATTTTTCGATGCAACTCTTAGCCCAAGAAAGCAAATACGGACACACTTCTACTTTCAGACAGAAATCGAATTCTTCAGCAGTTCGTTCCACTGATTCATCAATTACTTTCTGTTCAGCTGTTGTTGCATCTTCACTCAACAGACGGTCAGCAATGCTCATCTCTACTAAGTCCATAATTCTATTTTGAAGGCAAAGTTACGAATTATTTTTCGAAATAGCAAATAATCATCAGATAATTATAAGAATTTAAGAAAAGATAACGAGGTCGTTAATTTATATTAATCGCTCGAATTTTTCTGAGATAATCATCATTATTACAAAAATAATTTGTAACTTTGCAGCAAAATATCAAAAAGAAAAAGATTATGGTTGAACCAAAAGTTTTAATGCTTGGTGACTGCATTTATAATCACCGGATGTGGGAATGTCCCATCACTGAAATGTATAAGCGAGAACACGATGAGAATCAGTGGGTAGTTTCAGTTATTGCTCGTCATTACGGTGAAGAAACTTTCTTCGCAAAAGACATGAACTACATTCCTCTGAGTATAGAATTCTTTCAGGAGAATAGTTTCGTTGATTTCATTGCCGGTCAAATGGTTTACACTGGTGAGAAACCTCGAGATGACTTCTTTATGAGTGTCATCAAAGGTTTTGAATCTCTTCCTAATTCTGGAGGTGCAAAGTTCTGCGTATGCGTTCGACAGTCATATCACGATGAGAAAGTGCCGATGACATATGTACACGAGTATCAACAGTTGCTTCGTAGATGCAAGATGTCGCCGGTTGTGAAATTCCCGAAAGTTCAAAGCAACACTCTGTTATGAAAGACTATAAGAAACTTTTCTTAGTATTTGATGTCGGCATTGGTGATATGAGTCCTGTCAAAGCAGACACTTTGCTTGTGCATATACGAGACTATATTGCTGAACAACTCGACGATACAGTGAAGTTCTTTGTGTTTCCAAATCGAGATTCAAATAAAATCGAAGTCAAGACATTGATGACTCAGAAGATTTCGGAAAAGCAATTGAAGAAACTCATTGATACGACTGAGCAGTGGTACTTGGAAATTAAACGATTAAACGAAGAAAAACAATGAAAGAAGATAATAATGAAACGATTCTGTCTGAAGAAGAATCAATGTCTGAAGATGAAAGACTTGAATCTGAATGGGAAGATTTGATGTTCGAAAGCGAATTTCTTTTTCACATTGAAGAAGAATACGGAAAAGATACGACTATTGCCGAAGCACGAAAAATGTTAGCAAGCAAAGTCAAAGATTTTATGCAAGAAAATGACTATGAGTATGACGAACCTTATTATGGTATGTGAGTTATGAAAGTTACTGATATTGTTTATGTAGTTGGACGCGGTAATATTGTCTGCTGCGATGATAAGACCGGAGTTGATATGCACATCGGCAGCGAAGTTGAAATCGGCAATGCCGGATTCGATATTGTCGGTATTGAAATGATGTCTCATCAAAAATCGTGCGGACTTGTATTGAGACCAAATCATCTCGTCAAAGAGATGGTTCATGTTGGTGATGAAGTAATTGTATTAAATGATGAGTGTGATGAAGACGATTGAAGAATTGCAATTAAACGATGATGTGTGGTGCGCCGATATTCGTAGCAACCGACTGCATAAACTTTGCCAGACAACTATTTCTGAATTTAAAGATGTAAAGAAATTATATTCGGGAATTCAATCACGTTTGAAAATTGCTTTGTCTGATAAAGTAGAATTTATAGTATTTAAAGATAGACACTACGATAATAATACTGTTCTTGTATCTACTAATTCATATGGCAATAACTGGTTTGTCATAGGGACAGTTAAAGAAGATTTAAAGAATTGGTTAACTGGATATTTCGATAACTGCATAATAGATTTGAAGAAAAAAGAGGCAGAACTTGTTGATGAATTGGTACATATCAAAAATAAGCAAGAAGAAGTCAACAGAAGTTTTAAACGATTAGAAAAATTCTAAATGTACATCACTCATCCAATCTTCGGTTTTATTTGTCTAGTTGCTGTTGAATCGGTGATATTCATTATCACTCTGAAACTAATAGCTGTTATTGTTGAATTTTTCGTCAATACAGTTATTGGAAAATGGATTTTCCGATTGATAATGAGTGAAAGGATGATTCGCATTCACGAATCTGGACATATGGTTGCTTATCTGCGTACACTTGATAATTGCAAAATTAGCAAGTACCGGCATAAAGCGACGAAAATAAAAGATATGCATCAGCACAGATGCGGAGGAATGGTCACAATTGAAACTAACGAGTGGAACGAACGAAGAAAACTTCTCTTGCTTGGAGGCATCGCAGCAACACTTAAAATCAAAAATAAGCAACTGTCTCGACTCGGGTACACATTTCATTATTACTTAGGTGGATGTCAAAGCGACTTCAAGAAACTGCGTACTCATTATAATATGTCAAAGAAAACAGTAATCTGGATGGTTAACTCGATGATTTATAGTTTTTCTGAGAAAGACATGGATTTTATCAAGCATATCGCTGATGTGCTCGGACAAAAAGAAACATCAAAGAACAAATATAATGTTTTTGCAAAATCTTTTGAGAAAGATGAACTGTTCAATTTAGCAGAAGAATACAGAACCAACTATCGAGTCAATTGATTTTTCTTCTCCGCATTATATGCTTTCTTAATTTTGCTAAGTACAATTACAAAGAACAAAAAGTAAAGCATATGAACGACGAACAAACAATGAGCAACATCCAGGTAAAACTGGAAATTCCTGGCCAGAAATTAATGGCACAGGCAATGGATGTTTTTGACAATTACCAGCCATTAGTCAAAGAAGCTCTTGATGAAGCACGAGAAAAACTTCTCTTCGATAAAGATTTCCAGCAACATATCAAGGATTTAATCATCGAACGAGTAGAAGATGCGATGAAGAAAGGAGTAGAGCAGGCAGCAAAGCGAGTCATTGATGATGCATATTATCATCACTATCAGGAAATCGAGAAATCAGTCAGAGAAACTATCATTTCAAAACTAACAAGCAAATGACAACAAATAAGAGCGAATCGTTTGGTTCGCTCTTCCTTTTTTCAGAACAATGAATTATTATTAGGTTCATTCTTGTGCCGGTACTTCGACATATCAACAAGTGTAACCACTTTCGTATCTTTCTTCGGACTTCCGAAAGAGAACTTGGGAAACTTCAGAGGCTCTACTGGCTTCCCGCTTGGCGGACAGGCTCCGCAGATTTTATGTTTCTTGGGACTCTTCTGAGGAATCTTCGTGTTATTGTTGCCAAAGAAATCTAACATACACTAATCGTTCGTTTTTCTTATTTATGCATCCTCTACACTCTTCGCTCTCTTACGAAATCAGTGATGCTTCTGGAACGTATATCTTCTTCAGCATCTTGGGAGCATTCTTCTTCTGTCCCTTTCCGTAAGGCTGTACCAGGAACACGTAGTTACCGTATCCGCTAGGAAGTTTCTGCATACATACACCGCGATATGTCTCGCCTTTATACGTAAACTTGACAACTGTCTTTGAGTTCTCGTCCTTGATGTCGCACTCGCACTTCAGGAATGTCTCAGACATCTGAGTCACCTTATACTCACCGTCATCGACACGAGGCTGCTCTTCATCATCTATCGGGATGAATCCACCGTCCTCTTCATCTGCCGGTTTCTTCTGTTCATTATCAGAATAATATACTTCGTCAGTTATCTCGTCATTCTCATCGAAGTTGATGTTCTCGTTAATGTTTTGATTTTCTAGCATAATAAAAATAGTTTGAATTAAATTTTAAGTCGATTATTTATCACCAGCGGGTATCGCAAAATAGTCATTCAGCGATATTCCCTGTTCATACTGATTTTCCGTAGCATAGTCTATCTTGTCGTTCGACTCATCACGGATGTCAGAAGCCATCTGTCTCTTGTCTGCCTGGATGACGATGGGAATCCGGCTCACATATGTATTCACTAGACGGGGATTCAGCACAGCCTTGTACAACGGACCGTCTGCAACCCAGAACATCTTGTCCATAAACGCCAGGTAGAATTCCATACCCTTGCGGGACAGTGCATACATAGAGCAGTTCCAGAGTCCGGAAGTCGGATGCATCACCCAATATGCATCTGTATTCTCTGTGTATTTCTTAATCTCGGGCTGATATGTGAATGCACCAAACTGGCATATGTCATAATCCGTCGGCATTAGTTGAATATACTCACTAATCGTTGAAATGTCTGTCCGGAACAGAATATCATCCTCAAGAACCAGGCAATGCTTGCAGCCGAGTTCGTAGCATATCTTCACGATTGCATAGTGATTGCGGGCGCAGTCGTATTCATTCGCCTTTGTGAAACGACCTTTCCCACTCTGGTTAAATGCATTGGCAATCAGTGCATTGTGCGGGAACGTAGTTCCGTAGTAATAACGGAAATAGTTGCTGCCTGTATCGGGAAGTTCCAGACCCATCTCCCCAAACTGATATTCAATCAATTCACGGCGGTCCGGTCGGTTGACCATATTAAGGATATATGTCTTGTCGAAACGACTTTCAAACAGACATTGAAACGGTGAAATTTTTGTATCCATTTGCTGTAGTAATTAAGTTATGCTTATCTTACACCAGCAATTGGAAAAAGTCTAAACCTCGGAAAATTAATTTTCCTGTATAGTATTACGCTTCGTCTCTGTTGAACGTGCCTGTTCGTTGTATGTATTATAGTTCTTGATAGCCTGAGACAAACCGGTCGGCAGATTTCCCTGGTTAGCAAGGTCAACACTCGTCCAGAATTTCTTCTGAATCTCACGTTCCGTGCCGAAGTGATAATGCTTCGTGCTGACACCACTGTCATCCTTGGTCTGCTCGATACAGCAAGCTACACCGTTGCTGATCATTGCCTGGAGCACATTGCTGTTCGTCAGCACATAGTCTGTCATAATCTTCTTGAAATCTGTGCCGTCTGCATTGACGATGTCGAATGCCTCTCCATAGAGATGCCGCGAATTATTCGTAGCGAAGTACATAATCTCACCTTTTGCGTTAGCACATTTATACAAACCACCTTTCTGTACGAATGCATTGCCGTCAACACGATTGCCGTTCTCATCAACAGCCCAACGGCGAGCAGACACGAGTTTGATTCCCGGACATTCTTGCTTCAGCACTCGGTATATCTGCTTGAGCCCGTCTTTCAGACCAGTCAGTGGGACTTCATCCTCTGTTGCATCAGCAGAGTCAACAGTCACCGGTGTAGTTGCAGATTCATTAGTGCCCTGATCTTCCGGATTCGTTGTTGTCTGGTCAGCATTCGGAGTAACATCATTCTGGGTGCCGTCGGCATTCTGCTCAGCTGTATCTACTGTTGTCTCGTTGAGAATCTCTTCATCCTCTTTCAGCACAACACCGTTGCGACCGGGAATCGGCCATTCACGGCGGACCAGTTTGCAGCAAGTCGTCCATCGGGTATTTCCGTGCTCTGCCTCATTGCGGTCCCACTTCCACATAATGCTGTCGATGACGAACCAGCCGCTTCCGCTTTCATAGAGCACTCGCTGTGCACGGGTTCCGGGAAAAGCCTGAGCAGGAACAACAGAATTCAATTTATCGTGATCCATTATCATCATCGGTATCTTCTCACCTCGCATAATCGCCAGGTTCAGACCCATCAAGTCAACTTCTATATACTGCTTCTGCAACTGAAGGTTATTGCGCATATTATGCTCCCAACCAGCTTCATAGAAACGGTTCACATTACCGTTAGCCTGACTGTTGCCGCCTGTCTGCTCGATTCCCTGTCCGTCATCATTGGACATAATCTCAGATATTCCTCCGCCAGTCTGCGTATTCGACGACCTTACGAAACTCTGATTCATATTCACCTGGTCAGCCTGTTTATAAGTCAGGTTCACACCCGGACCCATCAGCACATAGAAACCGTTCTGGAGTTTTGTCTTATTAATAGGAATCGAATATTGCATATCGAAACCGCCGGCATCAGATTCTACACCGGCATTGTCCATCGTACTGCTCTGGCTCTGGTTGATACCGATTTCATTGGCAATCTCAGCAGCACGGTTAACCACTTTCCATCGCTTCACGAAGAATGGAGTTGCAGCAGCGTCATCTCGCGGAATATTCGAGAATATCTTCGCCTGAGGTGCTGCTTTCTTTTTCTTCTCGTCCTCATCCATATCCACCTTTGCACCGTCAACACCGACACCGTTCTTGATAGTCGATACGAACGGAGTGAAGTCAAGCGGCTCATCAAGACCGTCTTCCACGAGCATCTTGTTCATATTGATGAACGACAGACCGTATCGTGTGTCAACCCAACACTCGAAGAATGAATCGAAGTTCTTCCAAGCCCTGGATGATACATCGAGGATAAAGTCCATCATACTTGTTGTCTGAGTCCAGCCCTGATAGTCTTCAGTATTGTCTGGATCACAGAAGAAGAAACCGAGACCGAGTTTCGAGGCAAGTTCCATCAGCACATCTCGGGAAGTTCCGTTGATTGCCATCTTGTCTATTTCCGAGTGGATATTCGGCACCCAGAGTTCACCGTCGATAATATAAGTGACTGGTGCATTCGTTAGCTCAGACGGCTTGTCTGTAGTAACAACACTCGTGATGACGAAGTCGCAGCGAAGAGACTTTACCATACCGCCGCCGGCAGACATAAACACAGCCATCTTATCACCAGACTTGATAATATCATTCTTCAACAAAGCCGGAGAGACTGTATTGATAATCAGATGAACTGTCGGCAAGAAACCGGAACGAGGCATCTTGATAGTCTTGTATTCTGTATATGACTTGAAGAAACCGCTCTCTACATAGAACTCGACAATTTCCTGCTCAGTGATGATTGCATCATTGATGCGGATGACTGGATACACTGTGCCCTTGTTGCGGTGCATATTAATATCCACACCAGCAGCACGGCCTAATTCACCGTCTTTCTTGACGATAGCATCTTGAGGAATCTGCTGAGCATCAGAAGCGTTCATCGTTCCGTCAGTGGTTCCGCTCACTGCATCACCGGGAGTAGAACTGCCTTCTGGAGCGGATGTCTCGTTGCCGGAACCAGTCGGTGTTTCTTGTACTGGAGTTTCTGGCTGCGGAGCATTCTCGGGAACCGGACTGCTTGCAGTTTCTTCAGCAACTTTATCACCGACTTTGTTTTCGTCTTTTTCGGTTCCTTCGCCGTCGGCTTCATATGCTGCTTCAAGAGCACGCTCTTCTTCCTCTTCCTTTTCTCGTTGGAGTCGCTCTTCTTCTGCTCTTCGTGCTTCTCGTTCTTTTTCGTTCTATTCATTACGAAGTGCTCGCTCGTAATATTTCTGTGCTTCTGCTTCGTTGTATGTAGAGCCGACGAACATTTCGCCGTTCTCGTAGTCCGGATTGGAAGTACTACGATAAACAGTGTAAAAAGTTACTTTTGTTCCGTCAGATTGTTCTATGATTTCTTTATTGATTCTGGCCATTACTTTTAAAGATATGTTCTATCTTAATTTATCTACAAAAAGTAGAGTTGCTAGCTCATAAGTCCAGCAACTCCGCTTTCCAGATTCATTTTCCTATTACTTGGACTGACGCTTCAGCCGTTCAAACTAGGACTGCTCGTATCAATCTTGTATCTACCCTTTCGAATATCACGCTTGATTTGAGCCAGGGTAGCACGTTTTGTACGTCCGTCCATGATAAAGTGGTTCTGCACATAATACTGCTCCTGAGCCTGATAGAATAAGTAGTTAGTCAGGTCCTCGACCTTCTTGCGACGCTCTTCCGGAGTCAGTTTTTGATTCTTCTGTGCTTCTTCCTTTTCTTTCTGTGCTTTCAGTATCGCAGCCTGGTTAATCATTGACTGCATTGCATCCTGCTTCTTGACATCTGATATACGGTCGAACTGCTCATCCATACTCTGACCGGGAACAGGCACACCGCCCTCGTTGTCATAAGCGAACACATTCTTCTTTTTCGTCAGCTTGTCGGCAGCGGCATCTACTTCCTCGTCAGTCGGAGTAATCACTACTTCAGTGCCGTCTGTCTTCTCGCCAATCTCCTCACACAGTGAGTCCAGGGTCTTGTTAATGTCTTCCATTATTTTCTTTTGCTCTAATGATTATTTTCAAATTGAATGAATGTTGTTGTCGAGTGATACACTCTCCGAACGCTTGATTTTGCCGGCGCATTTGTTCCAGCCTTTGTTCATACCGTTGATGATGAGGCTCGTGAAATATGCGAACGGGTTGTTCGTCTTCTCAGGATCGAAGCCTCTCCAGTAGCGGATGATGTCTTCCCACGCACTCTGCCAGCAGTCTTCCCTGTCCATCGGGTCGTTGTAGTACTTTTTCGATGAGATGTTCTCAATCATCAACTAGAACATCTGAATAGCCTCTGATGTCAGTTCGTCACGTTCTTTTGACTTGAGAATCTCTTTCAGAAGATAAGGGTTCGACACATAGAGTTTTCCCTACTTGTTGACCTTGATACCCTCAATCGTCTAAATCTCACTACAGTCTATGTTCGACAAATCCTGATTGTCGAAGTCCTACATCATCATCTCATCTTGATTTTCGTATTCCATTACGTTGTTAATGATATTGAATATTTTAGAGGAAACCGAAGTCCCTTATCTATATTACTGAAAAAGTTTAAAAAAGTTTAATTTCTCGGAAATTTCCGGATAATTATCTTCGAGGATAACCATTATTAGTCAACGGATTTGTCAGTTGCGGGTTATACCGAGACCCGCGACTGTAATTTCCGTATCCGGTATTGCCTTGTTGTGAGAACGGGTTGTTTCCGAACTGACCGGTTCCGAACTGCTGAGTTCGATTGTTTATACGCGGTTGGGGACGAGGGTAAACACCAGCAGAACTATTACGAGCACCGCCAAATCCGCTTGCTGCATTTCCGTAGAGATTCATAATATCCTCTTCCGTATAATCATCATCGGCAGTCTGTGTAACGTACATATCCAAGAGTTGTCCGATGACTTTCAACTGCTGTCTCAATTCCCACGATGTATTCGCAGATTCTGCCAACATTCTGAACCAGTCTTCTACCCACATCTGGAAATCTTCCTGTTCGAACACAATGCTGACGAATAGAGCGGTGACAGCGATGTCATCGTGCAAGCACTCTCCCTTGTAAACACCCTTGGAATTCTTTCCGAATGCAGCCATCTGCTGAATGCTGCTCTGATTGGGAACTTCGTGGTCTTGAGATATTATCAGTCTCAATTGCTCGATGAGTCGTGCTCCGGCTTCGCACCAGTATCCTTTACCTCTCTGTCCGCTGACTGTCTTGAAACCGTAGTCTTTCTTGGCTGCATTCGCAGAATGATAAGTCTTCAGAATCAATTGCGAGTAGAACAAATCGTGCTTCATAAACTTCTTAATCCACACAACACCGTTGAAGTTGATTTCCAGCATAATGCGCACATTGTCAATCTCGCCCATATAACTGCCTTGTCCGTTCTTGAGTATAGTGAACACGATATGCTGTGCTGCTTCAGCGGAGAATTCCTCGTTGAACTCGTGATCCATATAGATACCGACCTGACGAGCACGGATACAGTCCGTGATGTTCACCTGGCGATAACCGAGTCGGTTTCGCTTGATGCGGGCCGGACTGAGCCATTCCAGCATATAGATGTTGATGACATTCCAGTCAGGGTCTTCATTGTTGTCCACTTTGATTGTCTGACCGGCAGCAGTATCAATCTGTAACAAGAATTTCTTATTGACCAAGTCTTCTTCTGTGAGGCTTTCTGGATGAAAGTCGGGATGCCACAGAATCTTCTGAGACACAGAGTTGGGAACTCCGTAGATGTCTCTCGGCGTGAAGAACTTCTTGATTCGGTTCATAAACTTGATAGATGTCGGAGTTAAGAGTTTCGATGCATCAGAGTCGAATGACAACTCGAACTCCTGACGGAAGTTAGCCTCACCGAATACCTGTATCTTCTCTTTCTTCCATTCTTCTCCGCGTCCAGGGACTTCATACCACTGCACTGTCTTCTGTACAAAGCCGTTGGTTCCGGCAAGTGCTCCTTGATAAAGGTCATAGAAAAGTCCGCTTCTGCCTTTAGGTGTAGACATCACTACGAACTGTCCGACTGAAGAAGAAGATGTAGTAGGGAATACAGACTGCCAGAAGTTGACAATCTTCGTCTGGGGAATACGTGCAGCCTCATCGATGACTACCAAGTGGAATGTATAACCCGTAGCAGGTGTATCACTCGTAGCAGCACACATCACAGTACATCCGTTATCCAGCACAAGCATCTTCTTAGACAGCGAACGGATGCCCGGCTTCATATAGAACGGCAGTTCTTCAAGAACCTGGACGAGTTTCGTCAGCACTTCCTGAGATGCTTCGAGTTTGATACTCGACAGCAATACGTTTCGCTGAGTGTGATTCAATATGTACCAGGCAACAGCAGCAACAGTAGATGTAGTCTTCGCAGTCTGACGGCTCTGCATCAGGATAACTCTCGGGTTCTTCGGCTTGAAGAGTTCAATCTCCGGGTCCCAGACCTCATCAGTAATCATATGCAGCACATCTTTCTGATAAGGACGGAGCTGGACAGTCCGACGGCCCTTATCAGTCAGGAACGTCACGAACTCTTCGATGAACCAGATTGGTTCCATCGTAGCACGCCGCAGATTATCCCATTCCTCTTTCGTGTATTCAAAGGAAAGTCCGGCATTACGGTATTGTATCTTGCCGTGAAAGAACGGCATCATATCAACTTTCTCTCCTTTATTGAGACGGTCGATGATGTCGTCGATTAATTTCGTAGAATATATCTGCTATTTCTTCTCGTTCTCTAATTCTTTGTCCAGGTAATTGTCCCGGTCATCATTCAGAGTCGAGGAAGATTTGCGTATGGGTATTGCTGCTTTTGTTCTTGCTGCCATTGTATTCGAATAGTTTCATTTAGAAATATTTATTATTCAAACAGCGGAATTACATCATCTCCGAACTTCTTATTAAGATATTCTATCACTCCATTTGAAATTCGGCTACTCATCGTAACTCCGTAACGTTCAATGTCTTTTTGCTCCCAAAATCGTTTGTAGAGACTGTAATAGACTACGTGATATATCTTCTTTGTATAGTTCAATGACTGTTTATCAATCCAGTCAATAAAATGCTTAGCATATAAACGTCTAACGTATTCTTCTCCGTAATTTTCGTTATTGACAACTTCTTCAACATAACTTGCACTCAACGTATCTGATGTTTTATACAAGTTATATTTTTTGAAATAAAAAGCGATTAATATAGCAAGCGAATAATGACGAGTGTCATACATCGCATTTAACTTTTGGATTTCATAATCAATATCTTCTTTTAAATGTGTCAACTGTGTATTGTGAATAATATGTGATATGATATTATGTATTGTAGTATAACCTCGCTTATCGCTTTTGTCGAAAATTTCTTCTTCTGGAATTTCGTTGACATATTGATATAATTCAGCACAACGTTGATCTATTTCTGCCGGTGAAAACAGGTACATCATATTTTGTACTGTTCTGAACTTTGCCGGATTGATATTCAGTAATGTAGTATCGATATTATTACTTGTGAACTTTTTGTTGTTCACCAATTTCACACCTTTCTTGTTAGTTCCGAAATTTTGCAGAATATGTCCGAATTCGTGTTTCACCCACGGTTTAATGTGTCGCAGAACCATCTCTTTATTATCAGGTTCAATTAATCCGTTTCTCATTGATTCTATCGCATAAGAATTGACAAACAATAAAATGATATTCGGATTGTCATCATCATCCATCACACACATTCTCATATTATCATCGGGTATATTCACATATTCTTTTATTATTTCTAACGTATTGGGAACAGATGAATCTTGAGTACATTCTTTTTCGTCTGGAATAAAATACCACTCAG
>Ga0265298_10008779_pt1 | contig 12100 bp, 12 predicted proteins | sample AusTroGonzalo_MG_3_FD_193486 | JGI IMG/M metagenome (GOLD analysis project Ga0265298, IMG submission 193486) | Bovine rumen microbial communities from tropical cattle in Woodstock, Queensland, Australia - Gonzalo_01 | ecosystem: Host-associated > Mammals > Digestive system > Stomach > Rumen ...
TGACACACTGGGATCATCCTCAAGCGGAATATTCTGATTATCCCATGTCAGGCCGTTGGTATAGAGTAAGTCCCATTGTGTATAGGTATAGGCACGATATGGACTCGTCTTGTTGCACCATCCTTCAACAAAACCATTAGCATCTTCCTTCAGATAGTATCCACCCTTAAGGTCACTACCTAGAGTACTCTTTCCATAAGCCAACTTCGAGAGCGAAGCGCCCCTGAGTTTGTTGGTGGCCGAGAGAATCTGGTTGAAGTTCCGACTCTTGTGGACGTTAAAACCGATGTTCACATACGAGTCGTCAAAATCTTCCTTGAAGGAATAGACGAAACCTGCCTGGTCAAGACTCAGGTTGGTCTTCCCTACTTCATCGAAACGCTTGACACCCTGCTGGTTCAGCACGCTTAATGAGCCTGTGACCATGCTATGGCGAAACATGCCAATACCTGCAGGATTGGTGCCCATGGTTGAGATGTCACCACCCAGAGCGTCCATTGCGCCACCCATACCTACATATCGGGCTGTGCCGTTGAGATCGCTGCCAAGCAAGCGTGCGTTCTCGTATGTATCTTGTGCAGCTACTGGCAGCATGGCCAGCGAAAGAACTGCGAGGGAAACAATCTTTTTCATATCCTTAAGTTTTATGTGATTACATTATTCAATATTTCACGATGTACAGGATGCGTTTATCTACGTCCGCCACCATGGCTACCACCGCCGCCACCACCGCGACTGCCGCTACCGCCACCGAAACTTCCGCCGCCGCTGCTACTACTGCCTCGGCTGCTGCCATATGAACTACCGCCGCCACTACTACTGGTGTTGTATACTGGGTTACTACGATTTGATGACTCGATGAGTGAACCAGTATTAACGCGTTCAACATATCCGCTGCTAGTGTTCGAAATGCTACGATTCGTGTTACGATTTGTGCCGTATGTACTTTGACTGCTACGACGATTAGTTCCGCTGGTGCTACCTGCACGCTGGCGAGCACCATTAAATCGACTGCCGCTAGTATAGGTATTTACATAGCTTCTATTGCTCGTACCTGTGCGTTCGTAGTTGCTGTAGCGTCGCAGCGTTCCAGTATTATCACCATGACCATTAAGAGTACCACCACCTACAAAAATTGGATGATAACCGATATAGCCATAGTATCCGCCATATCTGTAATACCAGGGGTCATACCATCCGTAGCCATAGTACCATGGATCATACCAACCGCCATACCATGAATAATACCATGGGTCATAGAACCAAGGATCGTACCACGTATAGTATGATGAATAATACCAAGGTGAATGCCATCCCCAAGCATCACGCCGACCTGCTGCATATCCTTCCCAATAAGCGGTTGTAGGAACATAATCATCGAAGCGAGTCATTTGTTTCGTGATTTGGAAATCGCTGACTGAGTCAGGATAAACACCTTCAACAGGAGCAAATGTTATGATGTCGCCCGTATCAGCGGGAATGGTTTGATATGAACTGCCACCAAAACGATTGTAGTCATCCACATCTCGATTAGAGCCGGAGTATTGTCTCAGATAGGCTTCTCTCTCGGCTTGACGGGCTGATTGGATTGCCTCGTATTTCTTCTGAATCGCTGTACGGCGAGCTGCCTCATTAGCTTGCTGCTTCTTTGAGGACATGAAGTACATATCGTCCTGAGCCATCGCCGTGAGCGATGTCAGAACCATTGCCATTGAAAGATAAATCCATTTTTTCATATGCTCAAAATGTATTTAGTTATTCTTTTACGATGCAAAAATACTTATTAATTTTGTGCAAAGATACGGAAAAACCCTAAAACGTGATAGGATTTTCCCTATTTTTAGTAATTTTGCACATAAAATAAGTGACGATTATGAAGTATTACGAAGTAATTTTTACCATCCAAGCATCGGAAGAAATGATGCAGGACGCACGCGATATTCTCTCAGCATTGGCTGGAGAGGCAGGTTTTGAAACTTTTGAAGACATACCAGAGGGTGTTAAGGGCTATGTACAGCAGTCCAATTACGACGAGATCATTCTCAAGTCTATATTGGAAGGATTTCCTTTGCCATCTAGCAGAATTTCCTTTACAGTATCGGAGGCCGAGGATAAAGATTGGAATGAGCAATGGGAGAAAGAAGGATTCGAACCTATAGTGGTAAATGATTACATTATGATTCACGATGGAAGGCATCTGCCAGATAAGAAATTCCCCATCTCTATCGAGATAGATGCTCATCTTGCTTTTGGTACAGGCACACACGAAACTACACGCATGATGGTCGGACAGTTGATTGACTCAAATCTCCAAGGAAAACGACTGCTGGATTGTGGTACAGGCACTGGTATCTTGGCTATAACAGCCCTGAAATTGGGCGCATGCGAGGCTGTTGGTTACGACATTGATGAATGGAGTGTCGACAATGCACGTCACAATGCCGTGATTAATCAAGTTGATAATCGCTTTATGTCACTTCTTGGAGATTCTTCAGTATTAAATAGTTTAGAGGGTGAATTTGATATTGTTGTGGCCAACATCAACAGGAATATCCTTCTTAACGATATGGCAACCTTTGTCAGTAAAATGGCCCCCCACTCTACTCTGCTACTAAGTGGTTTCTATGAGCAGGATATCCCGCTATTGGAAGAAAAGGCTGCTGCACTGGGACTCAATAAAACAGCCCAGAAGCACGATGGCGACTGGGCTTGTTTGAGGTTTGAACGCTGAGATACTAGCGTTTTTTTCAATATTTAACAGATAGCATTCTTTCCAACTAGTTATTAACCGAGCCACCCACGATGTCGAGCAACTCGCTCGTGATGGCTTGCTGGCGACTCTTGTTATATTGCAGGTTTAACTGTCGCAGGAGTTCGTCAGCATTGTCGGTAGCGGTCTGCATGGCTACCATACGAGCTGCATGCTCTGAGGCGATGCTATCAAGCAATGCTGTATATACCATTAAGTGCCCCATTTTGGGAATCAGGTGCATTAAAACTGTATTCATGTCGGGCTCCACGATGAAATTATCATTCAATGGAGCAGCTTCGTCGCCATTTGTTTTTTTCTTATTACGCTCCTTCTTCTTTAAATAGTCTTGCACTTTCTGGGTGGCTACAGTTGACGTGAGATCTCGTTCGTGATCACGCTGAAGTTCTGTCTCGATATCGATGGGGAGAAGAGTTTTATGGGTTAGAATCTGCGAGCCAGCACTTTTAAAATGGTGATAAATTAGTTCTACTTTGTCAATTTCACCCTTCGCAAAGCGTTCGCCCAATTCCATTGTCAAGTCTATACATTGTTTGACATTGGGGTGGTCGACTAAACTGGCGAGATCGCATTTCACATTATAACCTAACTTTTGAGCCTTCTCGGCCACCTTGCGACCAATAGGATATACTTCCACATTATCATACCCCAACTCATCAGAGAGGGCGTCAACTGCCTTTGTCATTACTTTGATGATGTTGGCATTGAAGCCACCACAAAGTGACGAGTTGCTACTGAACACTACTAATGCCACGCGTTTTACGGGGCGCTCCTGATCAAAGATGGTCTGGGCACCTGGTTCGGCTGCCAAGAACGACTTAAGAATGTGCTCCAAAAGGGTTTCGTAGGGAAGCATGTTCTGAATAGCCATCTGAGCATGGTGCAACTTTGACGATGCAACCATCTTCATAGCAGACGTAATCTTACGTGTGGAATTTACAGAGGCAATACGTCCCTTAATCTCTTTCAAACTTGGCATAAGCTATCATGCATTATAGGTGCCTGCGATATCTGCCATTATCTGCTCTATTATCGCAGTGGTGGCATCGTCAATTTTTCCACTGGCCAATGTTTCAATGACCTCTGGATGTGATGAGCGTAACTTATCTAGGAATTGATCCTGACATTGGCGCACTTTTTCGATAGGTACTTGACGCATTAGGCCGTTTACTCCACAATAGAGGATAGCTACCTGCTCGCCTACTGGCATAGGACTATACTGTGGTTGTATCAGCAACTGGTTGTTTTTACGACCGCGATCCAATGTCATCGCCGTCACAGCATCCATATCACTAGAGAACTTTGAGAAAGCCTCAAGCTCACGATATTGAGCCTGGTCAATCTTCAAAGTACCAGCCACCTTCTTCATTGACTTAATCTGTGCCGAACCACCCACACGAGATACAGAGATACCTACGTTGATAGCTGGACGGAAACCCTGGTTGAAGAGGTCTGACTCCAAGAAAATCTGACCGTCGGTGATAGAAATCACGTTGGTTGGGATATAAGCTGATACGTCGCCTGCCTGTGTCTCAATGATAGGCAGAGCGGTAAGCGAACCACCACCCTTTACATGGCCTTTCATACACTCGGGAAGGTCGTTCATCTGCTCGGCCACCTCCTGCTGTTCGTTCATCTTAGCTGCACGCTCCAAAAGACGAGAATGCAAATAGAATACATCACCAGGATAAGCTTCACGTCCAGAAGGACGACGAAGAATCAACGATACCTCACGATAGGCCACAGCCTGCTTCGACAGGTCGTCATAAACGACCAATGCGGGCAGACCACGATCGCGGAAGTACTCGCCGATGGCAGCTCCGGCAAAAGGTGCGTAATACTGCATGGCGGCAGGATCGGCAGCAGTAGCTGCAACAACGATTGTATATGGCATAGCGCCGTGCTCCTTCAGCGTCTGCACAAGTGCAGCAACCGTAGATGCTTTCTGACCAATGGCCACATAGATACAATACACGGGTTTGCCTGCCTCGTAGAAACTCTTCTGGTTGATGATGGTATCAACAGCAATAGCGGTCTTACCTGTCTGGCGGTCACCAATAATCAACTCACGCTGACCACGACCAATGGGAATCATTGAGTCAACAGCCTTCAAACCGGTCTGCAGAGGTTCCTTCACTGGCTGACGATAGATTACTCCAGGAGCCTTACGGTCAAGTGGCATTTCGAACGAATCCGTCAAGTCGATGTCGCCCTTACCGTCGATGGCCTGACCCAATGGGTTGATAACGCGGCCCAACATATTGTCGTTCACACGGATAGAAGCGATGCGCTTAGTGCGCTTCACCACCATACCTTCCTTGATGCCCGACGTTGTGCCCAAAAGCACACAACCCACGTTGTCTTCCTCGAGGTTCATCACGATAGCCATCGTGCCGTTCTCGAACTCCAGCAACTCGTTGGCTTCGGCATTGCGCAAGCCATAGATACGAGCCACACCGTCAGAGACTTGAAGCACGGTGCCCACCTCATCGAACTGAGCACTTCCAGAAATGCCGTTCAATTGCTCAAGCAACACCTGAGAGACTTCGCTTGGTTTTATTTTATCTGACATTGTATTTTTTTATTGTTTAGTTCTACACTCCATAGAGATGCTTAGAAGAGCAACGCTCGGAGTTCATATTTTATCTTTTCAAGGTACTCAGAATTGTGTTGAGTTTTGACTTGACACTGGCATCCATCCGATAGGTGTCGTATTCAAGTACGAAGCCTCCGATGATGTCTGGATCAACTTGCGTCTCAAACTCCACTGTACCTTGAGTTTTTCCTTCAACAACGCTGCGCATTTTCTGCTCTATAGTAGCAGATACTTGCGTGGCTGTGGTAAGTTTTCCAAGGATGATGTTTTTCTGTTGACGATAGAGTGTGACGTACGAATTGGCCATGAACTGAATCATATTCTCGCGGCCTTCCTTTAGCACTAAGGCTATGAAGTCTTTTGAGAGAGAGGATGACTCTTCACCACCAATGGCGGTCTCGAGTAACATCTGTTTTTTCTCCTTGGCCAGCATCGGGTTGTCTATCGTAGAACGAAGTGCTGTCACATCAATGTAACTCTTGGCTAAGAGCATCATGTCTTGATAAACTTGCGCTTCGAGGTTAGCCGCGCTAGCACTCTTCAAGAGTGCGCGAGCATAACGAATCGATATGACTCCTATATCCATACGCTACCTTTTATTATTCTTTAGTGGAAACATCATCCAGCATACGGTCGATAAGGGTCATCTGCGAGGCTTCGTCCTTCAGGTTGGCACGGAGTACTTTTTCAGCTATCTCAACGCTAAGTGTAGCAACTTGCTTGCGGATGTCTGCAATGGCAGCCTTCTTCTCCTGGTCAATAGCTATACGAGCATCTTCCAACAGACGGGCCCCCTCTTGACGGGCTTTCTCTTGAGCTTGTTCTACAATAGCTTCGCGTGTTTCGGCAGCCTCCTTAAGAATCTGTGCCTGTTTTTCACGGGCCTCCTGCAAGATGGACTCTCCCTCTTTCTCTATATTGGCTAAACGTTCCTGGGCCTCATGGGCTTTGCGCAATGAATCATCAATGAAGTTCTTGCGCTCCTCCACCATACTTGTGATGACAGGAAAACCGAATTTCGCCAATAGGAAAAAGACCACCAGAAACGCTACCAACATCCAGAAAAAGAGTCCGAAGTCGGGCGTTAGTATTGCTGGTAAGTTCAATGACTCCATTTGCAATGATGTTTTTGAAGATTAAATAAATACACAAAGTGCACAAACTACTACAGCAAAAAGAGCAACGCCCTCGACGAAGGCAGCTGTAAGAATCATGTTCGTACGGATGGTACTAGCAGCCTCGGGCTGTCGAGCAATAGCATCCATAGCGTTTCCACCGATGCGACCGATACCAAGACCGGCACCTATAGCTGCGATACCTGCGCCAAGACCAGCGCCAAATTTTGCAAGACCTGCAGCTGCTTCGGCTGCCAAAAGAATTGATGATAACATAATCTTTAAAATTTTAAGTTGTTATTAATTTGGTTATTTTTTTTCTATAAATGTGTTTAGTGATGTTCGTGTTCGGGATGTGCCAAGCCGATGAATACTGCACTCAGCATGGTGAATACGTATGCCTGGATGAAAGCCACTAGAAACTCCAAGCAATTCATGAAGAGCATCATGATGAAGCTAAGTAGAGTGAGGCCAGAACCAAGTGCCGCATTGAGTGACCATCCAATGAAGATGATAGCCGTGAACGATAGGATTATCGCATGACCAGCCATCATGTTGGCAAAGAGACGTACCATTAAGGCAAAGGGTTTGGTGATGATTCCAAACATCTCAATGATTGGCATAATAGCTACCGGATAGGCCTTGAGGAATACTGGCACATCAGGCCAGAATATTTCCTTCCAATATTCTTTGTTGCCAAAGATGTTAATGGCCAGCATGGTGCATAGGGCCAAAAAGAATGTGATATTGATATTACCTGTTACATTGGCACCACCAGGGAATATAGGCAGCAATCCAAGCAAGTTGGTAATCAAAATGAAGAAAAAGGCTGTGAGTAGATAAGGTGCAAAAGGACGATAATGTTTCTCTCCAATGGAATCCTTGATTAAATCGTCATTGATGGTCATAACCAACATTTCAATCATTCCAACAAATCCACTTGGTGAGTCTTTGGTGACATCATGCTTCTTGTACCAACGTGCACAACTCAAGAAAATGGCCAGCATTGCGAATACAACAATCCATATTTGAACAACACTTTTCGTGATACTGAGATCCCACGGACGAACCGAAGAACCATCGGCCATACGCTCGTAGATTTTTCCGTTCTTTGTTTCGTTGAAATAGAAACCTAGATAGTCGTGGCCCTCTTTAGCTGCTTCTTCTATACGTGAGCTACTAAACACATGCCATTCTCCTGTTGTCTCGCTACGCACAATGACAGGTAGTGGGATGCTGACGTGCTTATGACCAATGGTGGTGATGTGCCACTCATAGGCATCGGCCATGTGTCCCAACACAATTTCCTTCACGTCAACGCCTTCACCACTTTGTGTCGATGCAGAAGCACCGACTGACAGCAGGAAAGTTAGGCATAAAAGCAAATATCTCATTTTGATAAGATTAAATATGTTTTGGCAATCTCTTTTCTACACGAATGAAATAGATGGTGTCGAAGATGAGAAAGATGAAATAATATAAAAGAAATGTGATAACAAAAAAGCGAATCTGCGTTTTATCGTCGGATATAAACAGAAAACCAAGTACTACCACAATACCAGCAAACATCCGTAAACCTGAGGCTGAGAGGTAGTACGTAGGAAGACTGTTTTGTGACGACTGAGCCACCCAGCGCCAAGCCAAACCAAAACTCAAACACGCCACTAACTGGAACATTACAGTTACGAGAAATGGTGTCACATAGTTGTCGGCTGTGTTACAAATGAATAGACCAACACTGGCAGCACAGGTTAATGCCGCTAGAAGTATTGTGCTTAGTATGAGGTATTTATTCGCTATTTGTTTCATCATTCCGACAATTCTACGCAGAGACTTATTTCGTTCTTCTGAACTTCGACGAAACCTCCGATGATCTGGATAGTATACTCTTCGCCAGAGGGAAGGATATAGATAACCTTACCCTTTTCGAGTGACGAGATAATAGGTGCGTGGTTTACCAGAATTTCGAATTGCCCCTTTGTGCCAGGAACCAATACGCTCTTCACTTCACCCGTGAACTCTATTCTCTCAGGAGATACAATCTTTAGTTTAAGCATACCTTATTATATATAAGATTAAGCTTGGGCGGCTTCTAATAATTTCTTGGCTTTGGCCTTGGCATCCTCAATAGTGCCAACACTCAAGAATGCCTGTTCGGGCAGATCATCAACCTCTCCATCCAAAATGGCATTGAAGCCCTTGATGGTATCTTCGATGCTAACCATTACACCAGGTAGACCAGTAAATTGTTCGGCAACAGAGAACGGCTGCGAGAGGAAACGCTGTACTCGACGTGCACGATTTACTGTGAGTTTGTCCTCGTCAGAGAGTTCGTCCATACCCAAAATAGCAATAATATCTTGCAACTCTTTGTAGCGTTGCAGAATTTCCTTCACGCGTTGAGCGCACTCATAGTGCTCCTTGCCAACAATCAGTGGGTCGAGAATACGTGAGGTACTACCCAGAGGATCTACAGCAGGATAGATGCCCAACTCGGCTATCTTACGATCAAGCACGGTGGTAGCATCAAGGTGAGTAAATGTTGTAGCAGGAGCAGGGTCTGTCAAGTCATCGGCTGGCACATATACGGCCTGGACAGATGTGATAGAACCAGACTTTGTAGAAGTAATTCGTTCCTGCATGGTACCCATCTCAGAGGCCAGCGTGGGCTGATAACCTACAGCACTTGGCATACGTCCGAGAAGAGCAGACACCTCAGAACCTGCTTGGGTAAAACGGAAAATATTATCAATGAAGAACAAAATGTCGGCAGCTCCACCATCCTTACCGCCTGCATCTCTAAACTCTTCGGCTACAGTTAGTCCGCTCAGGGCAACAGAAGCACGTGCACCAGGTGGCTCATTCATCTGACCATAGACCAAGGTGGCTTGACTCTTTTTGAGTTCTTCTGGGTCAACGAGACTCAAATCCCATTTGCCTTGTTCCATAGCTTCACGGAACTTTTCGCCATAGCGAATAACGCCACTCTCAATCATTTCGCGAATAAGGTCGTTACCCTCGCGGGTACGCTCTCCTACTCCAGCGAATACTGAAAAGCCATTGTGTCCCTTGGCAATATTGTTAATTAACTCCATGATGAGCACGGTCTTTCCTACACCCGCACCACCAAAGAGTCCAATCTTACCACCTTTCATATATGGTTCCAGCAGATCGATAACCTTGATACCTGTAGAAAGAATCTCTTTCTTGGTAGACAATTCTTCAAATGTCGGAGCTTCACGATGTATGGGATAAGCTCCATTCATATCGAGGTCTTTCATACCATCGATTGGCTTGCCTATCACATTGAGCATTCGGCCCTTGATTTGTTCACCAGCAGGCATCAATATTGGTGATCCTACGGGGATAGCCTCCAATCCGCGCTGAAGTCCGTCGGTATTATCCATAGCTACACAGCGGACTGTATCTTCGCCGATATGCTGTTGCACTTCAACGATGAGTTCCTGGCCGTTGCCACGCTGAATTCGAAGAGCCTCATGGATTTTTGGTAGCACTTTCTCTGCATCCATCCCCTTAGTGTCGAAGAATACGTCAATGACGGGACCAATGATTTGAGAAATGTGTCCTGTAATCTGTGACATAGTTGTAATATATTTAAGTTATTTCTTTATTTTTATTGGTGTTGCAAAGGTACAAAAAAAAGCATAAATACCAAAAAGGTTTAAGACTATTTTGTATTTGTCAATAAAAAAAGGATGGATTTACACGAAATCCATCCCAATACTGCGCACCGCGGAGTGAGCCAAACGTTGATACATTAATCCAAGTCCAGAGAAGTGTATAACGGATTGCATGGCAGACTTCCTAAGTGATAGATTGCTGCTTTGTAATGCCACAAGAGCTTGGTCGACAAACTCGTTAATACCTCGTTCATTGGGCTCTTGTTGATTCATAAATAGACGTGATAGAACATGATATCCACACATTTGAATCAAATCGTCAGGTGATGCTAGCCAATTGTAGGCTTTCTCAGCAGCAAAAGGCAGATGCTGAAAAAGGTTGAATGCTGCTTGTTCGGCTATCTCGATAGTATCAATCTGCTCTACCCAAATATCAATAACCTCTGGCAATACTTCGTTGGGAGGCATTATCATTGTGGCAAGAATCTTGCATTCACGCACATTCTCCTTCCATAAAGCGATTGCCAAGTCATAGTTAGGACCTATCTCGTCGGCTTTTTCTTTCAGACGTAGCAATGTGGCTCCCCAATTCAAGTGATAATTCATTCCTTTTTCACGCATGGATTGAGCTATGGAGCCGTCCATCATCTGGCGAAATGACTGTTTTATTTCCTTAACTTGTTCGTAGATATTCATATCAATGTAGCATACTCAGAACCATAGCGAAGCATTTGGTGCTCGTATGACTCTGAATAGTTTATCTGAATGTCGGTGATGTCACCATTCTCGTCATAGACGGGCAGCATCCAGGGATTAATAAAGCCTTTATAAGGTGCAAGTTTTAATTTCTTGTAGCGTGCTAATACTTCAGCATGTAACTCAGAATCAATTTTTACTGCATACTTCTCTACTAACTGGCGGGCAGCAGTGAAGTCGCCTTCGCTTTTAATTCGCTGAATTTCAGAGAGTAATTGTGCAAACAACTGTCGAAGTTCACAAAAATCACTTATCTCCAATTCGTAAAAACCATTTTTGCGAGTTAAACGCGTTCCTTTTGCGTGTTCCAAACACCATCTTGCTATTAGAGACCGGTTACGCATGTGGGCTTCTTCTATTTGACGACCGGGCTCAATACGTACTAACTGAGTCATCAGTCCATTTAACATATATGTGTAGTAATGAGCCTTATATGCCTCATTGCTTGGAAGAAGGTTTAACTCCACAAGCTTATCGTCTGCCATATAGTAAAGTCCAAATAAGTCTGCTCTAGCTTCTTCGATGGTGTTGCCATAGGCCAGCAACGCATCGGGATCGACATTTGGTAACAATTGACCGCTACCGTGCCCTAAGCATTCGTGCAGGTCGGTATGCAAGTCATCGCATACATCAGCATATTTTTCTATGAGATCAAGCATCACCTGATCTTTAACAAACTCATCGCGGAATCCACTTCCATGTGATGCTTTATTATATGCATCGGTGATGTTGCTGATAGTGATACTTTTTGAACCATATTGAGCGCGAATCCAATCTGCATTGGGAAGATTGATACCAATAGCTGTCGAAGGGTATTCGTCGCCTCCAAGCATTGCCGCACAAATCACCTTAGCCGACACACCCTTGACCTCTTTCTTTTTGAAACGTGGATCCACGGGGGAATGGTCTTCAAACCACTGAGCGTTTCGACTGATAGTTTCCGTACGATGAGTTGCCTCCTCATCAATATATTCCACAAGGCCTTCCCAGGAGCCCTTTAGACCAAGAGGGTCTCCATAAACCTCTATAAAACCATTAATGAAGTCTACCTTGGTGTCCAAGCATTTCAGCCATTTGATACAATAATCATTGAAAGCATGAAGGTTTCCTGTTTCATAATACAAAATGAGTGCCTCAATAACTTCTTTCTGCTTTTCGTTCTCTGCAACAGACTTAGCTTTCTCTAACCAAAAAATGATATGTTTAATTGCGTTGGAATAGC
>Ga0265298_10008780_pt1 | contig 12100 bp, 7 predicted proteins | sample AusTroGonzalo_MG_3_FD_193486 | JGI IMG/M metagenome (GOLD analysis project Ga0265298, IMG submission 193486) | Bovine rumen microbial communities from tropical cattle in Woodstock, Queensland, Australia - Gonzalo_01 | ecosystem: Host-associated > Mammals > Digestive system > Stomach > Rumen ...
GCGATGGCCCCGGAAGAGCACCCTTCGTCGAAATCCTCCACGAGGTCGAAAAGACGTGTCCCGAGCGAATCGCCGGCTACCTGTTTGACATATGGGATGGTGTCGCGCACGACCACGGGCTTCTCCTTGCATGAGAAAACCGCGAGTGCGCATGCTGACAGAATGATGATATGGCCTTTCAGGATATGCATGATATGCTAGAAGAATAGAAGTTCCCTGTATTTGGGCAGAGGCCAGAGCTCGTCGTCCACAAGCATCTCCAGATGGTCTGCGCTGTAACGGACTTTGTCCATGATAGGCGCCACCTCGTGGGAGTACATCTTGGCACGGGCGGCCATGTTCTGCTCCTTGTTTGCTTTCTTCCTGGCCTCGACAAGAGCTTCCACATCCTCGGAGAGGGCATTGATGAAGCCGGAAATCTTGCGGATGGTATCGCTTTCGCTCTTGCAGAGTGTCTTGTATTCGTCGCCATAGACCTCCTTAACGTCACGCACGTTGCGCACGAGGAGATTCTGGTAGCTGACGGCGGCGGGAATCACATGGTTGAGACAGATGTCGCCGATGACGCGGGCTTCGATCTGGAGCTTCTTGACATAAGTCTCCTGAAGCACCTCGTAGCGTGCCTCTATCTCGTTCTCGGTGAGGACGCCGAGTTTGGTGAACAGCCCGATGGTGGCGGGGTCCTTGTAGATTTCGTATGCGTCAGGGACATTGGTGATGGCCTTGAGACCGCGGCGGGCGGCTTCTTCGGCCCATTCACGGCTATATCCGTTGCCCTCGAACATGATGTTGCTTGATTCGGAGACAAACTTGCGGATGGTCGCAACTATCGCCTTGTCCTTTTCTTCGCCGGCTGCCATGAGAGCGTCCACTTCGGCCTTGAAGACCGTGAGAGCCTCGGCTACGGCGCTGTTGATAACATATGTAGCAGCGGCGGCATTCATTGATGAGCCGACTGCGCGGAACTCGAACCTGTTGCCCGTGAAGGCGAAAGGTGATGTGCGGTTGCGGTCGGTGTTGTCAAGGATGATCTCAGGGATGGATTTGGCTATGCCTATCGAATCAGCGGTAGCCGCGTCATCGTTCATTTCCCTCTGGGAGACGATGGAGTCAAGCACTGAAGCGAGGGTAGAACCGGAGAATACGGACATCACTGCCGGCGGTGCCTCGCTGCCGCCGAGACGGAAGGAATTGGAAAGTGAGGCGACGGAGGTCATCAGGAGGAAATTGTGGTCATAGACCGCTTTGAGCACGCAGGAGAAGAATGTGAGGAACCTGAGGTTCTTCATGGGGGTCTTGCCGGGTGAGAGAAGGTTGATGCCGGTGTTGGTCTGCATCGACCAGTTGCAGTGCTTGCCGCTGCCGTTGACGCCGTTGAAGGGTTTCTCGTGGAAGATCACCTTGAGGTGGTGCTTCTCGGCCACTTTCTGCATGACTATCATCAGAAGCATGTTCTGGTCGATCGCCGTGGTGACTTCGGAGAAAAGGGGTGCGCATTCAAACTGGTTGGGAGCCACTTCGTTGTGGCGGGTCTCAAGCTGGATGCCGAGTTTGTAGGCTTCTGTCTCGAAGTCCTTCATGAAGGCGCTGACGCGCTCGGGGATTGCTCCGAAATAGTGGTCTTCGAGCTGCTGGTCCTTTGCGGAGGTATGACCGATTACGGTGCGACCGCAGAGGACAAGGTCGGGGCGGGCGTTGTAGAGAGCCTCGTCCACGAGGAAGTATTCCTGTTCAAGTCCTACATTGACGCGGACTGAGCGGACATTGTCGTCAAAGAGGCGTGCTACCGGTGTAGCCGCTTGAGAGAGGGCCTGGATGGATTTGATGTTGGGCACTTTCATGTCGAGAGCCTCTCCGGTATATGCTACGAAAACGGAGGGGACGCACAGGGTGCCGTCAAGGATGAATACCGGGGACGTAGGGTCCCAGGCTGAATAGCCGCGGGCCTCGAACGTGTTGCGGAGGCCGCCGTTGGGGAAGCTGGATGCATCAGGCTCCTGCTGGACGAGGGCGCTGCCTTTGAGTTGCTCCACAGCATAGCCGTTTTTGACTGAAACGAATGCCTCGTGTTTCTCGGCCGTGGTGCCGGTGAGAGGCTGGAAAAGATGGGTGTAGTGAGTACAACCCTTCTCAACCGCCCAGGCACGGATGCCGTCGGCAATCTCATCAGCCACGCTGCGATCGAGTCTGGATCCGTAGCGGACGGCAGACACGACAGCCTCGTAGGCCTTGGTGGACATGTAGCGTTTCATCTTATCGAGGTCGAACACGTTCTCCCCGAAATAGGATGAAACAGGACCTTTCTCTACGAAGTAACGGGCCGGCGTGTGTGATGCCGCTTCGTTAAGAGCCCTTTCTCTGAATTTTGCCATAGTTTAAGTGAATTGATTTTGTTATGTCCGTTTTATAAAAACAATTTCCGCATGCAAAGATAAAGAATATTTGCTACCTTTGGGGATATAAAACGAAAAAACTTAGCAATGGCAAAAATCTCCTCAAAGTCGCAGGCCATGCCGGCCTCGGCTATCCGCAAACTTGTGCCTCTGGCAGACGCCGCAAAAGCCCAGGGCGTCGAAGTGTTCCATCTCAACATCGGCCAGCCCGACATCAAATCCCCGCAGTGCGCACTTGACGCCGTGCGGAGCAACAAGCTGGACCTTCTCTCCTATTCCAACTCCGCCGGCCTCATCGAACTCCGACGCGGACTCGCCGAAAAATACTACAGCGGTATCGGAATTGACGTCGACCCCTCCGAAATCATCGTCACCGTCGCAGGCAGTGAGGCAGTGGACCTCTCCCTCAAAATCACTTGCGATGCCGGGGATGAAGTCATTGTCTTAGAGCCATTTTACACCAACTACAACACCTTCGCCTTCATGAACGGCATCAACCTCAAGGCCGTCCATACCAATATAAAAGAAGGCTTTAAAATACCCTCCATCGACGCATTCGACAGCCTGGTCACCCCCAGGACCAAAGCCATCCTCATCTCCAATCCCGGCAACCCGACCGGCACCCTCTACTCCCGCGAAGAGATGCTCGCCCTCGGCGAAATCTGCCGTCGCCACGACCTCTTCCTCATCAGCGACGAGGTCTACCGCGAATTCTGCTACACCGACGAGCCTCACTTCAGCGCCATGAACATCCCGGGTCTCAGCGACAACGTCATACTGGTAGACTCCGTCTCAAAGCGTTACAACCTCTGCGGCGCCCGCATCGGCTGCATCGTATCCCACAACAAGGACGTCATGGCCGCAGCCATGAAATATGCCCAGGCACGCCTCTGTCCTCCGGTCTTCGGCCAGATTGCCTCCATAGGGGCGCTTGACACACCCCGGTCCTACTTTGACGCCGTCAAAAAAGAATACATCGCCCGCCGCGACGCCATGGTCGAAGGTCTCAACGCCATACCCGGAGTCTTCTCGCCTCTCCCGGAAGGAGCGTTCTACACAGTCGCCAGCCTTCCAGTAGACGATGCGGAATCATTCGCACGCTGGATGCTGGAAACATTCCGCTACGACGGCGCCACAGTCCAGATCACACCCGCCAGGTCCTTCTACAAGACCCCCGGCGAGGGTATCAACCAGGCCCGCATAGCCTATGTCCTCGAAGTGCCAAGAATAAAGAAGGCGCTGGAAGTACTCCGCGCAGGTCTTGAAGCCTACCCCGGCCTCACCCGATGACCTCCAGTATCTTGGGGATCAACAATGACTCAATGAACTCCTCCTCCATGAAATGAGTCCCCCCATACATTGTGTATGTATCACCAAAATACCTGCGCCACAGCCTCACACTGACCACTCCGCTTTTGCGGTAGTGGTCTTTTTCTCCAAAGAATGCATGGAAATAATCCCGGCTTCCCCGGCGGGGACTGTTATCCAGCGCCCTCGTCAGATAATCCCCATACTTGCGAAGCTTGCCATAAGAAAAATCCAGCTTCTGCCGGTCACCCTCCCGCGGTCTCCAAATCCGTCCCGCCAATGCATGTCCCCCGGGAATCAGCGTCAGCCAGCCTGCACGGTACAGCCACACCGGTCCCCCCAGCGACGGCGACACCAGTATATGCGGCACTCCCTTTATGGCAATGGCATGGCAGGCACCCAGAGACTCCCCTATCACGAGCTGCGGCCTTATCTCTTCTACCCAGCCTGCAATCATCTCCCCGGCCACCTCAGGATCAAAATCATACGTCCTCACATGCACGGAAAAATGAAGCCTCGCCGGGTCGACATAATCGTTCAACAGGCAATTCAGCACAGACGGGATGCGACTGTCACCGCCTCCGCCCATACCATGTATGTATAATATGTTAATCTGCCTGAACATACTAAGCTGTTTTAAAAAATGCCGGTTGCAAATTTACCACAAAATACATAAATTTGTCGTCCTTATTAACATTTATTATGAACATCAAGACACTATTCATCACCCTTGCCGCAGTCTCAATGTCTGTATGCGCAGAGGCCCAGACAGCCAAAGTCAAAGACCCCGGCTACCAGTTCACGGACGTGAAGCGTCTTCCCGTCACCTCAGTGAAAAACCAGAACCGTTCCGGCACATGCTGGTGTTTCTCATCCCTCTCCTTCATCGAAGCAGAAGTGATAAAGGCCAGAGGCATCAAGGACGAAGACAGATTCCCCGATCTCTCCGAGATGTTCGTAGTACGTCACGCCTACCATGACAGGGCCGTGAGCTACGTACGTCGTGACGGATGCATGAACTTCGCCGCCGGCAGCGACTTCGGCGACGTATTTGAAGTCATCAAGAAATACGGCATCGTTCCCCAGAGCGCCTACAGCGGCATGAACTACGGCACCGAACTCCCCGTCCAGGGCGAGCTTGACGCTGTACTCAAAGGCTATGTCGACGCAGTGGTCAAAAACCCCAACAAGACCCTCACCCCGGTATGGGCCAACGGATTCGACGGCATCCTCGACGCCTATCTCGGCGAAGTGCCCGCCACCTTCACTGACAACGGCGTCACCTACACGCCGGAGTCCTATCGTGACGCCCTCGGACTCAACTGGAACGACTATGTAGGCTTCTGCTCATTCACCCACGAGCCCTACTACGAGCCAACCATCATCGAAGTTGCCGACAACTGGCGCAACTCCACCTCATACAACATCCCCCTCGACGATTTCGTCGCCATCGTTGACTACGCCATTGACAACGGCTACACCGTCCTCTGGGGCGGCGACGTCAGCGAAAAGGGCTTCAACCGCGACGGCCTCGGCATCCTCGTCGCCGACAACCAGGCCAACACCGGCTCCGACCAGGCCCGCTGGGTAGGCAACACACCCGCCCAGGAGGACACCACTGCCGCCAGGCTCTTCACCGAAGAGGAGGTGACACCAGAATCCCGCCAGACCGGCTACGACAACAAATCCACCACTGACGACCATGGCATGCACCTCATCGGCACCGCCAAGGACCAGAACGGCGCCAAATACTACATCATCAAAAACTCCTGGGGCACCAAGAGCAAGTACGAAGGCTACTGGTACATGTCAGAAAACTTCTTCAAAGCAAAGACCCTCAACTACGTCGTCAACAAGAACGCCATTCCCAAGGATCTCCGCAAGAAACTCGGCATCAAATAAATGCGCATAGCACGACACATACCCAACACTATCACGTCGATGAACCTCCTGTCCGGGGTTCTCGGCGTGATATTCTGCCTTCAAGGCCGCACGGACATCGCTTTTCCGCTGATGTGCCTTGCAATAGTATTTGATTTTTTCGACGGGATGGTCGCCAGGCTTCTCCATGTCTCCTCGCCAATTGGCAAAGAGCTTGACTCCCTTGCCGACATGGTGAGCTTCGGTGTCCTGCCTTCCGTCATGATGTACTCGGCGATGCTTCCCGGCCATCAGGACGGGCTAAAGATCCTCTGCTACATTCCTCTTTTCCTTGCGGCAATGTCCGCCCTCAGACTCGCCAAGTTCAACCTTGACGAACGCCAGAGCCTGGATTTCATTGGTCTTGCCACTCCGACGGCGGCCCTGCTCGCCGGCTCACTCTCCTACTACACAGCCATCCACCCCGACAGCACTCTCGCCTCGCTGGCATCCGGACACTTCCTTCTCCCCGCCCTTTCCATCGGACTCGGACTTCTACTGGTCAGCGAAATACCGATGTTCTCCTTCAAATTCAAGAAAAACACCGGTGACGTCATCCGTACATGGAAGCAGACCTCCCTCCTTACAATCGCCGTCATCGCTTCTCTCACAGTCCTTCTCTTCCACTTCAACTGGTCCCTCATAATCCTCGCTTCCACAGTATCTTACATATTGATTAACCTGCTATTCCTTATACGTCATTCCTGAGCTCTGCTCCAGAATGCCGAATAAATATAAGCGCCCAGCCGGATGGCTGGGCGCTTTTCATCAATAGTTCTCGGCGCGAACCATAAAATAGCTCTTTGGATGCTTGCACACAGGGCAAAGCTCCGGTGCTTTCTTGCCGATCACAATGTGACCGCAGTTTGAGCACTCCCAGATCGTATCCTCGTCACGGGAGAACACAAGTCCGCCTTCGATATTGGCGAGCAGTTTCTTATAGCGCTCCTCATGTGTCTTTTCGATGGCTCCGACCTTATCGAAAAGGGCGGCGATCTCATCAAAGCCTTCCTCGCGGGCCACAGCGGCGAAACCAGCATACATATCCGTCCACTCGTAGTTCTCACCAGCAGCCGCATCGGCAAGATTGGCTGTAGTGGTGGGTATTTCGCCTCCGTGGAGAAGCTTGAACCAAATCTTGGCGTGCTCCTTCTCGTTGCGGGCGGTATCCTCAAAGAGATTGCCTATCTGCACATATCCATCCTTCTTTGCCTTGGATGCATAATACTGATACTTTGTATGGGCCTGGGATTCTCCTGCAAAAGCAGCCTGGAGATTGGCCTCGGTCCTGGATCCTTTTAAATCTTTCATAATACTAAAATTTTATTTGTCGTTCCTACAAAGATATGATTTTTTTTGAATAAATTTGTCTCCGCACAATCATTCCCGGGCATTGACGAGAATATTACACACAAAACATATAACATACTAATTATTAGCAGTTAAAACAATAAAGTTAAACGATATAACGCACATGTTACACCGCCTTCTTTCCCTATCTATCACGCTAACAATCAGCACATTATCTTTTTCCCAAAAAAAGCCTCTCGATCACAGCGTCTACGACGCATGGGAGACCGTCACCACGATGCAAGTCTCCCCTTCGGGTGATGCCATCACTTGGATCGTCGCTCCCCAGGAAGGCGACGCGACCCTCTACATCAAGACCCTTGGCAAGAAAGGCCGCGAACTTATCATACCCCGCGGTGCCTCCCCTGTCATCCTGGAAGACGGCGGCACACTGATCTGCAACATCAAGCCCTTCTTCGCAGACACACGCCAGGCCAGGATAAAAAAGAAGAAAGCCGATGACATGCCCCGCGACACCGTCGCCATCATCGACCTCAAGACAGGCGGCATCACCAAATTCCCTCACATCAAGAGCATAAAGACCGCCAGGTTCGGCAGCGACGCCATTGCCTTCAGCTCCGCCGACACCTCCCTCGTTCCGAAAAAGGAGCGTAAAAAGAAGGACAACGGCTCGCCCGTACTTGTCTACCACATCAAAACAGGCAAGACCGACACCCTGCGCCACATCGACTCCTTCACCTTCGACCGCAGCGGCCGCACCCTCGCCTTCATCGAGAAAAAAGGCAAACACAACACGCGCGTGGGCTATTTTGACGTCACCACAAGCACCACCACCATGCTCCCCGACACATCCGCCTACCACTCACTCCCCGTATTCGACCGAAACGGCACCAAAGCCGCATTCCTTCAGGCTCCGGACACCCTGGACGGCAGCAAACACTGCGGCATCTGGGAAATCACCATCGGAGCCGATAAGCCACGCCTGGTTGTCTCCCCCGACTCCCGCGAGGGATTCCCCGCCGGCTACGGCATCACCGAGAACAGCCGCCTGTCCTACAGCCACGACGGCACACGGCTCTTCTCCGGCATCCAGGAATTCATCGCTCCCAAAGACACATCCCTCGTACCCTTCGAGACCGCCGGCCTCGATATATGGAACTGGGACTCCCCCGAACTGCCCCCGATGACCAAGATCAATCTCAAACGCGACCTCACCCGCACTCTCAAAGCAGTCGTAGACGGCGACAGACTCATCCCCATGACCACCTCCCGCTACGACAGGCTCTACAACGTCAACCGCGGTGATGCCTCCTGGCTCCTGTCCGAAGACCTCACCGCCAGCATCGTCTCCACCCAATGGGACAGCCAGCCCGTCAGCACCCTCTCCATGGTCGGCATCAACGACGGCGCCAAGACCAAAATAGCCGAAGGGCGCTATGAAAACGTCACTCCATCCCCACTTGGAGGCTACATCCTATACTTTGATTTAGAGCAACGCAACTGGCTCATCTACAACACATACAATAAATCCACCTCAAACATCACTTCGGCACTTCCAGTCAACTTCTGGGACGAAGACAACGACCGCCCCATGCTCTCCACACCCTACGGTATCGCAGACTGGGCCGCTGATGACAGTTTCGTCCTCCTCTACGACCGCTATGACATCTGGCGCATCGACCTCCCCTCCATCCATGCATCCTGCCTCACCCAGGGCCGTGCAAAGGGCCTTACATACCGCTATCTCCAGACACGAGACGAAGAGACCAGGGGTCTGGCCCCCAACTCCACCATCTATCTCAGCATCTTTGACAACTCCACCAAAGAAAACGGCCTCGCCTCACTCAACCTCGCCAAGCCCTCTGCTCTCAGCCATATAGCCCTCGGTCCCAACAGTTACACCGGCTTCGCCAAGGCGCGTGACCGCGACACCTTCATCTACCGCAAAGGCAGCTTCGCCGAGCCGATGGACATATACTACACCACACGTCCCGGCCGAGAAGAGATCCGTCTATCCTCCATCAATCCCCAGCAGAAGGAATACAACTGGATGACCGCAGAGCTATACCACTGGACCGCCTACGATGGCACCCGTCTTGACGGCATCCTCTGCAAACCGGAAGACTTCGATCCCTCCAGGAAGTATCCCGTAATGATCTACTTCTACGAAAAGAACTCCGAAACCCTCTACCGCTACCGCCCCGTTGCCCCCAGCGCCTCAACAGTCAACATTCCCTTCTATGCATCCAGAGGCTATGTAGTCTTCATCCCGGACATCGTATATAACAATGGAACACCCGGCGAATGCGCCTACAACTGCATCGTCAGCGGAGCTGAATCCCTCAGGAAGTTCGACTGGATCGACGGTGACAACATGGCTATCCAGGGCCAGAGCTGGGGCGGCTATCAAGTGGCCTACCTCATTACCCGCACCGGCATGTTCAAAGCAGCTGGCGCCGGTGCTCCCGTTGCCAATATGACCTCTGCCTACGGCGGCATCCGCTGGGCCTCGGGCATGAGCCGTCAGTTCCAATACGAACAGACCCAGAGCCGCATCGGCCGTGATCTCTGGCATGGCATCGGCCTCTATATGGACAACTCTCCCCTATTCAGCCTTCCTGAAGTCACCACCCCCGTCCTCATCATGCACAATGACAACGACGGAGCAGTGCCATGGTACCAGGGTATCGAGCTGTTCATGGGTCTTCGCCGACTTGGCAAGCCCGCCTGGCTCCTCGAATACAACGGCGAAGAGCACAACCTGATGGAACGCCGCAACCGCAAGGACCTCAGCCGCCGTCTCCAGCAGTTCTTCGACCATTACCTCAAAGGCGCTCCAGAACCAGCGTGGATGCGCACCGGGATCCCCTCCTCACGCAAAGGACAGTATTTCGGTTTCGAGCCCGCAGAATAGTGCCTGAGATAACAACACCCCCCCGAAAGTCATTATAGAACTTTCGGGGGGTTAAATTGATAAATCAGGATTTTCTGATAGTCTATTTATCTTGAATAAGACGTACAAAGAATCCATCCCTGCGATAATTAGAGTGACTCAAGTCAAATCTGTCAAATTGAAAGTACGCGGCACAAGCATTAGTACTAGCTACCGTGGAAGTCCAGTAGTAGCCGGTGGTTTGGTTAGTATAGACGGTTGTGCCTGAGCGAAGACCATCAATAGGTAGGAATACACAACCGGCAGCTTCGAGGAGGGCAAAGTCGGCTATAGATATGTCTTTGACGCCGGCGGCACCATTCCACGAGATGTTGGCACGATTGATGTGGGCAGCATTGACGGTAGCTGTGAGAAGAGAGGCTGAGGGTTCGCTGTCGGATTCCCATAAATCGGGGAAGATGAGAACACCAAGAATTCCATTGACTTTACATTTTGTGAAGCGGGCATCGGTGACTCCGTTTACAGTGACGGAACTGCGGGTCTTCAAGAGATATGTATATTCATCGGCGCTTGGGGTTCGCCATGTATTCTGGGAGTCATTGGCTGTGCCATTGTAGATGCTGTTTTGACCCCAGTCTTTGAAGTCCCCCGGATAGTCATTGGCACCGCTGGAGGTGTTGATGCCCCATTCCTTTGCGGCCAGGGTGCTGGACCAGCCGAAGTAGTCGATCCATCCGGCGGCAATGCCAATGGAGTTATTTGCGGCGACATTGCCGACGAAATCATATTGGTTGGTATGGAAAGCCCATCCGGTGATGGCGTCACCATTGGCAGCAGGCTCTCCTGAGTCGTCGATGTAGCATTTAAGGTTGCCTTTCGAGAAGTAGACCTGAGTGCCGTCGGCATCCACGGTGAAGAGGCCGGGGATGGCGCCGGCGGGAATCACGGTGACAGAAACGGCGCATGTTCCGGAGAGATTCGTATTTGAGCCATATGCGTTGGCTGCTATGGAGGCTGTAATGGTCGTACTTCCCTTGTCAACTCCGGTGATTGTTATGGTGGAGCCGCTGGCGCTTGTGGTGCTTGAAATTGATGCTATGAGTGTATTGGATGAGGACCATGTGATAGTTACGCTTTCCGGGGTACCATATGTATCGCCGCCGTCGTTGAGTGTCGCCGTGGCTGAAATATTCTTTGCCTCTGCCAATTTGATGTCGGTTGAAGTGGATGACATGGCAATACTCGTGATTTCATTGACGTAGATATCCACATCGTCGCTTTTCGATTCGTCACCAACGGATGTCGCAGTGATGGTGGCAGTTCCATAACCGACTGCAGTGACAACTCCGGTGGAAGGATCGACCGTAGCCACGTCGTCATCGGAGGATGTCCATATGACATCATGGGTGCAGTCTCCTGTGCTATATTCTACATTTGCTACAAGTGTGGTGGTATTGCCAACCCATAGTGTGGCAGAAGATGATATGATGTCAACGAGGTTGATTCGATTTGCAAGTACCGCGAGAGACGCCGGCGCCCACTCGGAGGCGGAGGCGGTGTAGTCCATGGCCGTGCCGAGGATGAAGGTGTTGTCGGGGAACTCAGAGGAGACGTTTTTCACGAAGTTCTCGGAGTCAAGCGATGACGACAGGTCGGAGGAGGAGCCATTGTACAGCGAGGGGTTCGACATCGAGACGCCGAGACCAGTGCTGAGGTTCAGGGTGATAGTGTAAGATTTGCCGGCCTCGAAGGTCTGACTGGCGGGGATGTAGACTCTCGCGACGGCATATTCATCTTCATTAGAGGAGGAGGGGTATATCTGGGCGCCGCTGGCGGAGGCCTTTACATTGACAAGGAGGTCTATGTAGTGGGAGGTGATATCAGGGCTGCTGCCGGAGGCGGCGGTGGTCAGGGTCACGCTCTGAGGGATGACATAGAAGTAGTTGCCGTCCATGACATTCAGGGCTGTGGAGGTCATCGCGGTGCCGCTGAGAGACTCACTGCTGATATCCAAATAACCATACTGCAGAGGGGTGCTGAGGGAGCCCCAGCAGGAGTGGAGGTTGTTGGAGTTGCCATAGTTGGCACTGACGAGGCCTTCCCAGTCGGCGTCGGATGCAGCGTTGGTGGTATTGTACTGAGGGAAAGTGAAGGTACCCACGGACTTGAAGCCGCCTATCTGCACGCCGGCCACGCTGATGTCATAGCCGGGGATGGTCTTCTGCACCTGGATGGTCAGGCGGGAAAGGGCGTGGTGGAGCCCCAGCTGCACGGG
>Ga0265298_10008782_pt1 | contig 12099 bp, 13 predicted proteins | sample AusTroGonzalo_MG_3_FD_193486 | JGI IMG/M metagenome (GOLD analysis project Ga0265298, IMG submission 193486) | Bovine rumen microbial communities from tropical cattle in Woodstock, Queensland, Australia - Gonzalo_01 | ecosystem: Host-associated > Mammals > Digestive system > Stomach > Rumen ...
ATCGTGATTAATACTAAGTTTGGCGAAGTGGTTGGCTACGAAAACCACTCCGGCCTCACTTATCTCGGCGAAGGCCTAGAATCATTTGGTACCGTGACGACTGGCGCAGGGAACAATGGTAAGGATTATACCGAAGGCGTATTCTACAAAAACTGCATCGGCACTTATTTACACGGCCCAATCTTGCCAAAGAATCCAAAAATTGCCGATTTTCTAATTAAAAAAGCTCTCGAAAACCAAGGCAACTCTACTAAACTAGCCAAACTTGACGATTCTATCGAACGTGCCGCACACCAAGTAGCCACCAAAAGGCCAAGATAATATATGCTACAATAATCATATGGAAAACCTTAAATTCGCCGCAGAAAACGACAATCAAGATACGGAATATGTTGCGCCAATTCCGTTCGAAGAATGGTGTAGTAAAAATATTGAAAGGCTGGCTGAGGATGTTGAATATGGTGCCAAATATCTCAAAGATTTGGGCGATGATTTTGTTGACCGTATGGGTAAACTTGCCTCTGAAAAACAGAGAATGAGCGAGGCAGAACTTCTGAAATGGGAAGAAGACTATGCTTCTCAGTGGAATATTATCGAAAGAGTACTTAATACTGTCGATATGAACAATAGCACTCACGAGGCTATGGTTTACCAGGCTAAGCATGAATACAAAATGTTCTTTTCTAAGAGTAAAGACGAGGATCTACGCGATACATTGGAGGCTCAATGCGGTCGTTTCTATAGGCAGCGTTCACTTGCCCTTAGAGAGGCAATCGAAAAGTCTAACGACGAGGATAAGGAAGCCGATTTAAAACTCCTGTCCGGTTTTTATCTTGCGGTTTACGACCACCTAGATTTAAAATACCTCAGTAAAGAAGATATTAGATATAAGTATGGCGACAACTACAAAGCTTACGACGACAGCCGTACGGCCGCACATAATAACGCCATCAAACATCTCAATGCTATTAACGGTCTAGCTAAAAAATATCACACCACGCCATTTACGCCACGAAACTTTTGGACTTCCGAAGATCAAGATCAGACTGTGGAAATGTCTAAGAGAATGCGCTTTGACAGGGATGCCGTAGAAGGCTTCTATAACATCGCATTTAGTGAAGAAGTTAGAAAGCGTGAGCACAAACTCAGCCGCGAAATACAATCCTATTGACTAGAATAGCATTTTATGCTATAATAGTAGAACTTCAAACCGAAAGGGGGGATTATCTATGAAGTTTGAAGATATAAGCCGTAAGGTTAATTTGATTGACCGAACAGCTTTTCGGAAAATTATGGGCGGTGGCAAACATCGTCAAGAATTCTCCAAGCTTGCAGCCTTTGGCGCAGATTTTCTGTCCACCGCCGAAAAAAACAAGCTCAAAGCTGATTTCTCCAAGATAATTGACGTCCCCAAGGTGGACATAACTGATTACGACTTGGAAACGATATCAGCCTGTATTACAGAACGCGCAGTCAACCTGCGTTAGTTTCCTCCTCAGCCGCCGAACTTTGGCGGCTTTTTCATGTATTAGGGGTCGCAAGAAGCGGAAGATATTGACAAAAACAGATATATGTGTTACTATATAAGAGTAGTCAGTAACATCTGAAGGCTACTAACTAAGTATATTTTGAAGGGGGTATATATTATGAAAAAGATCAGTATGGATCTCGTCATTGCCGGACTCCGCTTCATTGCGGAAAATCAAAATCTTTCCGCAGATGAGCTAGCGGACGGATTAAAAACATTAGGCTGTGATTGGACCTGGGACGACTGGCATGCCCGGTTTGACGGAACGCCGAAAATTGAACTCTACGACGGCGTAAGAATCGGTGCCATAAGTTGTGGTGCGTCCATCATACTTAATATGAGCAGTAGAAGCGATTTTGACTGCGTATATGGTAAAGACCGACTCTTGTCCGTTGATGATGGGGCGAGCATTTATCATTTCATTCGCATAGTAACTGGCGATGACTCTTACACAAAAAAGCTCGTTGACGAAAGAATCGTTTACCATGCGCTGTGCGAGGAATGCGGATCGTTTTGTGGCGGTGAAGAAAGCATGCCATAACTGACTACTAACATTAGCACAAACCCCTAGACTTCGGTCTGGGGGCTTTTTTATTCTCTAGCCCCCGTTGCACTATCCTCTGTTTCGTAGTATAATCCGGGTAATACATACTCGGGAGATATGTATCAAACTGTTGTGGGCTTCCCACTCATTTTTTTACTAGTTGCGCCCTCAGCTAGTGAAGCACATTAAAAAATTAGAAAGGAGAGTACCTTAGCTATGACAATAAACCTGAATAGTGTTTATTATGTAGCATTTGGTGTCATCACGATCCTCGCTTTTTACATGATAACGCAGTTTATCGGCGTAAAGAGGCTGAGTGAAGGTACCAAGGCCATGTCTGAACTCGCTGCGAGTATTCGCTCGGGTTCAAAGGTTTTCACAAAGGTAATGTTTCGCATCATCCTGATCGTGGCCGCAATTCTGGCCGCCATTATTGCGTTTACAATAGAATTTGGCGCTGGATGGTCATTCCTTTTAGGTCTCGCAATGACAACTATCTCGAACATAGTTGGAATGAGCGTTGCTACCTATACTAACGTTCGCGCAAGCGCGACAGCCAAAAAAGGCGTCGAGGACGGCTTAACGGACCCGCAGACTTGCGCTCGCACAGTCAACGTGACCATTAAGGGGTCACAGATTTGTGGACTCATTGTCCACTCGACCTCCTTACTTGGATTGGTCATTGCTACCATGTTGAGTCAGGACATACCGCTGATTCCAAACGAACACGGCATCATTCCGCTTGTTGCAAGATTGACTGCGTATTCAATCGGTTGGAGTATTGTTGCGATGTTCTGTCGTGTTGCGGGTGGAATTTTTACCAAAGCAGCAGATATTGGCGCAGATCTCATCGGTAAAGTCTTCATGCACTTTAAAGAAGATGATCCGAGAAACCCTGCCGTAAAAGCGGATTTTGTCGGCGATAACGTTAACGATATCGCTGCTAACCAGGCTGACCTTGGTGAGTCCCATACGGCGACACCGGTCACAACTATGGTTACGGCCGTTACCCTTTTTGTTAATGGCGACAATCCTGCCTTGTTGACGGCGGCAATTGCCTACCCGTTCATGCTGTCGCTTGGCGGATTAATCTCTTCCGCTATCGGTCTCTTCTACGCATCCCATGCAAAAGAGAGCGATAAGCCTGAGAAGCAGATCAATGCTTCGATGTATATTGCTGCTGCGGGAACCATGATTGCAAGCCTTGTGATTTCGTATTTTGTCTTCGGAAAGATCGATGTTCCTGCTGATTTTAAGCTCGGTTGGATTTCGCCTTTCCTTAGTACGGTTTGTGGTGTAATTTCTGGCGTAGCAGTCGGGTTAATTGCGGAGCATTTTACAGGCCTCGATGGTAAGTGGGCTAAAAGTGTTTCTGAAATGGCAAAAAGAGGCTCAGCCCTCTGTGCTTCTCAGTCTCAGGCAGCCGGATGGATTTCCTGTTTTCCGGAAATGCTTGTAGTAGGAATTTTTTCCTACATATCAGCGGCCATCGCCGGCCCTTATGGGCGTGCTGTAATGGCGCTCGGCATGCTTGCGTTCGTTGCTCAGGCAATCGGCGTGGATGCATTTGGTCCGATTTCAGATAATGCCGGTGGCATTGCTGAGAGTTGCGGTCTTGATCCCAGAGTTAGGGTGATAACCGACAAAAACGATTCAGCCGGAAATACCACAGCTGCGATTGGAAAAGGTTTCGCAATCAGCTCGGCTTTTGCGGTTGTAGTATCTCAGACGCAGACCTACGTTCGAGCATATGGCGGAAACTCTCTCGATATTCTGGATCTCAGAGTTGCAGCGGGCCTTGGTATTGGTGCTGGTCTGGCTGCGCTGTTCTGCGGCCTGCTTGCTTACTATACGCTTATTGCAGCTGACGAAATGGCAGCCGAATGCAGAAGGCAGTTTGCGGATCCGGATGTTGTATCAGGTAAAAAACTTCCTGATTCTGACCGTTGTATACATATTTCAACGGTAAACGGTCTTAAGAAGATGACTTGGCCAGTAGCTATTGCTGTTGGCTCAACCCTCATCGTTGGCTTCGTTGGTGGACCTGAGATGCTGGGCGGAATGCTGGTAGGTGCGACATACGTTGGCGTACCTTTAGCAATCTTTTTCAGCAACGCTGGTGGTCTGGCAGATAACGCTAAAAAGCGTTTTGAAGCCGGACTCGTCAAAGGCCTTGAAGAAGGCACCCCTGAATACGATGCTGCACACGACTCCGCCGTAGTGGGCGATACGATCGGAGACTGGATGAAAGACGTAGTTGCAGTATCCATAGATATCTTCATGAAGATTATGGGTACACTTGCACTGATGCTTGCTCCACTGTTTGCAGCATATCATATTCTCCCGTTTTAAGTACTTTACTTTGACCCCGGTTCGTCCGGGGTCTTTTTATTGACAAAAATAAGCATATGTGGTATAATATAAGTATGGTTAGCAAAGTTCAAACGCTAGCTAAGTACATTGAATGATTAGTTGTTGAAAACCTTTCGCAAGTCTGCGACCCGTTTTGATTATCTATATGGTAGTTAAAATGGGTTGCAGAATAGTCTAGCGACCTAATAATTCGTCGCGAGACGTTAAAGTGCGAAAGGGGATAGCTATGAATATGAACATCGATGAGATCAAGCTTGAAAATGGTAGCGCTCACTATGCGGACGGCAGAACCGTTGCCTCAGAGACCGGACTTGCACCGGAAACCGAGGTAGAATACATCGGCCGCCAGTCACGCTGGACCGGTACCGGATACTACAATAGCATCTACCGCATTTGCGGCACTGACGATGCATTGGTTATTAGGCACAACGATGGTCCCATGAGCAATGTATCCTGGGATAACGTCAGCCTGAAAAAGGAGTACTTCGCGGAGCAGCGCTCTTACGGAACAGCTTGTCGCGAGGCGTCCCAGAAGTACCACCTTCCGATGGAAGTTTGCCTGGCTGTTGGCCCCGAGTTCTGCGAAGAGTTTGCAGCTGAGGCAGCTAAAGTGACCTACCGCGAGGGCGGTTTTATTGGTAGCAATACTACCGGCTTTGCCAAAGTTGAACCCTACAAGCTCGACGATGGCGCGGTTAATGAGTTGCGTGCTGGCATCGGCCGCCGCAAGGGGGCTATCATAGCACTTCTTGCCGGATGCTCGGAAGAACTGAAGGCAAAGATCGACCGGATGGGCCAGAAGAACTCTACGCGCATTGCGCAGTTCTTTACGGCTATGGCCGAAAACAACTAATCTACTCAAACCCCCGACTTCCACACCACCAGTGTGAGCAGAGCCGGGGGCTCTCTTTTTTTTAAAATTCGTGCTCGTGTTGCACACTCGCTAACCGTCACCACACTTTTGTTTCACAAAAGGCTCCGGGACGCTCGTGTTGCACACTCGCTAACCGTCGCCACGCAAGAAATAAAAAAAAGACCCTCCGGGTCATTTTTTATTTCTTGGTGGCTCCGGTCGGACTTGAACCAACGACACAAGGCTCTTCAGGCCTCTGCTCTACCAACTGAGCTACAGAGCCAACTTCCCCAATTATATCATATTCTTATCAAAAGTGATAAAATATAAGTATGAAAAAGATTAATACTTCACCAATTTCCGGCATGCAAGAGCTTTTGCCAAATGCACAGGCCGTTTTTGACAACATCAAAACCAAAATTAGCGAAGTATATCATGCCCACGGCTACATCGGAATCGAGACTCCAACGATTGATCGTGCCGAGATCCTGTTTGCCAAGGCTGGCGGCGACACCGAAAAGCAAGTCTATAAGGTTTTCAAAACCGCCGAAACTGCCGACGAAGCCGATGAGGCTCTTCGCTTCGATCACACTGTGCCACTCGCGCGCTACGTCGTCGAACACGAAAACGATCTTAATTTTCCATTCAAAGCCACCCAAATTGGCCGCAACTTCCGTGGCGAACGCGCCCAAAAAGGCCGCTACCGCGAATTTTATCAGTGCGATGTCGATATTATTGGCCGCGGCAGCCTGCCAATCGCCTACGACGCCGACGTTATTGCTACTTTGCTTGATGCTTACAAGGGTTTCCTTACTACTCCAGTTGTAGCTCGCATCAACAACCGCAAAATCGTCTCTGGCCTCATCGCCGCACTTGGTCTTGTTGAGAAATCCGCCGACATTTATGAGATTATTGATCACGCCGAAAAGGTCTCTCCAGAAACCACCAAAAAGAGCTTCGAAGAGATCGGTCTTTCCGAAAACGAAATCAGCAAGATGGTGGCCTTCACCAATCTCCACGGCAACCGCGAACATGTCGTATCTAATCTTAAGAACATCAAATTAGATAACGAAATCTTCCTCGACGGTGTCAACGAGCTTGACGAAGTTATGAGTCTGCTTGAGGCTCAAGGCCTTGCCGATAACATTACTGCCGATATGAAAATTGTCCGCGGTCTCGATTATTACACCGGTACCGTCTTCGAATTTAATCTTCCAGAGCACAAAGAAATCGGCTCCGTCGGTGGTGGCGGTCGCTACGAAAACCTCGCCAGCAACTTTACTGATCAAACTTTGCCAGGCGTTGGTGGCTCGATTGGTCTTACCAGATTATTCTTTGTATTAAATTCTAATAACCTTATCGATACTACTACCGGCAAACTCATCGATTACGAAATCGTTCCAATTTCCGAAAACGAAAACGGCTTCGCTCTCGACCTTGCTGGCCAACTTCGCGCCGAAGGCTACGTGGTGGATGTTGTTTTAACCGACAAGAAGCTCGGCGACAAGCTTACCTACGCCGCCAAAATCGCTAAAAACGGTATCGTAGTAGGTGAATCCGAAGTTGAAACTGGCAAACTTAAAATTAAGAATTTCGAAACCGGCGAAACTTCCGATCTCGAGCTAGTTTAATGCGCAATCCTCACTTGTCTCAACATTTCTTACGCTCGCCACGCTTGGCGTTGATGTTGATTGGCCATTCCAATCTCAAGAAACGTGACCTCGTGGTCGAAATTGGCGCCGGCTCAGGCGTAATTACTAGTGCGCTTTCACACCGTGTCCGCCAAGTTATTGCTATTGAGCCAGACCCGACCACCGCAGCTAAGCTCCGCGAAAATCTTGCCAAGTATCATCTCGAAAATGTCACCGTTGTGGAGCAGGATTTTATGGATTTTGAACTCCCAGATGAGCCATACAAAGTCTTTAGTAACCCGCCGTTTCATCTTAGCTCTGCCATCGTCCATAAATTAATCGAGTCAAACAACCCGCCAGAGTCATTTTATCTAATTTTGCAAAAGCAATTCGCTCTGAAGCTGCTCAATACTGACCGTCACTACACGTCGCAGCTCGGCCAGGAATTAATTAAAAAATATCAAACCAAAATCAAGTATCCACTAAAGCCTACCGATTTTACACCACCGCCAGCCGTGCCAACGGTACTATTTGAGGCTAAGAAGATTAGCGACTTTTAAGCCCTAAATCTAGTTGCTTTTTGGCATCCTGCCAAGTGCCGGCCATACTAAAGCCGTTTGGTTTGTGACGGTTGAATTTCATGTATGGCATGCCGTTCTGGCCTTCTTTGTCCATTGTCACGAGGGCTTTATGAGTGTTTTCGACTACTTCTGCTAGTGATTCATCCTCGTTTACACATTTCGCAAAATCTTCGCCCAACCCTAAATCGGCTCCAAGACTAATCCAATAGCTTTTATCTAGCTGATTTACCACACTGTAAGCGCCGTAGCCATATACCGCAAAGTAATCATCCCAAATCGTCTTGGTGGCTTTGTTGTAATAATCCCAGAACTTCCCCAAGTTCTTAGCGCAATAAAGCGCCTCGGCCGAATAGCGGGAATTGATCGGGTTATTTTGTCCAGCTTCGTACAAGAACTCCGTCACTTTGACTTCGTACAAAATATCGTTGTCGGCCAAGAATTGCTTGAATTCTTCTTCGTTTTCTACTACGGTGTGCTCAAATGCTACACAGTATGGGCAGACCATGTCGGTATAGACCACGTAGTAATTTTTGGCTTCCATACTACCAAGCGTGGTGCGCTCGTCCCAGACCTTGTCCGAAATTGGCACCGGACGCGTAGCGGAATAAACTCCGTAGCCCAAAATTCCTACTACAAACACAATCCCCGCAATTCTAAAGATTTTTCCTAGCACGTCCGTTCTCCTTCTTCGAGTATTTCTCGTTAATAATTATAATATACGCCTCTTTGCCTAATCTGACGAGTGATAATACTGCTACGATAATCGCAATCACTGTTACGACTATCGAGACGGTGCCTACCATAGCGATGCCACCGGTAGAAAATAGTGCCCCGAGTAATGGTGCCACTAGTGTAGTGCCACAAGTCGGACAACCTGCGCCTAGCGCAATTAACCCAGCAATCAGTCCAGCTCGTTCTACGTCGGCTGAATTGTCCTGGCGCTTCTTCCAGAGCCAAGCAATTAATCCAATCAAAATGCCCTGCAAAACTGCTAAGAGAAATGTAGCGAGCCAGTCAAGGAAAAATCTCTGATAGCCAAACACTCGCAGTATGGCACGGCCAATAATCTGAAACGCTGAAGGCAGGGAATCAATCAATTGGAATTCGCTTAGTCCACTCGACAGCATCGTCATAAGCGTACCAAAGAACAAAAAGGCAATCAAAAACGCCACAATAAAGCGCTTCTCGTGCGAGACTAGTAAAATACCCTTACCGGCCAACTTGGCATTATCAAGCCATGTTAGCACAGCACTTTTTAATTTCCTCCACATATGAGTCAATTTTACTACAAATTCAAGAAAATACCTATATTATAATTATAGCATGAAATGCGCAAAAAGTCAACGGAATCTGTTCGGTCTACCCCTGTTAGGACCAGTAAAAACTACAACATAAAAATGCATAAAATCAAGGTTGACAACTATTCTGCCTATGCTAAAATGAAGGTAAGAATTTGGATAAAACCGATCGTTGAGAGTTATCCAAGTTCGAAGGGTGGAGAGTGTAGAGTTGTTTTGGTAAAAACACCACCTAGAAAATAAAACGAAGTAGAAGAATACATACTAGCTATGTATTTTTTTGTTTTCAAAGCTAATCATGCTAATATATAGATATGAAGTTATCGAGTAAAATTGGTTATTTACTCACGCTCCTCGCTACTCTTGCCGTCGGTGGGCTGCTTTTTGCTACTGACCCATCACGCATCCAGAGCTTAGCCTATAGCGATAGTACTCCGGCCGATGCTAGGGATTATTATTACGTGACAGTTTACGATAATGGCAAGAAAACCGTCGTCAAAACTGGCGCCAGCACCGTAGAACAAATCCTCGACAAGATGCATATTGTGCGTAGTATCGACGATATTGTTGAACCAAAACCTGACACCGAGATTAATACTGACGCCTCTATTCGTATTAGGCATTCTTATCCGGCTTTAGTTACCGATGGTTATACAAATAAATATATTCGCACTGCCAGTAGCGACCCAAAGCTCATCGCTATGGAAGCAGGCTTTACTATCTATAACTGTGATCAAATTTCCGCTATTGAAAACGATCATTTCCTCGAAACCGGTGCCGCCGCAGCTTACAAAATCGACCATAGCACCTGCACCAACTCGCTAGATTATTCGGTCCTCGCCATTACTTCACGCTGGGCCGGCGATACTGCCAGAAACACCTTAAACTCCACTATGGGCCGCAACCGTTATCTTGTAACCAAAGCAGACGGTTCGGTAGTAGAGCGCCAAGAAACTTATTACGATCTCAACATGAACGGCGTCATGAGCCTCGCCAAGAACTGGAGTGGCTGCAGCCATAGCGGTACCTACACCGTGCGCGAGGATGGCGTCAAAGTGGATGAGGATGGTTATATTCTGGTTGCCGCGGAACTAAATCGCTACCCGCGCTGCTCAATTGTGGATACTTCTCTCGGTCTCGGTAAAGTCTATGACACCGGCACCTTCGCGCAAACTAACCCCGAGCAATTTGATATTGCTACAGATTGGACCAACCGAAATGGCACTTAAAAACAACAAATCCCTCGGCCAGCACTGGCTAAAAAATCGTATTATTCTAGACGACATCGCTGATTTTGCAGTGGTGGACGGCGCTCACCATTGTCTCGAAATTGGCCCAGGCCTCGGCACACTCACCAGCTCGCTTTTGAGGCGTTTTGATAAGGTTACGGCGGTTGAATTTGACGCAAATCTCGCTCACAACCTACCAAATTCCTTCCCAGGCAAGAATCTTGAGGTGATTAATGCTGATTTTCTTAAATTTGATCTCGAAAAACTCGAAGCTCCTTACTCTGCTGCGGGCAACATTCCGTACTACATTACCAGCCCAATCATCGAAAAGCTCCTCACCGCCAAAAACCAGCCCGAGAAAATCGTACTCTTAATCCAAAAAGAAGTTGCCGAGCGTATCGCTGCCGCCGATGGCCACCAATCGCTGCTTTCGCTGTTTGTTCAGAACCGTGCCGATGTCGAGCTTGGCCCAATCGTCTTAAAAGGCGAATTCACCCCACCGCCAAAGGTTGATAGCGAAATCATTATCCTCACTCCGCACGAGGCCAGCATTGAAGAAGAAGTCTTTAAGCTCATCAAACAAGGTTTCTCCGCCCCACGCAAAAAACTTACTCACAATCTTGCCGGACTAAAGAGCAAAGACGAGCTAGTTAAAATCCTCACTAGCCTCGGCATTAATCCTGACGCTCGCCCGGCCGATCTCAGCCTAAAAGACTGGAAACTGCTCTATCAATCTATGCTATAATATATATATTATGTTAGATATCAATTTTATCCGCGAAAACCTCGAATTAGTCGAAAAATCTGCCAAAGAAAAAGGCTACCACATCGATGTCGCCTCCGCCATCAAACTAGATGACGCCAGAAAGTCCATTCTTCAAGAAGTCGAGACGCTCCGCCGCGAGCGTAACGAGATTGCTGCCAAGATGAAAGGCGGCAAGCCAGAACCAGCTCTCATTGAGCAGGGTAAGGCCGTTAAGGAAAAACTCGCCACGCTTGAGGACGATCTCACTAAAGCCGAAGCCGACCTTAAAGCTGTCACCAAAACCATTCCAAACATCATTTTTGACGATGTCCCACTCGGTGGTGAAGAATGTAGCGTCGAAATCAAATCTTGGGGCGGCAAAAAGCCAGCCTCCGAAGGCGTTGATCACCTTGATTATGCCACTTCTCGCGGTTGGGTTGATTTTGAACGCGGAGCCAAGGTTGCCGGCAATAAGTTCTACTATCTAAAAGACGAACTCGCCCTACTTGAAAACGCGCTTATTCAATTCGGTCTTCAAAAAGTTACCGAAAAAGGCTTCCATTTTATTACTGTGCCAGATCTTGTCAGCTCCAAAGTTCTAGAAGGCACCGGTTTTTGCCCACGCACTTCCGAACAATCTGATGAGTACTATATCGAAGGCGAAGACCTCGCTCTTATCGCTACTGCTGAAATCGCCCTTACTGGTTATCATATGGACGAAATCCTAGACGAAAAGGATCTTCCACTCTTCTACGCTGGTCTCTCGGCCTGTTTCCGCAAGGAAGCTGGCTCCGCCGGCAAACATACCCGCGGTCTTTTCCGCGTTCATCAATTCAACAAGCTTGAAATGTATGCCTTCTGCGTACCAGAACAATCCAAAGAGATTCACGAAAAAATCCGCGAAATCGAAGAGGAAATTTGGCAAGCTCTTGGTATTCCGTATCGCATCATCAATATCGCCGCTGGCGACCTCGGTTTTCCAGCTGCCAAAAAATACGATATCGAATACTGGTCACCAGTTGACCAAACCTATCGCGAGCTCACTTCTTGCTCTAACTGTACTGATTTCCAGGCTCGCAACCTCAACATCCGTGTTCGCCGTGCCGATGGCCGCATCGAGACTGTTCACACCCTAAACGGTACTGCCGTCTCGCTTGCACGCACTATGGTAGCTGTGCTCGAAAATTACGCCACTAAAGATGGTAAGCTCAAAGTCCCTGAAGTACTAAAACCATATCTTGGTAATAAGGAGGAAATCTAATGATTAATAAAATCGATATCACCGGCAACGGTTTTAAGCCAGACGAAGCTTTCAAA
>Ga0265298_10008783_pt1 | contig 12098 bp, 14 predicted proteins | sample AusTroGonzalo_MG_3_FD_193486 | JGI IMG/M metagenome (GOLD analysis project Ga0265298, IMG submission 193486) | Bovine rumen microbial communities from tropical cattle in Woodstock, Queensland, Australia - Gonzalo_01 | ecosystem: Host-associated > Mammals > Digestive system > Stomach > Rumen ...
ACTCCATAGTTTACTGTGCCTACTGGTTTTTCAGTCACACCGCTATGAACGACTGCATTATCTAGAATTATTAATTTGTGTTCACCGTCAGGTTTAGCGCAAACTGGTGATAAATCACCATAATTCTCTAAGGAAACAAACACTCTAACATTCTGCTCATATTTCTTTACAAAATAATGATTACCAAGATAAATCTCAATATCCCAAACAACTGCATTATTTACAAGACTCTGAATACAGTCATTCATATTGTCTTCAAGGTTTTCTATTGTAAGCATATCATATTCTAAAGGAATGTCACGCTCGTTATCGTACCAATCCAGAAATTCTTTAAACTGAAGGTACTTACGAACATAGTTGAAAAGTTCACTTTCGTCTATATTACTTTCTATAAGGAGCTCTTCGTTTTTGTTGGTTATTTTAACTATTTTGTATTTTATCATTATTAATCCTTCCTTTGACCAAAATTTATGGCAAAACCATTTTCTTTTATATTATCATTAAATTTATCACGAAAAATTATTTCAGTAGAACTTAGACAAGGAAATGAATGTTCTATAATACAATTCCATTCTTCCTCGGTAAATATAACATATGCAGTAAAGTTAACGTCGGAAAGAGGTTTTCCTTTCTCATGAATTATTTTATAATCATATTTTTCTTCGCTGCCAGTTATAATGATTTCTTCTTCGCGAATCTGCGACCAGCCAGTAATTGATAAAAACTCAGGACTTTCGATGGTTGCATCTGAATCCCACAATGTAAGCTTGTGACCTATTTCTTTCATCTCAATGCCATAAACCGGCTCTCCCAACTTTATTCGTTCTATTGTTCGGTCTACATATTCTTTAAAACAATTTTCCATTTCCAATATAGATAAATCAGTTCTTACGTCTTCATATTCTTTGCCATAGTCATCTTCACTAATGTAGACTTTATGCAGTTTTGATGCTACATCTTCCCATACGGCATGGGCTTTTATATGCTGTCTTACAGCTTCTTCTGACTCGAAAATCTGGTCTTCATATGTAAAATATAAATTTCTCATTCCTCTTCCTCCTTGGTTTTTCTATTTTTCCATGAAGCAAAAGCAACTCTATAAAGTAAATTATCTTCTACAAAATACGCATGGGAGAAAATATTTTTTAAATCAGTTTCTTTAAGACTCTCTATAAAGACTTCTTCATTTATTAAAGCAGAGCCAGTAAAATTGCCGCGAATATCTAATGTACCTTGGCATTTGCCACAAGATTCAACTTCTTCTTCTGTTAAAAAGACATCTTCAACTATCAGGTCTATTGAGTCTTCAACATCATCAAGTCTTATTACAGAAGAAGGCCCTATTTTTATAATGGTTGCTTTAGCATTTGATATGGTCATTTTCTTAAATACCCGACACTTAGTAAGTCCCCACTCTCCCCTTTCATACATTTCGTTTACGTATTTTTCAAAATATTCCATCCATGTTGCAATAGACATATCTTCGTCTGCCACCCTATATTCGCCATAAGCATTTTCTGCCTCCATTGATAAGGCGTAATCTCCACCATTATCAAAGTATTCTCTTGCTTTCATAAGAGAGGTTGCTGATTTGATATAATCTTTTATTTTTTCCTTTGTATCATATATGTTGCCATAGCCATCTTTTCCTATATATTTCATTATAATCTCTCCTCACTAAATTCAACTTTAAAATTATCATGAAATTGACCAAATACTGTCGCGAATATGTCGGCATTTGAAAGACCTTTATCAACATATGCTTTCCATTGGCTTTCTGTAAAGAACACTTCACCATAGAAACTAAAATTCACAAGGTCATTTACACTATCATGTCCTAAAATGTACGTAGGTTCTTCTACAAAAGGAGTCTTAACAAGATTCACCTCGCAAGGTAAATATATCTTTAATTTATTGGCGCTAATAGCTTCTGCCATATCAGCTCTTACAACGATTTTATAACAATCTTCTGCCACCTCTATATAAAAGCTATTGTCTGGCATACAAAACTTGCCTGTTTCTATTAACTTTCCAAGAACCATTTTACAGTATAAATCAAAGTAATATTCAACATCGTTGTAGTTAAAAATCTTACTACATGGATACTGTTCGTTGCCGTCATGGTCAAGAACCGCTCTATACATATCTTCAAGAAAGACATTATATGTTAAATAATCATCAACTACTGCATACCAATTATCATATTCACCGGCCTTTTCGTAGTCACCATAAGAATCACGTTCATATACTACATAATTTGCATTAATCATTATTATCAACTCCTTACATACACGCAAATACCAGGGTCTTCTTTCGCCGCGATTTCATTAAAACAACATTCAAAAGTGCCGGCAAGATTATCTGTATCTATATCATTAACATCTATATAGACCCAAGCACTAAAGAATCTACCGTTCGGGCCGCCCTCTATTTCAAAGTCATAGCGGTTTTCGCGGCTCTTAGGCATTTCTCCCATAATAGTGTTTGGGTCGAAATTTATGTCTTCTATGCTATTAAGAAAGACATCAATCATGCCGGATTCTCCCTGAGTAAAATCCCAATTTACATTTTCAATACTTGCACATATTACCATTATTCTACCTCTTTCGCACGTAACATTTGACTTAAAACATCTATAATATTTTCCATAGTCGTTACAAACGGAAACTGAAATGTTTCTGCTGGGATGATATGGTCTAAATTAGTTGCCTTTCCTACCACTTCATTTACATAAAATGAGCAATATAATTTTCCATCCCTAAAGTCTTCTTTTTTAGAACCCATAAAGTGGTCTATATTTAAAACTCCATCATCAATTAAAAAAGTAACAAATCTATGCTTTCTAGGAAGTTTGTCTTTTTCTTCAATCTCTCTCATGGATACATGAGGGAAGAATTCTTCATAGCAAGGAAAGGTGATTGTTGTTTGTTTACGATTTAATTTAATTGGAAGGCCATTTATAACCACTAAAAAAAGTCTACCTTTGCTCATACCATTCTCTCCTTAATCTCTTTAAGAGTATTAACAACCATTGAGAAAAATTCAAACTCTTCTCTTATGTATTCCGGCTTGCCCCAAAAGACCAAATCTGCATAAGGAAAAACACCCTTTTCAAGTTTTGTCTTGTGATGCTCTGCTTCGGCTTTAAAATTCATAATGTATTCATCTATGTTTTCCGTAGTAAGAACAATAGTCATATCGCGCCAATTAGCGAATCGAGTCTGAGCAACTTCACTAATTCCACAGTCTATGCCGTCTATAAAGTAATGACGTTCATAACAAGGCTCATAGCGAAGTGTGTCTGGGTTTGGATAAACACAATCAACAAAATCCTTTTCGCTTAAAACGTGTACATTTTCCATTGCAATACCTTCGTGGTATTCCTTAACTCTTTCAAATACAATAGCGTTCATAATTTTAGTCCTTTCTGTTTATCTCTCTCTTAACTTTCTATATATATTATAACATACTTTAGCCTAAAAGTCAAGAATTCCTAAAAAATTCCATTTGTGCCGCGAAATTTATTCATTCATAAGCCAATCTCAGAAGGCAAATTATGCCTTCCTAAATCCTCTAATATTTTTTAATAACTTTATATTAAAAACATAGTAGAGGAGAAAAATCACCCTCTTTTCGCCGCGAATTTTAGTCGAAAATAAAAAATTTTTTAAAAAAAATGAAAAAGGAGTAGGAAAAATTTTCCTACTCCCTGTATATTATCTATATCTTACTGGTGGAAGATTTGACTGGGACTGCTTCTGAGTCTTTGACTTCTGCTTTGGAGCGTTCTGTCTGTTCTCAATTTCATCCCACTTTGCAATGAAGTCTGCGGCGAAGCTTACTTCCTTACCTGTCCATCCGGAGAGGATAGCAGTTCTGTAAGAGTATTCTGGTAAGATAACGTTATCGTAGCCAGCAGTCTGTACCATGAAAACATTCACCTTTGGGTTTACTGTTCTACGGTATTCCTGAACTAACTTGTAAACATCAATGTAACCAGTACGATATTCAGCTTCGAAGCCCTTGTCACGGTACTTTCTTCTCTGCTCTGGTGTGCCGTAAAGACAACCGTGACCAGCCTGCATATCAGAGAAGATAAAGATGTTATCGTAGAACTCCTTGTTGTCAATTGCGTTGATTAAGAATTCCCAAATACCACCTTCTGTGCTCTTACCAACATCAGAACCCTTTGTTTCATTAACCTTCTGTGCCTGGATTAAGCAACCGTTTCTCTTTGAGATTGAGTAAGTCTTTAACTTGTCACCGAACTTACCAACAACACCATCATCTGAAAGCTTTGCAGCAATTACAGCAGAAAGGTTGTCGATTTCGGCAACAGTAACTGTACCATACTCTGATGTGATACCGCCCCAAGCAGAACCGCTGTTATCAGATAAGCACATTGTCTTACCCTTTAACTTTGGCATATTGTCAAGAGCAATATCCATACATTCTTCAAGAGTGTCAAGGATTAATGACTTGTAGCTAACGTCTGCCTTTTCGATAACACCCATTGCTGTGTAGTATCTGAACGGGAACTGCTTGCCGCGAAGTACGCCATCCTTTAACTTCTTAAGGTATCTCTTAGCAAAGTTAACGTCTATCTGTTCTGAGAATACGTTTCTGAGGTTTCTTAAAAGAGCCATGTGACCCATGTTTGTTGTGTTGAAGATTTCCTTCCAACCCATACCTCTTGAACGTTTCTGTTCCCAAGTTTCGTCTGAATCTGAAACTTCAAGTCTATCATTAAGGAGTGCATCTAACACTGGAGAATTTGCGTGTGTAAGACGAACTGCATTAATCATACCGATTTCAGCGTTCTTGTACTTGTTAACAGCGTATGTGTCGAGCTTTGAAAGCTTATCAGCAATGCTTCTCTTAAGAACTGATGGAAGCTTAGACTTGCCGCCATTCTTATAGATGTAGTATGCTAACTGAGTTGCTGGTTCATCAGCTCTAGCCATTACCTTATCATTGATTGCCGCGAAAACACCAGGGTTTTCAGAAGTGAACTTTGCTCTATCTCTGTGGATTGCGGCACGAACCATGATTACCTGTGGGTTTAATCTCATGTTGTAAGTGTCACGAAGTTCTGCGGCAAATTCAAGTGTTGCACCGAAATCATAGGCAAGTGCGTCGTCGATTACCTGTTCAAAGATTTCTGTAGTTGTCTGACCAACATACTCCCCGAACATGATGTCTAAACCTCTAAGCGCACGGTCGATTTCATATCTACGTTCCTTTACATTTGAACGGTAATAAGATGGTTCACCAAAGATTGATGATGCTGCAACCAACTTAAGAGTATCAAGTGGGTTAACTGTATAAGACTTGCCGCCCATAAAGTTTACTGTTGTGTTCTTTGTCTTGTTTTCTGCCTTAATTTCTCTAGCTATTCTGCTCATAATATCGTCCTCCTTAATTATCTTGCGGATATTGTCTTAAATTTCTTAGCCGCACGTTCTTGTCTTATTTTCTTAGCTTCTGCTTTATTTGGAATATGTGGTCTTGTTTTGAGAATTGTATAAATCCTCATTACCATTTCGCGGCGAAGTGCCGCACAAGCCTTTTGGCATTTGCAATTGCCCCAATAGCAATCATGTGTATAGTCGGGACAATTATAATCATAAAATCTCATAAGGTCTATCAGTTTTTTAGTAGCCATGAGATTAAGTTTGTCTTCTGAAATTATTTCAAAACAAGGTGTCGTCATAGTCTTACCTCTTTTTAAAATCTTCTACTGTATTTATAATTTCTTTAATTAGATAAAGCGCAAGCCAAATAGTGAGTAAAAGTAACACCAATGCTCCGCCAGCTACTATTACTATGCCAATTATATTTCCTAATGCTTCAAAAAAATCTGTCATAATTTACTTTCCTTTCTTAACTTTCTGTAATAATTATAACATAAATTCTTTAAAAAGTAAAGAATAAAAAAGACCGGATAGATGTACTATCCGGTCATTAAAGCTCCCACTCGGACTCGAACCGAGAACCTCGAAATTACAAGTTTCGCGCACTACCAATTGTGCTATGAGAGCATATAGTCGAGAAGGTCATATACGGAGAGTATCCAAAACAGATTAACAGGCTGTCGAAGTAACCGTATATACTGCATCGACTTAATGAAAAATAATGACCGAGAAAGGTGAAAACGGGTTAAACGGACTCGAACCGCACTATTTCTGAACAAAGAAATTTTCAAACCAATTGAAGTAACCGTCTTCTAATGCATCGGTTAAAGCGAATAGTGGTAGTTAAAACCACATTTACTGGGTGGAAACCAGTCGTTCTTCCGTTGAACTACATCCGCATGGGACAGAGAACTCTATAAACGCCGTATATGTGATAGGAAAAATCAAAATGGCTCCTGAAGTAAGCGTTCATTCTGCATCTGTCAATTTTAAAACAATAATTACTGAGAATGTCTTAATGAGAGTGGAAACCCCAGTTTTCTGCCATGGGACAAGGCCGCGATTCCTTGACGAGAAATCAAAATAGAATGGTGTCAAAAATTCTGTTATGAAGTATCTCATTAAACTGCTTCAGTAAAGTGGGAGAGAGTGGACTCGAACCACTGGTGTTTCTACGTCACGATTTTACAGACCGCTACCCTCGCCGCTAGGTTACTCTCCCATATAATGGATGGAATTCTTGTTCTCGATGACTCCATCCCGCCAACGACCACACACTAAGCAGTGCTCTCAGCTCCCTCCTAAGCGTCACGGGGCTAGGGGGAAACCCGGAATGTCCTTCTCCTCATTCAGCAGTAGACTCTCTTTGGTCTACCTGTCAACCATGTATTTTTGGTAAGAAACATGATAAACAACTTCCAATCCACTCTTCTACTGTGTTTGGTAGGATATAATGGACTATGTAGAAGACCATTCACCATTCATATCCTAATTGGTTAATAGCAACCAATACTTGGTCAGCGACGACCAATTGCGGCAATGGGAGTCGAACCCATTATCTCTTGGTTATGAGCCAAGCAACTTACCGTTTGTCCTTGCCGCGAATCGGGATGGCGAGATTCGAACTCACGTCTACAAAGTCCCAAACTTTGCCGTCTACCACTGGCTTACATCCCGTTATTCGGGGTTAACGTTTCAACCATAAGGTACGTTAACCCATGTTGGTTATTTTCTGTTAGCCAACCTAACAATGGAGCTTATAGGGTTCCATGCACCTCGAAGCGGTCCATAGGGGAATCGAACCCCTATCTGCCGATAGTGGTGTTTAATACAAGATTTGCACTTGTAAGAATTCTCTCGAACTCGTTTTACTGTTAAACTAATTAAACACAGTCGGCCGTCCTACCGTTGAACGAATAGACCTTTTAAATTTCTTCCCATTCAGAATTTGAATAAGAATTAATATCGCTTTTCCTAGTTGGAAGATTTTCTGATTTACACCATTTCCTTACCGCGTTGTCGCTTACTCCAAACTGTTTTCCAATTTGAAGAAAAGGTTTTGTGCGAATAAGTTCTTTAAGCTCTTCTCTTGAGGGACGAATAACAACTCTACTTTTTTCTTGTCCACAAGATTTGCAATATGTCGCGCCTTTTGTAATTTGTTTTCCACACTCTTTACAATAGTATCTTGTGTCTTTATTAGAGAGAATTTCCAAATATCTGTTTTCATTAAACGAAGATGTCAATTCTACACTAATTAATCCATCATGAATTTCAGCGTGACAATTGGCACAAACAAGAATACATTTCTTACTTTCTTCAGCAGAAGATTCAAATGAGTGAGTATTTTTACTTGATATTGCAAATGATTTCTCATTTGGAACAATATGATGAAAACCTAAAGCTCTTGGACTTTTATCATATCCACATATAGCACATTTGTCTCCATGAATATACATTAAATCCTTTTTAACTCTTCTTCTGAAGTCTGAAACTGCTTGTTCCGTTATTATCACCTCTAATTGTAAATGCCTTTAATGGTATAAACCTAACGGGAGAGGTGGGACTCGAACCCACATGAGAACTAAGTTCTACGCTCACAGATTAACAGTCTGCTGTCAAGCCGTTTGACGACTCTCCCATAGAAGATTGAGAATATGAATGACGCTGATTTTTCTGAAATAAGTACCCAAAAACTTACGAAGTAAGCGTCAAGTCTGCTTCAATCTGATGACCCTACCCGGAATCGAACCGGGGTTTTCAGCATGAAAGGCTGACGTCCTAACCGCTAGACGATAGGGCCAGAAAGGACGGTGATTTTCAAAGACCTCACCAAGTCTGATGATAAGTGGAGCACCTGGAAATCGAATCCAGCTGATTTTCTGTTTGCAAAACAGATGACCACTCCTTGCAGTCCCGTGCCCCATATGTTTTTGTTGGGAATAATTTATCCCCAACTCCATTTGTATCCATAAGCACTTTTCCTTTTACCTCTACAAACTGAAGAGATTTGAGAAGAAGCACCTTTAGATGTTGGAGTTATTTTTCCTAATGCTCTCGCAGCCGCTAAAGCCGACGGAAAAGATTGTATATATTCACCATCAAGAGAATATTGATTTACAACTTTACCACAAACTCTTTGACTAACTTGGGCAGAAGAAATTATGTCTACATCTCTTTCTTTAAGAATTAAATGAACACTATCGGCAGAAATATTCATAATTCTCGCGACCTCATTACAATTTAATACTTCATTATAAGTAGCAACTACCAAATCCCTATCTATATAAGGTTTTCCGTCGCCGCCTATTGTAGCATTGTAACCATTTTTGAAAGAACCATAATATTCAATCCAATATTTTTCTCTTTCCTCTGGAACAGAAGTTTCCTCAATTAATTCTATTGCGAAATTTTCAGTTCCATATTTTCTCATGGCGTCATATAAAGGTCTTTTTTCACACCGTTCTTTTTGACTATCTCTACAATGTTCTTCAAACCTTTTCTAAATAGAATTATAAGTTTTACCTATATAAAGTTTGCCATTGATAAGATTTGTGATTTTATAAATGTATGCCAAAACTAATCAGCTCCTTTTTATTTATTGTTTTGTATTTGTTATGTATCTATTATAACATAACTTTCAAGAAAAGTCAATCTTTAAACTTTTTAAGTTTTCGGTTTGAACTTTCTTCGTATTTATTATGTATTTATTATAACATAACTTTCAAAGAAAGTCAAGCCTTTCACTTTTTAAAATTTTGAAAAGAATTTTTAATTTCTTTTCTCATTTTCTATATTTATTATAACATAGATTTTAGAATTTGTAAAGAATTTTACTTCTTTAATCTTCAAAATTAACTTCCTTAATAACTATAGAAATGTAATTTGAAACATAAAACTCAGCATAACCAAAATCTTCCGGAAGTTCTCTTGGAAGTTCCTTTAGTCTTTCGCCATCTTTGCCGAGAAGATAATATATATCACCTTCAAGATTTTCCTTTAGCTTAACGCCGCCGCAATCATTAGTAGTATCTCCATAGAGAATTTCTTCCACAAGCACATCAAGTACACTATCCTTAAAAAATCTCCATGCATTGCCGCGATTCCTAAAGAGATAAGTTTCTAATGGAGCGCCAATAGAGTCAATAAATTCAAGAGTTACTAAATACATATTATTTCTCCTTACTAATTGATGGTTCATCCATTGATGCTAAAATACATCTTACTTTGTCCTGAGAAGTTGAGGAAATTGCCTTAACACCAACTACCTTAACTCTCGTACCATTACATACCTTTTTAGTCATATCTTCTGAAACCATTCGGATAATTGCACCAGCTTTTGGAACACCACCGACAACTTCAAAATCATATGTCTTGCCGGAAAAATCATTAAACTTGTTTCTAAACTGTACTGAAATATACATTTAAATCTTCCTTTCTTGATTTTCTATATATATTATAACATAGTTTTTAGTAAAAGTCAATATTTTATAAATTTTTCCAAAGTGCGCCCACCCAGAGTTGAACTGGGATAGACGGTTTAAAAGACCGCTATTCTACCATTGAATTATAGGCACATATCCGTGTGTGAGCCTGATGTTCCTCTAACGACAACACGGTGCCGGGGCTATCCCACTATCATCAGCTATTGCATATTCTTGGTTATTATATCTCGCAAGATATAATACTTAATTGGACTTGGGTGCTCTACCCTAACCAAAGGAACTTTTTCAACCTATGCCGTCCGCAGACTGTCGCGAAGGTGGCAATGCACTTGCCAGGCAATAACTTCATACATTGTACTTCTGCACTCCATTATTGCACTTATGTCCGGTCCACCCAAAGCGGATTTGAACCACTGTTTCCAAGTCTGTATCTCTTGGCGTGCTAACCACTACACTATTCGGCACCCGGCCCTAGTGCCCTCAGAAGGGATTGAACCTTCGACACCCGCCTTATCATGACGGTGCTCTGCCAACTGAGCTATGAGGGCATATGTGAGATAGGAGAGTTGAACTCCCGTTTTTGCATTGGCAATGCAATGTACTAACCACTATACGAATCCCACATTAATGTCAGTTTTACTTCGCTTCTTTTTGTTTAACGAGGTGTTTTCCGCAAGCCACATATCTTTCGCAAACTTTCGTTTCCTATTCGCCGGTGGTAGTTGAAACTGACAAAATCCGTGTTAACCCCTCGATTGGTTCTATCTTGAAAACCTAATAAAAAATACATTGTTGGTTTTTGTTCGCCATACTCCTACAACGCTACGCATTATTCAGCCACAGTGACAATAAGTCTGAGCCTTAAAGCCGTCGCTCTAAAGCTTCTTACCGCAGTTCCGAAGAACCCAAGCACTGAGAGGATTTGTTTACCTCCAACTTTCACCCATCATTCAGATTAATTTCCTTAAATTATTCTAGAATTAATCGAGCCTTGGGCTACTCGCACCACCATCGGGTTTATTCCAGCTTTTTCAAGCTGTTCTCGGCTCAACTCCATTATTTTGCGTTCCCAGCATTTACTCACATCTTGCGGATGTGGTCTACGGGGTTATTCTCTCACAGAGAGCGTCTATTGTTGGAGCAACCAGTTTAGGTGTGCCATTGCTCACGTTGTCCTTGTGCCGCGACTTCTCTCTTGATGGCTGGTATACCATCTTGTTCCTCAGCCTTCCGACATCAGAAAAGAAACCCTGTCAAGGTATCCCTTGACCCGACCTCTCAGCAGTTCCATCGCGCCCATGCAGAGATGATTAATCCCTCATTTTAACACATGGTTACAACATACTTTTTATTAAGTTTTCAAGATAAAGTCGGCAAGGTGGGATTCGAACCCACAAAATCTCGGTTCTTAGCCGAGCACGTATGCCAGTTCCATCACATGCCGATTTATAGGCAATGTAGCGCGCGCTACTACTATCTCGGTTGCCGCCAAGTCTTAACCTTTCACCTTAACACATAGGTTTGAATATGTTCGCGCCTGTTCTCGTTTACAGGGACGTTAATGCACTATGCCAAAAATCAACGAGCCTCATGTCGCAGCTTTGAAACATAAATACATTAAGTGCGCCATCTGGGACTTGAACCCAGAGTCAGTTGCTTTAGCCAATTAAGCTAATGGCACATAAGGCGGTAGTAGGATTCGAACCTACGAAAATAACTGGGTTGCGGCCAGCCACGTTAAACCACTTCGCCATACCGTCATTATTAAACGGTCACATTAGGACTTGAACCTAAACACCGGCATAGCCGATTACTCATTGTTTAGCAAACAACTGCCTTACCATTAGGCTTATGTGACCAGGTGCCCCGCCATTTTACTTCTAACGGGCCGAAGATTATAAGTACCCTTGCTCAGGCTCGAACTGAGAAAAAAGGTGTAGAAGACCCTTAGTTTATCCAATTAGCTTACAAGGGTATTGAATGCCGCCGGAAGGATTCGCACCTTCGACCTCATGCTCTTCAGGCACGCGCTCTACTAACTGGGCTACAACGGCATTTTGGTTTCCGCTGAGAGAGTTGAACTCCCATTCACGCCTTCAGAGGGCGGCGTCCTACCAATTAGACGAAGCGGAATTATTTGGCGCACAGGGTGGGATTCGAACCCACGGGGCTTCCGCCACAGAAGATTTCAAGTCTACGCCGTTATGACCACTTCGGCACCTGTGCATTATCCGGGCAA
>Ga0265298_10008784_pt1 | contig 12098 bp, 11 predicted proteins | sample AusTroGonzalo_MG_3_FD_193486 | JGI IMG/M metagenome (GOLD analysis project Ga0265298, IMG submission 193486) | Bovine rumen microbial communities from tropical cattle in Woodstock, Queensland, Australia - Gonzalo_01 | ecosystem: Host-associated > Mammals > Digestive system > Stomach > Rumen ...
GGGTATGAAGTTGATATCGGAGTCAAAGCTGCTCTGCAGGTGCTTGATTGACTGTATAATCTCAGGCAGATGCTGGTGCGTGAACGGCTTGTATATGCTGATGTTGTTGTTACGCCAGCTGAAATGAGTGGTTGCACCGGGCTTGACACCTGCACCCGTACTGCCTGTGATGGCATTCACGTAGATGTCATCATTGAGCATCAGGTTGCGGGCCAGAGGCAGCAATGCAAGCTGGATGGCTGTAGCAAAGCAACCCGGGTTGGCAACATACTGACTCTTGCAGATGGCACGGCGGTTGAGCTCGGGCAGACCGTAGATGAACGGATTGTCCTCAGCCTCCAGACGGTAATCCATGGAGAGGTCTATCACCTTAAGCCCCTCGGGCAGAGTGTTGGCCTCCATGAACTTGCGGGTATCGCCGTGAGCGGTGCAGAAGAACAGCACGTCAATAGTGTCCAGGGGCAGCTGGTCAGTGAAAACCATATCGGTCTCACCTATCAGGCCCTCATGCACGGCGCTGAGCTTATTACCGGCATTACTGGTACTGTTCACAAACACGATCTCTGCATCGGGATGTCCCAGCAGTATGCGTATAAGTTCACCGGCAGTGTAACCGGCACCTCCTATAATTCCGACTTTAATCATATAGGTTATCTTTCTTCATCCGGATGTACGCTGTAATATGCGCGCAACGGGGTGGATGTAATCTTGATGAATCCCTTGGCGTCATCGGCTGTCCAGGCCTTTGCACCCTCACCGTACTCACCCAGCTTGTTGTGTACCAGGTCATCAGGTGTGTCGCAACCTACGGTCTGGAAGCTGTAGGGACGAAGCTCCAATGTGACGGTTCCGTTCACGTTACGCTGTGAGCTGGCAAGCATTGCCTCGATATCGGGCATAACCGGCTCCAGGTACTGTGACTCATGCAGGAACATTCCGTACCAGTTAGCCACCTGATCCTTCCAGTACTGCTGCCACTTGGACAGTGTGTACTTCTCGAGGAAACGGTGTGCGCCGATGATAAGCATCGGAGCGGCAGCCTCAAAGCCCACGCGTCCCTTGATGCCGATGATGGTGTCACCAACGTGACAGTCACGGCCGATGGCGTATGCGGCACCTATCTTCTCAACCTCCTGGATAGCCTTGATGCGGTCAGAGAACTTCTTACCGTTTACGGCTACCAGCTCACCCTTCTCAAAGCCCAGGCTCAGGATCTCTGAACCATCCTTTGTGGGATGCTTCAGGTATGCGCTCTCGGGAAGGCCCTGCTTGCTGTCCAGGATCTCGCCGCCGCAGATTGATGTACCCCAGATACCCACATTGTATGAGTACTTGAGCTTGGTGAAATCAGCGCTGAAACCGTTGGCGTTCAGGTAGTCAATCTCCTCCTTGCGGCTCAGGTTGCGGTCACGGGTAAGGGTGATGATCTCAACTCCGGGAGCCTTTACCAGGAATGTCATGTCAAAACGTATCTGGTCGTTGCCGGCACCGGTCGATCCGTGTGCTATGGCATCGGCACCAATTTCATTGGCATACTTGGCAATGGCCAGTGCCTGGAAAATACGCTCTGATGATACGGATATAGGATAGCAATTGTTACGCAGAACATTGCCGAAAACCATATACTTGAGTGATTTTTCATAATACTCCTGGGTAACGTCAAGTGTTACGTACTTTACTGCACCCAGCTTATAGGCGTTCTCCTCATTCTTCTTGAGCTGCTCAGGGCTGAAACCGCCGGTATTAGCGCATGCGGCATAAACCTCATAACCCATCTCCTTGGTCAGATACATAACGTTGTAACTTGTATCCAGACCACCTGAAAAAGCAACTACTACTTTCTTCTTTGCCATATCTTATCTATCAGTTTTTACCTTCAATCTTCTTTATTCTCTGGAGCACATCGTCCGATATCTTAGCCGGCAGATACTCCTCCGGATCATACAGCATGCCGGTACAGATGCAGTACTTGCGGCCTGTGCGGTGCAGTATGTCCACATTCACGCAACCCTCGCAACCCTTCCAGAATGCCTCATCCTGAGTGAGGTCAGCGAATGTGACGGGCTTGTAACCAAGTTGTGTATTCATAGCCATCACTGCGGCACCGCTAGTCAACGAGAATATTTTGGCGTGCGGCCAACGTATGCGGGCCAGAGTGAATGTCATATCCTTGATACGCTTGGCAAGTCCGCGTCCACGGTAATCAGGGTGTACTATCAGACCTGATGTGGTCACGTATTTCTTGTCCTGCCATGTCTCAATATAACTGAAACCGGCAAACTTGTCACCATCGAGCGCTATGACCGCCTTGGCCTCGCGCATCTTGTTAAGTAAATATTCGTGGGTACGCTTGGCGATACCTGTCCCACGCACTTTTGCAGCTTCAGATATGGTTTCCAGGATGGTATCCACGTATTTCTCGTGTGACTCATCGGCAACCACTACCTCAATTTTGTCTTTCATCTTAGACCGTTAGTGTTTTATTACGTTCTTTATAATGATATTATGATCGGTTCAAGCAGACGTTTTATCTCCATGCGGTTGGCGCCCTCAGCCAGCACTATCAGCAGGGTGTCATCACCGGCAATAGTACCCAGCACACCGGGAAGGTTGTGGTTGTCAACATCATATGCCAAACTGCTTGCATAACCGGGCTTGGTCTTGATGACAGCCATGTTACCCGAGAAGTTAAGCGATACGAATCCGTAACGCGGCTGGGCCGATGTCACATCATCAAATACACCGCTTGCCTTTTTCTGAAGCAGTGCATGATTGGGCAAAACATAGAGATAATCCCCATAGGTGTTAGCTACCTTTGAGATCTTCATCTTTTTGAGGTCACGTGACAATGTTGCCTGTGTAACCGAGTATCCCCTTGAATTCAACACCTGAAGCAGCTGATCCTGATTCTTGATGTCCTGCTCGGAGATTATGAGACGGATAGCCTCCAAACGATTGTTCTTATTCTTCATAATGCATAATTATTCTCGTTTCGGGTGCAAAATTAGGAATAAATATTATTCATTATACATTCGCACAAGAAATAAATATGCAAAAATCATTAAAAAAAGGAGGAGACAACCGTCTGGGCCGCCTCCTCATATTGCATAATGTATATACCTAATCAATCCAGCTCCTGATCAGCCTCATATCCGCCCAGCAGACGAATCTGATTCTTGAGCATTGCAAACTGCTGGAACAGGTCGTGTACAGGACGCTCGTCATCGTATGTCATAGGCTTCTTGACATAGAATGACAGCCACTCCTGAACGCCGCTCAGACCGGCTCTGAGTGCAAGGTCTGTGAATATGAGCAGATCAAGACAGATAGGAGCTGCCAGTATGGAGTCACGACACAGGAAATTGACCTTGATCTGCATGGGATAGTTCATCCAGCCGAATATGTCAATGTTGTCCCAACTCTCCTTGTTGTCCTTGCGGGGAGGATAGTAGTTGATCTTTACCTTATGATATATATCGGTATAAAGCTCAGGATATTCATCCTGTTCAAGTATCCACTCGATGGATGAAGCCTTGCTTATGCGCTTGGTCTCGAAATTGTCGGGATGTTCAATTACCTGACCGTCACGGTTGCCCAGGATATTGGTTGAGAACCAGCCCTCAACACCCAGCAGACGGGTACGGAATATAGGCGCCATGGCGCTCTTCATCATGGTCTGTCCGCTCTTGAAGTCCTTGCCTACAATGGGCAGGCCCTGCTTCTTGGAGAGCTCAAAGAATGCGGGTATGTCAACGCACACGTTGGGAGCACCCATAATGAACGGGCAACCTTCCATCAGTGCTGCATATGCATAAATCATGCTTGGGGGCAGATGTTTGCGGTCATCGGCCTTCATGGCTGCCTCAAGACCGGCCAGTGTTCCGTGAACCTGCTCATTGCGCGGGGTATATGACTCAGTGCTGGCAATCCAGAATACAATCACGCGGTCGCAGCCGTTCTCCTTCTTGAAATTCTGTATATCCTTACGCAGGTTCTGGGCATAGTTCCAGCGGGTATCGGTAGGCATTGCCCACAGCGGATCAGGTATACGGCCGAATGACGGATCCACCAGATTCTTGGCAAAATCCTCATCAAAGCAGGCCTTCATGGGCTTGATACGCTCCAACTCGTCACGTACCGGTTCAATATCTTCCTTCTTAAGAACCTGACAATAGAGTGCACTCTCGTAAGCATTGTCAGTGAATACATCCCATGCACCGAAAACTATATCCTTAAGGTCTGTCAGGGGAACTATTTCACCTACATGCTTGTACTGCTTCTTCTCACCGCGCCCTACGCGCATCTTACCTATCTGAGTAAAAGAGCCGACAGGATTTGCCAACCCTTTACGAGCCATAAGTGTACCGGTTATAAATGTTGTTGAAACCGCACCAAGTCCTACACAAAGCACTCCCAGTTTACCCTCTGCCGGCTTTATCTTTGTCATCATATTTACCTTCTTTTTAGTAAGTGGCAAAGGTAGTCAAAAAACCGACATTGTACATTAAAATCCCAAGAATATGCAATAACGTGCAAAAGGGGGCAGACCCCATTGTTACTTTTTGAGTTCTTCCAGGAGTAGCATGAGGTCACTTATATCAGACTCCGACAGTTCTGTATCGCTGATAAAGGTGTTGAGAAGTGATTTGGCCGATCCGCCAAACAGATTGTCTTTCATATGCTTGAGCGACCATCGGGTGTATTCAGGCTTCTCGACAAGCGGATAGAAGATATGCTTCTTGCCCTCACGTTTATGCGCCAGGAACTCCTTCTGCTCCAATATGCGCATAAACGTCTGGACTGTGTTGTATGCGGGCTTTGGATCATCTGGCAAGCGGCTAACCACATCCTCCACGCAGCAATTGCGCAGCTCCCAGATAATATTCATCACCTCCTGTTCTCTTTCTGACAGCGCTTTCATGACGTGATTATTTGGAATTCACTACAAGTGTAGGTCTTTGGTAAAGGACATAACCAGGTTCCACATATCTGCGCAGGATCTTCTCCACTTCATTAACCACCCTATGTGAGCAAGTCAGATCCCATTGTAAACATCCCTTAAGTCCCTTGATAATCGTACTTTCACCGGGATTTTTCTCATTAATCTCAGGAATGCCAGCCCTGATCAAACCATCCAACTTTGATATTTCCTGGGGACTGATAGTTTCTTGTGAGCTGAAATTTGCCTTAATACCCTCCCCGGGGCTCCACTTGCCTTCCATACGTATTTCATTATTGGAATTGATCATGACAATCAGGTAATCGTCCTTTTCAGTGTCAATCGTCAATCCTGGTGGGGGCGGAACTGTCTTGCACAAGGGCTCACGCACAAATATTATATTTTCATCAGAATAGCTTTTCTGAAGCTGCCTTATAACCTCGGCACATCTGTCCAGATGGTTTTCCTTGTTATACATCACGTAAACCTTTTCAGGATTTGTCACCTCAACACTGCTCCTGCTTTTGGCAAGTTCAAAGTCACGGTCAAGACTGGACAGATAGGCACGCTCATAGTTGTTCCGACCGGCTATGTTGAACCAGATGGAGCCATCGGCCTCAATTGTTATAAAATGATTTAGCTGTTTGATTTTGAGATCCTCCGGGTTCAATCCGTATCCGAACTTCTTGAGGAAAGCAATAGTATCATAAGGCTCAGACTTGACTACATCAACAGTTGCCTGATCCTGAGTATTCTGAGATGCATCCTTGCCTGCATCGGATTTGCAGGCCGATGCAAACACGATGATGACTGCCACTACTGGCAACAGAAGCAATGCCTTGAGGCATGCAAAAGGAGAAGATTGATTGCGTTTCATCATCTTTATACGTTTTTTGGTTGAACAATCGGCAAAATTGCTGGTCACCAGACCCACCTGGCGGCGGAGTGCGGCCTGAACCAGACTTACCTGATACTGGCGCTCGTTGTAGCCGCATGACAGTACGGTGGCATCGGCCTCATACTCATGTACCTCGGTAAGGCTTCGCTTGAGCATCCACGCTGCGGGATTGAACCACTGCAAGGCGCATACTATCTGTGACAGCAGCACATCTATAGAATGGCGACAACGGATATGAGCCTGCTCATGCTCTATTATCGCGGCACTGTCAGTCTCGTAATCATTGCGGCCCATCAGGATGGTATTACGCCAGCTTGATGGCTGGAACTCGCCGTCCAGTATCACAAGCTTGGAGCCGTCACTGAGTCTGCGACCGCCCAGACGGCATAAAGTTTCTACACGGATTATTCCGATGAAAAGGCGGATAAGCATAAGCGCCAGGCCTACCATATAGATATAGGTAAGTACATCCAGCAGGCTGATATTCATAATGCGTGCAGCGGTTTCAATTGTCTGGACTGCGGAACTTATAGCGCCGGTCTCCATTGGGATAGCGGCTTCGGTCATATCGGCCACACCCATCGCCTCCACCACTTCATCGTGCAATTGGGGACTGTCCCCTTTTTCACCTGAAATAGTTGGCTCTGGAACTAAGCTTGACACGTGCAAAAGGGAACTGTCCCCAAATGCATCAATCCTGACAGCAGGCAGAATAAACGAAAGTACAAGTATGGAAAGCAGGACGGTCCTGTTGAATCTGTGCAGAGTAGTACGGCTCAGCACCAAGCGGTAAACTCCGTATAGGAGCGCCAGCGTAACTGCAGACAAAACAAGGTAAATCATATCATTGGAGCATTAATTGGTTAATCTCTTGGACAAAGAAATACTCCAGAATTTCCAAATCCTAACATTTTAGGAGAAAAAGTCCTAAACTCTTAGGATTTTAACCTTTATTATTAGGACTTGGGCCTAATCTTTCAATAAGTCAACTATTTCAGCCGGTGTAACAACAATCGGGTTAGTTGGAAAATGTTTGATGTTGCCTGTTATAAGATATGCTCCTTCCGTACTCATAGCTACTTCATAGAACACTACATCATCCAAATCAGAAAAAGACTCTTCTACAGGAACAAATGAATCTACCCTGACTCCCTTTTTCATAAACAGGTTCAGAGTATCCTCTATATCACTATCTCTAAATGGGAACTTATCTCTGGAAAGGACTTCCCTATATTCAGACATTATTTCATCGTTGAACAGAGGAGTTATTTTACCATTAATTACATTCTTGAGGACTATTGACGGATTAGATTCTCCATCACGGCATAGCAAAGCAGAAACGATAACGTTTGTATCAATTACTGCCAGAATTGGTTTTTCGTGCATCTCGTGTTTCTTTAATAATGGCATTAATTTCATCTAATGATAAATCCTGCAAACCGGAGGCGGCGGCATCCTCTCTCATACGATTGAATGCTTTCATGGCCTTTTCTCTTGTATTGTCCAAGGGTTCAACCCGAATCTCAAACGGAATCCTTCGTTCACGGACTACCGTTTTCATAAAGATAGTAAGGGCAGCAGAATTACTGAGCCCAAACTCATTACACAATGAATCAAAACCTTGTTTCAATTCATTGTCCACTCTGAATGAAATCGCTGTTTGTGGCATAATTAATTGCAATTATAATGCAAATGTATATACATTTGATTTTAATTACAATACTTCTGCATAAAAATCGCAACTTTCTTTGAAAAGCAATTATTGATTATCTTTGTAGAGGACTATAAGATTGATAAAATGAAATGGAGTAAGAACGGATGGATGGTTCCGGCAATCATCATAATTGTGAATGTGTGTGCAATATGGATAAGGTGGAGTGCCCTGGCCGACGTGCTTCCTGCCCACTTTGATCCGGCGGGCAATGCCAGCGGCTCCATGGCCAAGACAACGCTGATATTCTATCCCGTTATCAGTCTGATGCTTTGTCTGGTGACATACGGAATTTACACCCTGGCAAACAACATGTTCAAATTAAGGCCCGATGAAAAAGGCCTGCGCATGTGCGGACTCCACGTAATGGCATCCTGCCTGACGCTCACCGTCCTGAGTTCAACACTCGTAACGCTCACCATGGGCACCTGCCCGCTGTTCATGTTTGCCGAGCCGATACTCATCCTGGCCGGAATAGTTACATTAATAGTCTGCCTGATCAAAGCCGGACGATAGCGACAAATCCGCCGCGGGCCGGGAGCACCATCTTACCGGCTTTAACGTTTTGGCCGATGTTGAAGCCTTTGCCGGGCTCGTTGCCACGGTCGGTGATTAAAGACTTAAGAACTACCGAATTACCAATTCTGGAGTAATCAGGCTCAATTGTGAGTTCCTCATTTGTGCCGTTGATGCCGGCAATGTACCAGGTATCGCCTGATCTGCGTGCTATAACCGCACACTCTCCCGGATAGCCGGCCAGCAGGCGGGTATCGTCCCAGGCCGATGGCAGACCGGACAGCAGTTTTTTAACAGGTTCCGGCAGGTTCAGGTATGCCTCGGGGCGGTCGGCCATGTGCTGCAGACCTGACTCAAAGAGTATGGGCAGGGCCAGTTCGTGACAATCAGTTGTGATATGCGGGTTCTGGCTGTCGGTAAAGGTGCAAGGAGTGTAATCCATTGGACCTATTACATTACGGGTAAAGGGCAGCGTGGCGTTGTGCGCGGCGGCGGCATTTGTCATGCGGCGGTTGTTGTTGTACCACTCGGCGCCATAGACAGCCTCCATAGACATCAGGTTGGGCCAGGTGCGGCTCCATCCGCGCGGAATGGTGCATCCGTGGAAATCAACCAGCAGATGATGACGGGCGGCATCCTCCAGGATATCCAGATAGTAGTCCACCATTTCGTGGCCGTCGGGCAGGAAGAAATCCACCTTTATTCCTGTGGCACCCATCTGCTCAAGGCGGGTCATCTCACGCTCGCGGGCCTCACGGGTGCGCAGACGGTCCTGAGGTCCGGGAGCGCCGGGACCCATCCACGATGTGCCAGAGTTGTACCACAAGTTCACCTTTACACCCTTCTCACGGGCATATGCCATTGCATCCTCCAGATTACCGCCGTTAGCCATCTCATCCCACTCCCAGTCAATCAGAGTATAGGGCCAGCCCATATCATGCGCCAGGTCAATGTACTCCTTGACCTTCTGGAAATCCTTTGAGCTGTGGTTGTAAGCCCAGTAAATCCATGACGATACGCCCGGCTTGATCCAGGATTTATCGGTAACGGTGCCTCCTCCGGCCACATCGGTCACCAGCGTGGATTCAACGATATCGGCCAAAGAGCCCAGCATCAGGATACGCCACGCATGAGTATCGGTCTCATCATTGTCGGTATAAGTCACAGTGTAACGGTCGCCGCTGCAGGTCAGGTATGAGCAGCTGTTACCATGATTTATGCCCGACTCCGTTATCAGCCCAAACATGCCACCCGTATATTCCACGAGTGCCGGATAGCTGTATTTGCCGTCTGCGGCCTGCGAACTCTCAGGGTAGAATCCCTCATAATCAGTCTTTTGACGCTGCAGCCAGCGCTTGGTGCCGTCAGGAATCACGAACGATACCTGCTCATCGGCCCCGTTGAAACGGAACGCCACGCCGTCATTTGATACCCTTACAAGCAGATTCTTTCCCTGGGCGTCGCTGCATGACATCGCCCTGTATTTATAGGTGCACTCCCTGCGTTTGCCGGAGAGCATTGTGTATCTCTCCTCTACGGTCTCCACGCTCCGGGAACTCTGGGTCCAATGGTTGTCACCTATCCTGATGGTCTGGACCACCTTACCGCCATATCTGACTGTCATTATGCTGTCCGATACAGACACCCTGATATTCTTATCGGGCGAACTGATTTGGGCAATCCTGGTGTAACAACTCTCCATAAACAAAGCTCCAAGCAATGCTACGAATGGAAACAATCTGATTCTCATGACTGAACAAATGTAAACTGAGCCCTAAAATTAGATAATTTTGAAAAAAGTGACACAAAGGGGTCGTTTAAGAATGCGTCGTTTTACTATATATTTGTATCTGTAAGCAAACAATTATGGCTCTATTCAAATGTAAAACTCATGACCGTTTTCCGGCGATGGTGGAAAGACAGAACTGGAAAGGGATCCTCAACGCCCTGGGCGAGCGGTTCGGCAATGCCCACGGCGTGGGCAATGACGCCGTGATCACTCAAACCAGGGAGTATGATGCCGTAAGAATTGAGGCCGATTTCCACAGCACCGAGATCAGGTACGATGATCATAAGGAACATGGCCAAAGACAGCTGGCCACGAACAACTACCGTTCCATCAGCGACATACCTGATGATCAGCTTGTCCGATACAGACAAATCATACTGGGAGGCACCCTTGCGACCCACACCTGCGGCCGATGCATGGGCTGGGGTGATGTCCAATGCCCCATGTGCGGCGGCACAGGCCACCAGATGCATGACGGGCATATTCAAAACTGTACCAGGTGCAACGGCCGAGGCAAAGTGTCATGTTCAAACTGCGGAGGCACAGGCAAGTACCAGACTTTCAGGACGCTGACTCTGAGTGACAGGACTGACGCCTATTCATACTGTCCCGTTAAGGCATTGGATGTCATGATCCGCAAACAGGATATCCCTACCGATGTCCTGTATGAAGGCACATGCCTCAAGATGAATCCGTCCAAGGTAATAGAGTTCAATGAACTGGAGACGCTGTACTCTAAGATATCCGATAGGCTGGGAACAGAAGTAAAGGATGCTTTCCAGAATGAGTTTGAGCAGGAGTATGGCAGCATAAAAGACCGGGCAAACAGTAATCTTGACGATATAACAGTCCGAGCCCAATGCTCGCCCATAATTGAGATAGACTACCAATACCGCGACAAAGAGTACTCGCTGTTTATATCTGATAAAGATAAAAAGGTGTATTGTTACACCCGATTCCCGGGCCGCCTGTTACAGAGAATCCGCGAGCTGTTCAGTTCCGGAAAGAAAGACAACGGCCAGCCTGGTGGCTCCAAGGACGACCGCAAGCTGGACCGCTCCTACGGCAACAAGTACCAAAAATAAGGTAGCCAAAAATGGCACCGCAAAAAGAAAGAGACGCGGTTGCGTCTCTTCTTTTTGTGGTGCCACCGGGAATCGAACCAGGGACACAAGGATTTTCAGTCCTTTGCTCTACCAACTGAGCTATGACACCAGAAACATTTGTTTCAAATGCGGGTGCAAAGATACGCACTTTTTTAAGTCCGGCAAGTTTTTGAGAACAAAAAAGTAAATATCAAGAAAAATCAATTACCTTTGCACCGCTTTAAGCAAGGATCGGAATGTAGCGCAGTTGGTAGCGCACTACGTTCGGGACGTAGGGGTCGGGCGTTCGAGTCGCCTCATTCCGACAAAATAAGGGAGCAGAAAACTCCCTTATTTTTGTCAGAATGACAACCTCTTTTTATTTCGCTTCGCGAAAGGGCGGCCTCCGGCCAATCTCGTTTCACTCGATTATTTTGCTAACTTTGCAGGCCGAAAACACGAATTTCATGAACCACATTGGCCAAATAATCTCATTAATCGTAGCGGTACTATGGACAGTGACCGCAATCTATTCCGACAAAGCCAGTCACCGTATAGGTGCCATGTCAGCCAACGTTGCACGTCTGACACTCTCTACATTTCTTCTGGCAATCATCCTGTGGGTAACCATCGGTCATCCATATCCGATTTATGCCGATTCAAAGACCTGGCTATGGCTGGCGTTATCGGCCATAGTGGGATATGTATTCGGCGACTGGTGTCTGTTTAACTGCTACGTTTCAATAGGTGCCAGGTTCGGGCAGCTCTTTATGACGCTTGCACCGCCCATGGCCGCACTGGCCGGATGGGCGCTTCTGGGCGAGCAACTCTCCTGGCGCACTGCGCTGGCTATGGTTGTCACACTTAGCGGCATCGCAATATCAATCCTGAGCCGCGACCGCGAACACTATTTCAAGTTCACGCTGCCACTGAAAGGTATCCTGCTTGGAATAGGCGCTGGAACCGGTCAGGGCGTAGGTCTTGTGTTAAGCAAAATAGGATTGGAGCACTATTCAGCCGCACTTCCAGCCCAGGTTCCACAGATGATGGAGACCATGCTGCCGTTTGCATCGACCATGATCCGCGCCATATTCGGAAGCATGGGATTCATTCTGCTTATGGCCTTGAGTAAGGATCTGCCTAAACTGAAACAGGCTGCA
>Ga0265298_10008785_pt1 | contig 12097 bp, 17 predicted proteins | sample AusTroGonzalo_MG_3_FD_193486 | JGI IMG/M metagenome (GOLD analysis project Ga0265298, IMG submission 193486) | Bovine rumen microbial communities from tropical cattle in Woodstock, Queensland, Australia - Gonzalo_01 | ecosystem: Host-associated > Mammals > Digestive system > Stomach > Rumen ...
TGATCTGACGGGGAAACAGGAAATGTAAACGAGACCGTTAGCACTGACTGAGGAAAGAATCAAAATGCTTTCAAAGATCAAAAATGAATTGCTGTTTGCAAGCACCTTCCGGAACAGCAATGTAAAAGTCCGGAAGAATATCCTGAAGGACAACCGGAAAGCCGCGATTTTCTGGGCGGTAATCCAGCTCATCTTCTGGTCCTTCAGTCTGATCATGTCCCGTATTGACCCGGAGTATACTGAGTGCCTCCCCGTCTATATCATCGTTCTCGTTGTTTGCGGCGTTTCGCTGTTTTTTGCGCACTATGTCTGCCCAAAGCATCTGTACCTTGTGCCGGCGGTCGCGATCGCGCTGAATATGGCACTCCTTGGCGCGGGCGTCGGCATCACGGTGCTGAAGCCCCATCTCCGGTCTGCCGTCATCTTCTGTACGCTGCTGATTGTCCCGGTCAGTTACGTCACGGATACTTTGTCCACGCTTGCGCTGATTTTGATTGATTTTGGAGTGCTGGTGATTTTGGGCTCCCGGCGTATGGATCCCGATATTTACCGATGGACTGTAACCTTCTTCGTTATATTCGGATCGGTCGGAATCCTGATGGGGCATTTCATCAACAAGACCCGGTTCGAACGCTATGTTTTTGCCGAATCCGCTCTGCAGCTGGCTGAACTGGAGACCCGATATGCCTATTATGATCAGATGACCGGGCTTCAGAACAGACGGGCCTATTCCGAGAAAGTCGGGCAGCTTTCAAAGCAATTACCCGTCCCCTGCACGGTGGTCATGGCGGATATCAACGGTCTGAAAGAGGTAAACGACACTCTTGGACACGAAGCAGGCGATGAACTGATCATCGGCTCGGCAGAGTGTCTCAGAAAGAGTTTTGACGGAATCGAAACCGTCTATCGTCTCGGCGGCGACGAATTTACAGTCATCATGGAGAGACCGGAAGCCGAAGCGAAGAAGTGTCTGGAGCGGATGGAGGAGATCTGTGCTGGCTGGAAAGGACAGTTTATCAGCGGCATATCCATTTCATACGGTGCTGCGTCAACAGAAGAGTTTTCAGATCTGGATTCACTCCTGAAAGCAGCGGACCGGAGAATGTATGAGTATAAGGGAAATTATTATCAGTCTGCCGGGAAAGAAAGACGGAAAAGATAAGAGCACTGCTACCATGTCCAGGTGTCTCCCCAACATCACCTGAAACTCCGTGAGATTCCCCTTCGCCGGATCAGCCGTCTTCGGGTGTTCCGTGTTTCGTAAGCAGAAGAGAGACCCCATCCCCTTCCCGTCCCCGTTATCTGTGTTCGTGCTGGCCCGGACGTTGAACGTTAATATCTCCGAAAACAGGCTCCGCACATTCTTCAGTGCCGTCCGGATATAAGTAAGCCGCTCCACCGTGAAGGCGGAGCGGCCGAGTTCCTGGTCCATGATTGCAGATGTGATATCCATTTACTCACCTGTATGATATAATGATTTGTGGGACTGACTTTTAAGTTTTCGGTGCAACAAGAGGCGCAGTAAATGAATCTGACAATGAATCTGTTCCTGACCTTTGCGAAGATCGGCCTGTTCACCTTTGGCGGCGGATATGCCATGATCCCGCTTATTGAAGACAACTGTGTCACAAAGAAGCAGTGGATCTCCCATGATGAAATGATAAACATTACCGTCATTTCGGAATCCACGCCGGGACCGATCGCAATCAACTGCGCCACCTATATCGGATATAAACAAAAAGGAATCGGCGGAGCAATTGCCGCAACTATCGGGATGGCGCTCCCTTCGTTCTGTATCATCTTCCTGATTTCCATGTTCCTGGATCGTTTCCTGGAAATCCGCTGGATCGCGAACGCATTCAGGGGAATCAAGCTTGCTGTAGGGATTCTGATTCTGGACGCCGCGATCCGGATGATCCGGAGAATGCCGAAAAAGCCTTTCGCTGTCGCCATAGCAGTATGTGCCTTTGCAACCATGATGCTGATCAGCATATTCTCGGTCCGCATCACTTCCATTACGCTGATGCTGATCACGGCTTTGATCGGCCTGATCGTTTTCCTGATTGCCAAGAGGAAAGAAGGTGACGCCGAATGAACCTTCTGAATCTGCTGATCGGTTTCCTGAAGGTAGGCCTGTTCGCCTTCGGCGGCGGATACGCCGCGGTACCGCTGATCCGTGATGTAGTGCTGTCATACGGCTGGCTTGACCAGGATATGCTGACCAATATGATTGCAGTCAGTGAAAGCACTCCCGGTCCGATCATGATCAACCTGGCGACATACGTGGGAAGCACGCAGGGCGGTATCCTCGGCGCGCTGATCGCTACCCTGGCTGTAATCCTGCCATCCTTCATCATTATCCTGATTATTGTAAAGCTGGAGAAAAAGCTCCTGAAGAACCAATATATTCAGGCGGCTCTTTCCGGCGTCAAGCCATGCGTTATCGGGATCATCGGAGCAACCGGCGCATATATGATTCTGCAGCATGTCTTTACAGCATTTCCCGGAGGAACGGTGGATACAACCGCCCTGGCAGTAACTGCTGTTCTTGCAGTGATCTATTTCGGTTCCAGAAAGATTACCAAACGTGGAATCTCGCCGGTTGCCCTGATCGGGATTGCGGCACTGGCAGGCATGCTGGTTTATGGTGTTCAATAGACAGGAAACCGGTTCGAGAATTAAACGTACTCCGCCGACAAAAAAGTAGCAGGTACGAGACCTGCTGAAATCGGCGGAGTGCGTTTAATTGCCGTTGGACTAAACCGCCCACCCGACTACTATGGGGAAAGTAAAGGTAGCAATACCCCAAAGCTGGATCGAAGGACTCAAGTTGGGCCAGTGAAAATATAGATTTCGCAGTGACGAGCATAGAAATTCATGTATAATAGGCATAGCTTCCCCCTCCCCAGCGGGCAATGAAACTGAAAGTATTCTGTTAGGACACAAGCGGTGGTGAGAGACTGGCGAACTGTCGAAGCAGGGTACCGCACACAGGACATGTGGAGATGTCGTGGCCAATCAGTTTCTGAATCAGCTGTCGAGTCGGAAGCTTTTCCTTTTGCCGGATTGGTGTGTTGGTTAGCCTCTTGCAGATCGTCAGTTTCTTCGTTTTATTCCGGTTTCCCAGTAATCCGTAATGCCGGATCTTCATAAACCCTTTCGGCAGGATATGAAGCATGAACCGCCGGATAAACTCCATAGCCGAGAGCATCATCACTTTTTCCTTGTTCCCGTCGGAATAATCCCGCCATTTGAATGTGACTTGACTATTCCGGACATTTAGGATCCTGTTGTTGGAGATTGCCACCCGGTGGGTATACCTGCCAAGGTAGTTAATCACTCCGGATGAATCCATGAATGGATGTTTGCAGTACGCGACCCACTCTTTCCGGTAACAGCGGTCCACCAGGTTGAGGAATTCGCGGGGATCCTCATACTGCTCCGCAGTGCCGTGAAAATCAAGGTTCATTGTTTTCAACGCCCCCAGGAACTTTCCGCGAAACATGCGGGAAAGCACTTTGACTGGGATAAAGAACTTCTTCCGGGACGATACCCATTGACCCATCTTGTTCAGTCCGCCGCCGGGGACAATACAGTGAATATGCGGATGGAAGTCAAGCCGCTGGCCCCAGGTATGTAACACCTCGATACATCCGATTTGCGCACCAAGATATTTCTTGTCCCAAGCCAGTTGTGTCAAGGTTTCTGCTGCACAGGAGAAAAGCAACCGATAAAGTTTTTCCTGATTCGACAGAAACAGTGGATTCAGATCTGCGGGAACCGTGAACACTACATGGAAGTATTGGATATTCAGCAAATCGTAGCTCTGGTTTTCAATCCAGCGTTCTTTCATGAGCATCTGACATTTCGGGCAATGTCGGTTCCGGCAGGAATTGTAGGAAGGACGCTGGTATCCGCATTCCGGGCATTCATCTATATGACCGCCCAGAGCAGATGTTCTGCAAAGCTTTATCGCCCGGAAAGCTTTCTGTTGCTGGTAAGTCATGGCATGACTGCTTTCATATGCGTTGCCATATTCGCAAAACACATGTTGTACTTCTGACATGCTGGCACCTCACTCCAGGCTGTCAGCGGGACTTTTGGTCTTGTAAACACTGGTCTTAGCGATATTTCAGGGTTCATCATCCAGAACCGGATACAGCTTCGAGAACGGATCCGTTTCCATCCGGATCGTCTCATCCAGAACCAGCACCCGGTTTTCTGCGCCTGTATTCGCCGGCCACTCCGGCAGTCCTTCCCCGTTCGGATCACCCGTGCGGATAAAATTGACAAAGTACTGCTGCATAGTCTCACTCAGTTTCCGATCTGTTTCGTTATACAGGCTCGATCCCGCCGGGATATTCCCGTAGAAATACACTTCTTCCCCGCTGTGCCAGTCACCGAGACTGCCGTTTTTCCTGATGAACAGGTATTCGTAGGAAGGAATCCCTGCTGCCTGCCGTTCCCAGACAGCATGGCCGTAGGTGAAATAGAAAACAGAATAGATATCTGCCCAGTTTCGCCTTGCCTCCGCGTCCGCTGACGCCGGATAAAGAGCCAGGACCCGTTTCGCACCTTCCTCGGAGAACATTCTGCGGATCTTCTCTTCGTAATTCTTCAGGTTTGCCTGTTCGAAAAGAATGAAAGCTTCCGATTCCTGCCCGTTAAACCCGTGCAGCCGGGCTTCTTCGTTAAAGATGCCCTTTTGATATGATTCCCACGGGGTCTCTGTCAGGGCATATCCATCCACCGTCAGGTGATGATGCGCCGACAGTTCGCCAGCGATTTTATCCGCGGGAAGCGCCCGCAGTTCCTCCGCATTTTTTGCACCCAAACGGGTCTTGGTTTCCTCCCCTGCCTTCAGCGCATCCTCCATCGACCGGAAGGAATGGGCCGGGTGCCGGGCTGTCACCGTGGAGCTTTCGGCGATGGCCCTGCGGAACAACCCTTTTGCCAGGGGAGATGTACACAAAGCGGTAACGCATGCGGATCCTGCGGATTCTCCCGCCAGGGTGACATTCTCCGGATCTCCGCCAAACGCCGCGATATTGTTTCGAACCCATTCCAGCGCGCAGATCTGATCCAGCAATCCGTAATTGCCGGTCGTTCCATCTGGAGATTCCGCCGCCAGCTCACGATCCGCAAAGAATCCGAAAATTCCCAGCCGGTATCCCATATTGACAACAATAACGCCCTTCCTGGCCAGTCCTTCACCGCTGTAATCCTGATACCAGGGCTTCCCCGTCTGCAGAGATCCGCCATGCACATAAACCAGCACGGGCAGCTTTTCCGCTTTCCCGGCCGGTTTCCAGATATTCAGATAAAGGGAATCCTCACTGACCGGTTCCCGGTAATTATCGCTGAGGGATATCCCGAAATCATGATATCCGATCAACCGAACGAGCGAATCATAGATCGGAAGGTTCTGCGTCTGCATGGACATAGGGGCAAAGTGATCCGCCTTCAGAACACCCTCCCATGGGCCCGCCGGCTGCGGTTCCTTCCAGCGCAGAGGGCCGACAGGCGGCTGCGCGTATGGGATTCCCGCATAGACTTCAACCCTGCCGTCCTCAGTCAGCACACCGGTCAAATCTCCCTGTGCCACATGAACCACATCGGTGGATCCGGCAGAGGAGCCTTTCACGGCGGGAATCAGCTGAACCGGAGGCCATGAAACCCAGATAATCGCGGCAAAAGCACAGAGCATTCCGGCCTGGATCAGCAGCTTTCTCCCCGTTTCCCATTTGCTCCAGTATCGAGACCGGATCAGATAATACCCGCCAAAGAGCAAAGCGGCAAGAATCCACCCAATGATTGTATGCCTTCCAAGCCACAGAACAGTGCCCGCCAGCACAGCAGCAAGAACAAACAGAATCCTCCAAAGAATGCCCTTAGATCGTTTCTTTTCCATAAATATAATCCTTTGTGATCCACGCCTTGATCATAGCGATCATCAGCGAAACTTTCGAAAACGTTTTCCCAATCGACGGATGACTTATTTCAGTTTCAGTCCGTCCTTAAACGCGTTGCCAACTACTTCCCCAACCACCCGGTATGCATTCATCGCCGGATCGAAGATGATGGGCTTCATCTTGCCCAGATCCACCTTCCCGTCCGTCAGGATGCTGTCATCCGCCTGGGAGCATACGATCTCCCCGATCAGATAACCCGTCTCCGGATCCCAGGACTTCACTTTGCACTCCAGCGTCAGCGGATATTCCTCAATGATCGGCGCATTGACGTGGCTGCTCATATGCACATGGCAGCCGGCCTTTTCGATCTTATTGACCTTGTTCCCGGTCTCCACGCCGAAATAATCTGAAATCAGCACAGTGTCCGCTGTACCGAAGGCCACGGTGAAAGCGCCTGTCTTCTCAAAATTGTCCGTGGTCTTGTGCTTCCCGAGCATGATCGTGATCTCATTCATGTCGCTCTGCATCGCCCAGGCGGCATTCATCGCATTCGGAACCCCGTTTTCATCATACGTCCCAATGATAAACACCGCTTCCGGGGTAATCGGTGACTTGTTTCCTGCAAACTCCATCTTTGTTTCCTCCTTACTCCATCCGCGAATCAATCGCATCAATCAAATCCTGCAGGACATTGACCCGGTCCTGCCACTCATAATAGGCTTCCTCATTCCCGTCCGGATCCGGCTCCCAGGTCATCATCTGATCCAGGGTCTCCTGCAGATCATCCCGGAAATCCGCCAGTTCCTCCTGGTCCATCGCTTCCAGCAGGGATTCGTCCAGATCATCGATCTCTTCGGGTTCGAAAGGCATTGACATCGTGCATCCTCCCAGCATTTCATTTTTTATATCTGAGCATTGAATTCACCGCGTCAATATAGACTTCGCTGTGTTTGGTATGGATGACATGATCGTTTGTATCCGTTTCAATCAGACGGCAGTTGTCCCCGATACAGGATACCGCGCGTTCAGCCTGCTCGCGGGTTGCGGCCGCCATATTAATGCCGTTCTGATCCAAAACTTCTTTGGCATGAATATATACACAGGGAATATGGATCGAGGAGAGAATGACCTCATGCTTCAGTCCGTGATTCCAGCTCAGATCATAAAAATGCTCACCGTAGGCAAAATCATACTCCATCTCATACTGGAAAACATACCATACATCCGAAGGAAGCATCGCAATTTTGACGGGCTCCCCGGGATGCTCGTCGTGATACTTCTGGGCATCGTCCGCAATCAGCGGCATCAGATCCTTCATAAAGAGCTGCCCCCAGTAGCAGTGTCTGAAATACCAGGCTTCCCAGCATTCGGTTTTGTCCGATTCGTCGTATTCATGCAGGGGTTTGAATGTATCCAGGTAGGAAAAATGCTTTTCCCAGTTCTCCCCTTCCGTCGAGAATACGGGCGGATCTTCCAGGACTGCGCCGATCACGTTTGCGCCGCCGTAAGCCGCGATATACGCCGCTGTGATTGCACCGTTGGAATGGCCCGCCACGACAGCAGGTTCGCCGATCACATGATCGATAAACCAGATCAGGTCGTCACCGTTGACGTCAAGATAATACAGGCTTTCCTCATGAGCGGATTTACCGTGGCCGTATACGTCGACCGCATAGATATGCCAGTTTTCACTGAGAGCGGGGAGCACCAGCGCATAGTCCTGCCATATGCTCATCTGGCCATGGATCAGCAGCAGCGCGGGCTTGTCGTTTTTCACCTCGCCGTAGTTGATGATCCTTCCGGAAGGAAGCGTCACCTGTTTCTCCTCGGCATGCACTTCCCTGATCGCCGCCTCATATTTATCATACCAGTTCATGTTGTCCGGCGGCAGACTGGGCATAGCCCCGGCAGGGATCTGGGGCGCTTCTGCAGATGCTGTCAGCGGACAGCAGACAGCAAAGGCGAGCAGAGCAACGAGAAACAAGAGGGTTTTCATGTTATCATCTCCTTATCGTTTCATCATCGTTATTTCTGAGCAAATAGAAGGCATTCTGAGAATCTGCTTCGTCCATGTCTGTATATTCGCCAAAACCGAAAAAAAGCCCTGCTTCCGAAGAAGCAAGGCCAGGCTGTCTGCAGTGTTCGGAACCGCAACGACTTTCCTTACACCTTCATAATCTGTGCACCGAACGGCGTCAGCGCCAGTTTTGCAATCTTGAAAAACTGTTTCCCGAAAGGGATGCCCACGATCGTGCAGCACCAGAGAAAACCTATAACCAGATTATAGAGCGCCATCCACAGTCCGCAGCAGATAATCCATACCACATTGGCCAATGTCGACACAGCTCCACCCGTATAAATGATTTCCTTCCCGAAAGGCCAGAAAGACAGACTGGCGAACTTGAAGCACTGCAAGCCAAGAGGGATTCCGACCACCGTGATGCAGCAGAGTAATCCGGCAATCCACCACAGAAGACCGCTGATAAACCCGCCAAAGATAAACCACAGAATGTTGCCGATTGTCCTCATAGCAGATGCTCCCTCTCCGTTTCTTCCCTCAGGCCTTGTCGGAATCGTCCGGCTTCACTTCGATGGTGGGAGCGTCCTCCTCTTCGTGCGCCTTCAATTCCTCCACGATGTCTTCGTTTGATACATCCTTTGCCTCAGGGGATTCCGCATTTTCCTCTTCGTTTTCCGGTGCCTCTTCTTCCGGGTAATCAGAAGAAACAGCTTCCCAGGCTTTGTCTACTTGTTCCTTAATTGTCCTGCCTGTTGAAACCACGGATTCTTTTACCGCGTCGGTTGCTTTCCGTACAGCATCTTCCACATCCACAGCCTCACCGTCTTCGCTTTCCAGATGTACCCTGAGGCCGAGAAGAGGCGCAGCAATGAGCCCGGCAAGGCTAAGCTTCGGCGCCATGAGCAGTCCGGGAAGAGCAAAGAGGCTGGACACGTTCACAACATCTTTCCCATCCTTCTCAACCCTCAGACGATACTGGGTCAACGTTTCAAAAAGATTCTTGTTTGCCATAATTTTTTCCTCCTTATCGATTCCTGTTATTCCTCGGGCAGCACAAACGCACAGATGAAATAAAGCAGAATACCGGTTCCCCAGCCGAAAGCCAGCAGGGCCCAGGCAATACGGATGATGGTAGGATCGACACCCAGCCATTCCGCTATTCCGCCGCAGACACCACAGATCTTCCTGTCGCTGGCACTCTTATGGATGCGGCCGTTCAAGCTTCCCTTTCCGTTGCTTACAAAGTACTGATAGATGAAGTACCCGATCGCCACACCGACCGCGATTGTCATAACAGTTTTCATCATTCAATCCCTCCTGCATTACCGTTTGGGTGATCAGGGTTCCGCGGAATTCATCCCTTCACACTCATTGGTTAGACGGTTGAAAGAGCATTTCGTTACAAAGAAATTTCCGGAATTTTCCTCCGCTGACAGGAGAAGTCATCCCGTACATCCTTCAGCCGCTTCGGTCATCCTGTGACCGTGATCACATCATAGCTCCGGAAAATACAGAAATACAGGACGGATCCGGAAAGATAACATGATTTATTTCTCCTGCAGAGAGAAAACAAAAAAGCCCTGCCTCCGAAGAAGCAAGGCCGCTTTTACCGGCACCGCCGGCGCTATTCACTTTTCGGGATCTTCCCAAGGTTCCTCATACCCCAGAGCCCGCTCGCTGTCCCCAACGCCCGCGGTGGTCGGGTCCACAATGACCCCGATCAGACCCAGGAGGGACGGTTCCGGCAGGCTTGTTATACCAGTCCCCGGATCTCCGCCCAGGTAACGACTCCCCTGCTGACCTTCTCCAGAAGTCCCGCGCCGGCGGGGATCGTAATTTCCCCGTCCCTGGTCTTCAGCTTCAGGCTCACGTCAGGGCGGTCATTCAGGGCCTCGAAGACTTTCTGCATCAGTCCCGGGAAGTCCCCGGCATCCGCTTCTACGGTCCCGTTCTGCGGGGCGTTCCGGATCTTCCACACCAGCTCATTGCAGAAGGAGTCAAAGGCGTTGGCAGTAACATCGTTCTTGACAGCTTCATCCTTAACCTCTTCCACCCAGATAATGCCCTGATCGTTCGCCGTTGTTTCTTCCGTCTTTATTTCTTTCTTTGTTTCTTCCTTTGACTGAGTAATATTTCCTGCTGAAACGTGAACAGCACCTTCATCGGCATTAACTCCCACCGCTATACGGTCTTCGTCATTATTTATATTGCCTAGTTTAATCAAGGTTCCATCCTGCATATGCGTTGCATTTTGGTGTTCACCTCCTTGACTATCATGGTATAGGTAATCATAACCACGTTCATCGTTCACAATATAGATATTTTCAACATCCTTTTGGGAAAGATCCACTTCGTGATCTTCCGCCTGCGCAGCAACCGAACCCAAAACCATCATGACTGCCAGCACCAACGCCACCGGCGCCCGGAACCCCTTCATCTTCTTCATATCCGCAGATCCTCCGTCTTCAGTTGATCAGAAACGCGCTATGTAACAAGCCGTAAATATTCTACATTGCTTAATGTTGCTTTTGCAAGGATTTTCTTTGCCCGCAAACAGAAAAAAGACCGTGACGCAAAGGCCACGGTCGATTTCTGCCGGCACATATTCATTTATAATGGGCCTGATTTCCCGGCGTCAGCTGACTTTTACAATATCTTCAACCGATTCGGAGTTGTTATACAGTTCATCCGGAGGAAGATCCGTAGCATCATCCCAGCAAACTACGCCCATTTCATCCACATGAACGGTTCTGAAATAATCTTCTTCTTTCAGCTGACTGAATAACGGATACTGTAAGAGCGGATAACAATTATATATTCTCTTATCGCCATCCGTAAACTCGACATATAACAGATAGTTTTTCATCGGCTTCACTTTTTCGGCCCGTACCATTCTGTCTTACCCTCCTTTTTAATCAATTTTCCCGGGATTGATTATCTGCCATTTCCTCATTATCGTTCAGCAGATATCGCAATACCATATTCGTATCAAAGATTACCATACTTTTCTACCGCAGCACGTTCCCATGCGCCGTTTTCCTTCTCTGCCAACCGCGGATTGGCGTATTTTTCAAGAGCACCGCGCATTCCTTTGCTTTGGTTTTTCTTTACCGGTTCCACAAACTCATCCGTAATTGTAATAATCACTTTCTGATTGGGTTTAGCCTTGATTCTGCCTATCGGTCTTATTGTCGTTCCATCATAATATCCCTGAACGGATTGCATAGTTCTTCATCCTTTCATATGAATCAAAAACTCATATTATACCCTACTGTTCCATTATATCCGGAATCTGCTTTGGTTTCAAGATTCCGATTCACGACAAATCCGGAGCGATAACGCCCCGGATCAATGAATAAATCACCCTCACCATTCCTGCTCCATGATCGGCAGATGCCCGTCCGCCTTCATGAGCTGGTAAATCCCCCATCAGGATCGTCACGCCATAATGAGATTGCAGGAAGGAGCGCAGCGCTTCGGCGTCATCTGAAACAGAGTCTGCGCGGGTCATCAGGGTAAAACACAGCAAAAGAAGCGCCAGGACCGCCGAAACCGCTCTTCTCATCTCTCTTTGCAACCTCCACGGGAATAAAGGTTTTCTGTTACGCGGGTGGATTCCATCATAAACCAGAGGCAAGTATGATTGCAATAGAAATATACATACACGCGAGTGGGGGTTTTCAGATGGACGAGGAGCTGCAGAAAATCGGTTCACGTGTGAAGGCCGCGCGGCTTGCAAAGCATATGACCCAGATGCAATTGGCTGAAGCGGCCGATATATCGGTTTCATTCCTGAGCAATATCGAGAACGGCAGGCAATCCATGAACCTGCGCGCGCTGATCGCCATATCCGACGCGCTGGGGGTCTCATCCGACTCCCTGATCAGGGATATCCCGCGGGACGCAACGAGAATTACGGAAGAGATCGGGGTGGAACTTGCATCCTTCACGCTGAAGGAGCGGGAGGCCATGCTGCAGATTGTGCAGCTGATGAAGCAGACAAAGGAAGAGCGTGACGGCACGCAGGGGGAATAGAGGCCGAAAACACAAAAGCGGCAGGAACGTGTGAGTCCTGCCGTTGTTTTTGTTATGCTTGCGCTGGCGAGATATATGCGCGGGCTTTTTCTATTGCGTTAAATATAGACAGATTGCTGAAATAGGGAAT
>Ga0265298_10008786_pt1 | contig 12096 bp, 10 predicted proteins | sample AusTroGonzalo_MG_3_FD_193486 | JGI IMG/M metagenome (GOLD analysis project Ga0265298, IMG submission 193486) | Bovine rumen microbial communities from tropical cattle in Woodstock, Queensland, Australia - Gonzalo_01 | ecosystem: Host-associated > Mammals > Digestive system > Stomach > Rumen ...
CAAAATTCCAGGAGAACTCTTCAATAGCGAAGAAGTCATTTCGGTATAAGTCCTGTACATAAATCCCGGCGAAAGTTCCACTACAAGGTATTTAATGTTCGGAGCATACGGAACAACATAATTACGAATCAGATAATTATACAGGTGGAGGTCGCTCATGCTCACGGCCATATTGACAGCAGAAAACGTCTTTACAGAATCTTCAATAACGGAATTCAAGATTGTAGAACTGCCAAAAGCAGCAACTTGCAAATTTTCACTTTTTTTCCAGAACGATTGCAAGCGCATTCCCAATTCAACGGATATAAACGGGAACGGGCTTTCGGCCTCGCTATCGTAATACACACCGGCACTATCAACATCGACAAGAGGCTTCGGGAGATCCGTACCATCTTGCCAAATCCACAAGCAAGGATGCCACAGTTCTTCGCCTTCCACAAGCGGAACAACATCACCGTTATTCAAGTCCACAAGCGCGACGCGTCTATGGCCGCCATTAAGGTCCGTAAGAGTCACCACCACCAAATGGCTAGCGGAATCGTTTAAAATACCGACGGCCCATTCCGTATGGTCAAAAGTATAGCCCTTCGGCGCAGCAACCGACTGCACCAATTTCCCTGAGCTATCGGCCACAAGCAAACGCTGGTGAACGCCGTAATTCACTCCCGCAAATTCGCGTCCAAGGGATCCACCAAAATCAAGGAACAACGTTCGTTTTGTACCATCCTTCGTCAAGGACGCATTGCAAGCCTGTTCTTCGTTGTACCAAATCTGGTCAGGATTCGCAGAAGCATTCGCATTGTGTACTCGAAGCAATGGAGAAGACGCCACCGCAAAACGATTGTCCGCCGTCACGCCACCGTGGTAAGCACCGTCAAACAGTTTTTCGGGCGTTCCAAACGCACCATTGGCAAACCGAACCTGCCATGTACTTTCCTGAAAGAACTGTTCACCTTTATTGCCGCCCGCCGAAGACACGTACACGATAACCGTATCACCATCAGGATTAATGCGCCATCTCGGAACTGCGGCATTATCCACAGGCAACTTCACCAAATTACTGCCGGATTCATTCAGGTCGCGAACATAAACAGACGATTCCTTAGAAGAACCTTCCATGGACGTACAAAAAGCCACACGCTTTCCATCAGGGGAAATGTCCGGATGGTAAACATTGATTTCATCTCCAATCTCGATAACTTTCGGAACCTTGGCAAAGTCCATATAAACAAGATTGCCAGTCACGTCATTTCGGAAAGCAAGCTTTGCCCTATAGGCATTCGAAAGCACCCTTATTTCAGGCGCCTCGATCAACGGAGTCATCGGCACAGATTCCACTTCGCCATCATTCAAAAACCAGGTAGCATCAGGAATCGGACCAAGTACTAAACGAAAACCGATATAGTCCCCTTTGGTCGAACTCAGAATCGGGTACGTATCGCCTCTATTGTACAGTTCCATGGACGCCGGGGCACTAAGATAACTACCGCCTTTTACAATGCAAGAACCAATGGCATCCCCTTCAACCGATCCTACAAAATTCGTGATTGACGTATCCGAAAAAGAAACATACCTGTCGTTCACCAATTCCAGCATGTTTCCCGCCAAGTCGCAAAAAAGATCCGTCGGATCGCCAGAAGAACAGACTTTATGCGCAACAGATTCCGAATTTTCGCCATTCCAGCTCTGCGAAGGTTCCCAATGATCTGCGGCCACCAAAGTCCATTCCGCTTCTGTCGGCAATCTAAAGCCCATCGACGACGAATTGAACTTAAAGCCCTTCATTTTAATACAATGCTTATCCAAATCAAATTCCGCAGAAGAATACGAATAAGCCGTATCATAATGATACTGCTTACTCAAGGCATTCGCATACAGAACAGCATCAAAAAAAGTCACATTCGCAGTCGGTAACGAATCTTGAGTGCAAGAAACGTTCAGCCCCGTCTCCCCTAGCATGGCGTCATTAAAGTCTTTACAAATAACCTCATGACGTCCCATATAAAAGTCATACGTAAACTGAACTCCCATTTGAGGGCGTTCCACCATTTTTGCAGAAATATCGTTCGTTCCCAAAGAAACACGTTTGCCACTCGAACGGACCAGGTTCATTCCTTCGACGGAATCCCCATACAGCGCTCTAACCCCTTGCGAAGCAAATACGCTATCACTCGGATTATCCTCCGTACAACCAAGCACCAAAAAAGAAGTCAAAAAAAAGAGCAAAAAAGGCGGGCAAGCTTTGGGCATAGCGGAAATATACTATTTTCTTTATTCAAATGCAAACAAAATCCAACATTTCAGACAACACCCTATGGAGCCGGACGTTTATTACCGTCGCCGCGGCGAATTTTCTCCTATTCTTTAGTTTCTACCAACTACTGCCGATTCTCCCTTTATTCATCATCGACAAATTCAATACAGACAACGCAACAGCGGGTATCATCATTTCGCTCTATACCATCGGAGCGCTTGCCTGCCGCCCCTTTGCCGGATTCCTCGTCGATACGCTCAGTCGAAAGCCGCTCTACTTCTGGACATTCTTTGCATTTACCGTTTGCTTTGTCGGTTACAAAATCGTTGGGATTTTACCGATCCTTGCGGTGATACGTTTTGCGCACGGGCTCTTCTTCGGGATTTCGAGTACAGCAAGCAACACCGTCGCCATTGACGCGCTCCCTGCCAGCCGTCGCGGTGAAGGCATCGGGTACTTCGGCATCAGCGTAAACCTGGCCTTTGCAACAGGCCCCATGACCGGCATGTTCCTTTACGAAGCCTTTGGCGACACCATCGTCTTTGCGATTTCCGTCGTTCTTTGCATCATAGGTCTTGTACTCGTACAAACGCTCAAGGTCAAGCCCCGCGAAAAGAAACCGCACGCGCCTCTTTCGCTAGACCGCTTTTTCTTGACCCGCGCCGTTCCGCAATTTGCAAACTTCATCTTTGTCGGATTCGCCTACGGCCCCGTGACCAACTACATCGCCCTTTACGCCAAGGAGCTCGGCATCGGAGGTTCCGGCTGGTTCTACGCCCTCATCGCGGCAGGGCTCATCATGAACCGCATCATGACCGGACGTCTCATCGACCGCGGCTATCTCATCCACTTGGTCGGCACCGGAATGACGCTTAACGTTATCGCATACATCATCCTCGCCTTCTGCCATGGATCCGTGACTTTCTTTATCGCGGCATTCCTCATCGGAACAAGCCTCGGGCTGATTTTCCCCGGTTACCAGACCATGTGCGTGAACCTCGCCCGCCACGACCAACGCGGCACGGCAAACAGCACCTACCTCTCGGGCTGGGATATCGGTATCGGTTCGGGAATTCTTGTCGGCGGCGCCATGGCCAATTACTTCGGCATGCACCAGCAGGTTTTCGTCACCTGCGCCATCGCCCTTGCCCTTGGCGACATCATGTTCCTTGCCTATACGGCAAGGCACTACTTAAAGAACAAACTAGAAGGCTAAAGCGCTACCCGTTGGAGCGTTTTGCCTCGTACATTTTCTTGTCGGCGTCCATGACGCTTTTCTTGAAGTTCTCGATGTGGCCATCCCAACTGGCATAGCCCATACTCGCCTCGACTCTATAAGGCAATTCACCGCCGCGTCTCAGGCATTCATCCTGCAAACTGTCACGAATCACGGAAAGCACTTCGTCGGGAGCCTTCGTCTGCGCAATCATCAAGAATTCGTCACCGCCATAACGGCACAGGAATAGCGAAAACCTAAGGCGTTCGCAAGCACGCTTTAACGCCTGCGAAACAAGGACCAGCGCACGGTCGCCTTCGACATGGCCATACCGGTCGTTAATCTTTTTAAAATGGTCAACATCCAGCATAATGACATACGCCGACTTTGCATCGCGCTGCTGGTACAAGTACTTCTCTAGGCGATTGCGGTTATTGAGCATCGTCAAAGGGTCTGTCGACACCAACTGGTTTTGCGAATGTAAATATACGAACAGGATCACGAACGTACACCAGAAGCAGAAAATCGGTGTCGTCATCGAAAAGAAAATCTGCGTTCCGGCAGCAAGAATCGCACCCGGCGTATAACTAGCCACAATCAAGTACGTCGTCAAGTCATGACGATTGCGCCGTGCAAAGCCGCGAATCAGCCCACGGATCGTCACCGTCACCATGTAGACGCACGGGAGGAAGACCAAGACAAAATAATAAAGGTCTCTAGGCTCCAAGTTTTCATCAAGCCAGAATTCAGGATCCAGAACAAAGAAAACAAAAAGCACAACGGCTTCGACCACAATAGGAATCCGCAATATCGACTGGAGCTTCTGGATTTGAGGCTTCGTCATATCTGGCCTGGAGCTCATTTCTGCATAGATAAAACAGCTATAGAACAAGACAGCGGCAATAATCGCATTGAGGTAATTCACTGCCAAAACGCTGATCGTATTTTTGACAAAAATGCCATCGTTGACCAACGCCCAGACAGAATCGTTCAAAAAATAAAGGATATGCCAGAACACCAACTTTTGGAAAAGGGTGAACCTCATCTGCGGCGTCGGGAGACTTTTTATGCTGAAAAGCAAAAGCATTAAAAAGCATATGCATGCCACATTGACTTCTGCATAAAAAACATAAACACTCATAAGTAGTAAACTATATTTTATTTCCGAATCGACAACACCCATTCGCCGAAATATGAAAATCATCAGAGTTACAAAAGAATTTGAACGCGCTGGAGCCTATTATGTAAGAATCCAGGCAATGGCCAGAAAATACCAGATTTCGCTCGACGCCGAGATCGACTCCAAAGATGGCGAAAATTGCAATTACGTCCTCGTTTTAGACGATATTTATCCCGTTGCCACGTGCCGATGGTTCAAAATTGACGAAAAAACGGCAGAAATCGGCCGTGTTGTCGTACTCCAGGAATACAGAGGCCAGCACCTCGGGCAACGCGTGATTGCCGAAGCCGAAGCCTGGATGCGCGAACAGGGCATCCAAAAATCCACCCTTTCAAGCCGTATCGGCATAGAAAAATTCTATACCAAACTCGGTTACCACTTCAACGAAAGCGGTCAGGCGCACCACGATACATTCCAGTGCGTTTACATGGAAAAATACCTTTAATTTCACATTTTTCCCATTATTTTTTGTTGCATATAGACATTTAAATATTTTTTAGGGGCCTATAATCATCCATTTTTAAAAAGATAACGGCTCTAGCGTTTCATCAGTTTGCTTTTTTGTACATTTTAGTTTATATTAGCAGATAGATTCTTGGCAACAAATGAAACCCATTATCGAATATTCAGACTTCCGCAGGTACATGCTGGATTTCTACGAAGAGCGCAAATTGCGCCATGTTTTTTCGTGGCGTGAATTTTCGAAAAGTGCAGGTTTTACGTCTTCTTCGTACATGAAGGTCGTGTGCGACGGCAAAAGCAACTTGAGCCGCATCGGCATCGAACGTACCGGGCAAGCCATGGGGTTAGTCGGATTCGAGATGGACTATTTTAGGGCCATGGTCAGTTTCGGCCAAGAAACCGACGACGTCAAAAAGAAGGCCGCCTACAAAGAAATGCTCTCCATCGCTAAGGCGCACAAAGTGAGGGTCGTCGAAAGCGAGCTTTTCGACTTTTACGAATCCTGGAAAAATCCCGTCATCCGCGAACTCGCCCCGATGATGCCAGGCTCCACCCCAGGCGAAATAGCGAGGAACTGCTATCCCAAGATTACGGCTCTCGAAGTCAAGCAGACACTCGACTTTTTGACCAGCGCCGGATTCCTCAAGAAGACCGCCGAGAACACGTTTGTCCAAAGCGAAACGTCCATCACGGGCTCCCCGGAAGCCACGCGACTCGCCATCCGCGACATGCACCGCGAAATGGCAAAAATTGCGGCCAGTTCACTGGACCTCGCCAGAGCCGAACGAAACTTCAGCGGCGTCACCATGGGCATTTCCAAGGACTCCTACGAACAAATCGTCAAGGAACTCAACGAATGCCGCCGAAAAGTCATCAGCATCGCCGCCGGCGACAAGAACATCAACCAAGTTTACAGACTCAACTTGCAGCTTTTCCCGCTCACCCGCAACACCAAGGAGAATAGCAATGATTAAGCTATTCAACAAGCTTTACATTTCAAGCATTCTTGCGCTCGCCTCCTTTTTCGCCTTCGCCTGTAGCGAATCGAATCCAGGCGGATTGACTGGGACCGCCGAAGAACCCAACCAAACGGCCCACTCCGGAAATGCCAATGGCAATATGCCGCCACCATCCAGCGATTCCGAAACAGAAAGCAGCTCCAGTACCGAAGCGCCGATCGACAATCCCGACATCGGCGATGATTCTTCGTCATCGCAAACCGTTCCTGCTCCACAGTCTAGCAGTAGCGATTTCGGCGGCGTAGGCGCTGTCGACAACAACTTCCTGAGCATCTATGCCAGCAAGGCCGGCATTACCGGCGTTACTTTTGACAAGGACGTATTCGGATTCAACAAGACGTACGCAAGCTGTGCCCCCAGCATAACAGGCCCTTGCATCGAAGAAGATGAGAAAACCGCAGAATTCAGGACCTTGGGCCTGCACAAGATTACCGAAGACGACTTCAATTACGTTGAGCCAATCTTCCCCAAGACCACCAGAAGGTACGAAAGACAACTCAAGAACGCCTCCGCGAGCGGCTGCCCGATTTACATTCTCAACATCGAGTATACCTCGCCCGCATGGTACATCCTTACCGGCATCACGAGCGAAACGATTACCGTCGAAAACATCTTCGACAACTGCGAATACGAAAAGCTCCCGTTCGACATTCACGTCGGCTTCCTGTTCACGTACTGCGGAGAACTGACCGACCAAACTCAAATCATTACGAACCATACGCCGAACGGTTCCAACAATTGCAACACAATGGACTACGAGGAGTTTTACAAGTAACGACAGCGAACCCCTGCGGGCTCTTCCCTGCGAATTCCTATATAATACAAAACCTATTATATAGGAACATGCATTAAAAAAACAGTAAATAATATTGCCTTTTTTAATCAAATTTAAAGGATTCTGTATAACCGCATTATTGACCCAGTCATTTCACGAACGTATTTTATAGGCATGAAATCCGTACTCGAATACAAAGATTACCGCCTCTATATGCAGGATTATTATGACGAACGCAAACGTTGCGGGGCGTTCTCTTGGCGTGAATTTTGCAAAATCGCCGGTTTTTCATCGCCGAACTACATGAAGCTCGTCTGCATGGGTCAAAGCAAGCTGAGCAAGATCAAGTCCCCGAACGTCGCCAAGGCGATGGGACTCGTCGGTTACGAAGAAGAGTACTTCAAGCAGCTCGTCGCGTTCTGCAACGCAGCGGACGATTTCTCTAAAAAAGAAGCCCTCCTCGAGATGGAAAAAATCGCCCAGGAGCACAAGATTCGAGTCATCGACAGCGACACCTTCCAGTATTACGAGTCCTGGAAATACCCGGTCATCAGGGAACTTGCCCCGATGATGCCAGGAGCAAACCCGCGCGACCTCGCCGAAGAATGCAAGGAATACGTCTCGGCCGAAGAAGTCCGCGACATCCTGAGCTTTCTCGTCAAGGCAGGCTTCCTCAAGAAAGACGGCGACAAGACATACTCACAAACCGAACAGACCGTCATCGGCTCCAAGGAAGCCCTCCCCATCGCCATCCGCGCCATGCACAAAGAAATGGCGAACATGGCCTCCCGCGCCGTCGACCGTTATTCTACCAAAGAAAGATTCTTCACGGGCGTCACGCTAGGCGTTACCGAAGAAGCCTACTGCAGGATCATCGGGGAACTCTCGACCTGCTGCAAAAAAATCGTTTCCATCGCAAGCGAATACAAGAACCTGGAACAAGTCTACCGAGTCAATTTTCAACTTTTCCCATGCACGGACAAGATAAAGGATAAAAAACATGCTTAACAAGAACCTTGTTACCCTTTGGAGCATTTCCCTACTTGCTCTTATAGTCTGCTCCTGCGAAAACGCAGGCGCAAGCATCGATCCGCCCGCCTTGGCCGAAAACAATTCGAGCAGTTCGTCAAACGTCCTCCCCACCGAAGAGTACAGTTCTTCGAGTGTTAAAGTTATCGAAAGCGCTTCCGTCATAAAAAATGACACCATCGAATTGACAATCGTAAAGACTCATTTTGTATACGCCACAGAAGGAAACACAAACACACCTTCTCCTTCTTCAAGCAGCGGATCCCAGGTGATAGAGATTCCACCTAACTCCATCGCCAACGAAACAAGTTCGGCATACGCCATCTGTGCAAACGGATCCAACACGTACAACGCCAACATCCAAGTGTCATCGAACCACAACGTCGAAAAGGTTCTGAACCTCAACGAAGCCGGTTCCTACTGCAACATCATCTTCGAAAGATTCTCCGCCCTATGCCCCTCCGATCTTGAAATTACAAACAACGAAAGTGGCTGCGATAGCAAGGGAACGCTCCAGGCAAAATGTTCCTACACGGACGCCAAGGTCAATTTCGAAGATCTATTGGAAGAGCTAACCGAAGAAGTCACAAGCAACTGCGACAATATGAGCGGCGCCCCATCGCTACTGCGATACGACAAGAAATAGAATCAGTCACGCGCCGGTTGGTCCCATGGGAAAGCGGTAACGGAATCAGCGCCCGCCCCCACAGGGATCGTCAAATTCGCAGGGATTTCGCCAATATGGTCTGGAATGGCTAAAGAAACAACAAGAGCAATCGGAACAGCCAAAATTGCGCCCCCTCCGACCAACAAGCAAACCATTATATCCGCCTGCGAACGAGATGAACCGCACATATCGCCAATAAATTTAAAGATGCCGCCGGAGGATTTTATTACTTCAGCAGCATTATTGCCATGCTTACTGCCTTCTTTCGCCACCACGATATGGCCATATACAATGTCGTCTTTACGGGCTTCCAAAACCATCTCCTTGCCAGACGAACGCCCAATCTCACAGCTATTGGTCGATTCGCAAACAAGCTTTCCGTTCTGGTAAAAAGAGTATTCCTTGTTATCGGAAACCGACACCCAGGAACTAGAGCAACCCGCCAGCGCAAAAGTCAACAATAACGTCATTAATTTTTTCATCATTACCACCACACCTGCGCACTGACACTCCACCCATGAACAAACATTCCGCGTTCACTAGAAATCCTCTGGATATCATAAAAGTTGTACAAGTAACGGACATCTATCGCAAAAATAGTCTTGTAATCGATAGGCTTGAAAAGAATTCCCGTCTTTAAGAACAACGTCAAGCCCTCGCCACTACCTTCAAAACGATACTTATCCGTGTCGTACTCCATATAAGAAAATCCAGCACCCGGCCCAACAAAAGGGAAAACCGTGCGCCCGTCAAACACATACGACGGAGAAAGGAATAATCCGAAATAGCTAAAATCATCGTTGCCCAACCCCTCATTAAATCCCAAGAGACAATCAAGAGAAAGAAGGAAGTTGCTGTACAAAAAATGAACTCCCACATCGACAGATGGATTTGCCGCCATTTCCGGGACCGCAATTCCCAACGTTCCGAGGCCGACTCCGAACCTAAACCCGTTCCACTGGCCAAACTTCATGGTGACCACATCGACAATAGGGATCAAGTCACTAGGCGTATAGGCCATGTGCTTGTACGTCCAGACTTCTTTCTTGTTGTTGGAATTTTTAAGCGAATATTCAACCACAATCCCGTTGTCTTTACGGTACATCTTGATTTTCAAAATAAAATTGCTTTGGGTTTCACTCTCGACTACTTTCACGTCTTTATTATTTTCAATATAGCCCTTGGTCCAACGAACAAGTTTATCAGCATAGTCCTGATGCACGCCGTCCAGTTCCACAGCGGGAATGAACACATTAGGCTTTGCCCAAAGCGTTGCACACAAAAAAAGCAATATGAAAATAAATCGGGTCACATTAAAACCATTTTTCTTAATATACAAAAGTTTATTTTAACAATTCAACACAAATCAATCGCTATAGTAGCCGCGCAGATTGTAAACCAAGTTGACCGAAATTCGGCCTGAATCCTTAAAAGACTCGTTGAAATTCCAGTCGTAGCGCAGCATCACAGATAACCAATGAGACCTGGAATCCGACGCCAACAAATTATACCCGATATCACCTCCAATAAACCAACCTTCATATACACGATCATGCCCCCAGCCCCAAACGATATCGGCAAAAAGCCCCTTACTCTGCGAGAACCTGTGAACAGATTCAAGCGACCACCGAGATTGTTGGGTATTGCCCATCGTCCCTGCATAATCAAGGCCCCAAAGCCACGAGTGATTCTCGGTAAAGCCCCACTCAAATCCAAAACGCAAATTCGGATACCAATGGCTATAAAGATCCTTGCCTCCGCCAGCCACTTCAAGCCCCACATAATCCGAAAGATAGCACAAAAGATCCAAAAAAAGACCGCCAAAGAAACCATCGACACTTTCCGCAGATGAGGTAGCACGGCATCTCGCTTCATGGGTATTGGAGTAATCCACCACTTTAGTTTTGGGAAAATCCGCATCGTCGGTATTGGAGAAATTGGGTTCCACATCCGGATCCATGACCTTGCTCGTCAACGAATAAACAACGGATTGCAGATTTTCGTCTTGCGAGAACTTTTTATGAACGCCCTTGACAACCTTGGAACCGTGCAAGCGCACCATCCCCGCCCAGTAAGCATCCTTCAGCTTCATCATGAACATCTTGAGATTCACTTTAAGACTATCATCTGAAAGTTTATATCCAAGTTCTTCAAGAGACAATTCTACTCTTTTGGTGGCAAGATTTGCCTTACGGTCTTCGACATCGAAAATCTCGGGATCCATAAAAAAGACTTCGGACGATCTTTCGTTCTTGTAAGTCTTGGGGGCATATCCGAATGATTTCGTGAGCATCGTTTCCACAGCATCGTCGACATCATCCACATCCGACACCACAACAGAATCCGTCTCGATCTGACCATCCGCCTTAAACTTATTCATCCGAATGATGTGCATTACAGGCCCCGCAGCCGAAAGCGAAACGCCCATATTTTGGATATCGGAACTAGGAACATACCCCAGTTCCGCCAAATAGACCGCAGCCATTGCCTTGAGCTTTTTCGCCGACAAGTCACGCGGGCCGCGACTCTCGCCTTCAATCACCTGCACTTGTGCAGCATTTGCAAATGCAGCAAGAAATACGAACAAAGCAAGTACACGATAAGTTAATGACATAGAATAAATGTAGAAAAAATGATGACAAAATTCCAATTTTCCGAAGCGCATCAAATTTGAACGGATCATGGAGAAAAATTTTGGGCGTTCTCGCACATACATGTGCGGTCGGGCTATATTGCAAGGCTACCCGGTCGCACCTTCTCCCCAAAGGGGATAACAACGACTAAGAACTAAAGTTCTAAGTCTTGTATAGACACACCCGCATAGCTCTTGCAACGAAGCCTTGCTCTCAAGAAAAACAGACTAAACGCTCCGCAAGTCTTCGCCCCAAGAGGTCACTACCCCTAACGCGTAAAGCAAGCTTAAATACTATATATCCAACGTAATTTGATCTTCTTTCTTTTTCATCAAACCCGTTGATATATCTATTTTACTTTCAGGGATTTCAAGTCCCCAATTATCCCATCCAACATAGTTATTTCTAGCAAACAGCTCTATTTTCTTTTGCTGAGGGAACATTTTGGTAATTCCATCTATTACTTCTGCAGGCTTTGCACTATGCGCACCCCTGTGAATAGCAACCATTTGTCGAATATTTCGAGCCCCTCTCGGTTGAGGAAATCGGCCTTTTTTAAACACTAACACAAACTCAGTCTGGCTAAGCGTATACCGTCCTGGATTATGCACCATTTTATCCCAAACAAACGCAACAGTTTTATATTCAAAGCCCCAAGCTTTTCCAAGTTCTACAGAATTTGCTAATTGAGGACCAGTAGTCCACATAAACAAAACACAATCTTCTGCAGCAATAGAATTTACATCTAATTTTTTTAGCTGATCCATTTTCAGCGTAGGGTATTTAAATTCTGCAGAACTCAAAAAAATATTTCTTTCAAATCCAACATTTTCATCTTTAATAACGGACTTATCATATTGC
>Ga0265298_10008791_pt1 | contig 12094 bp, 12 predicted proteins | sample AusTroGonzalo_MG_3_FD_193486 | JGI IMG/M metagenome (GOLD analysis project Ga0265298, IMG submission 193486) | Bovine rumen microbial communities from tropical cattle in Woodstock, Queensland, Australia - Gonzalo_01 | ecosystem: Host-associated > Mammals > Digestive system > Stomach > Rumen ...
CTGATTATCAGTGCCTCTTGCTCCCCCTGAAGGTATCGGAGCCGTATCTCTCCAGGGGAAGCCTCTGGTCTCATTTTAACAATATTTCTCTGATTTCTATCATTTTAATCGGCTTATTATTTTGTCGCTCGGTTTCATTCAGGTGCAGTTTATTTGTCAAAAGTGGGTACAAAGTGGGTACATGTACCCGACTGCTGCTTACTCCAATCAATTTGCAAAAATACGACTTTTTTTTCACATGGAAGAATTTTTTTCATTTTCGTACAGAGTCGCGTATTTAGCCATGTTCTCCTTCTTCAATTCATCCACGATTTCGACGTAGGGTTTCATGGCCGTGAAGTCGCTATGACCGGTCCATTTCATAATCACTTCCGCCGGTATTCCGAGATGGAGAGAGTTCACTACAAAGGTGCGGCGGGCACAATGTGTGGTAATGGCTTTCCATTTCGGGACACATCGTTCTTCTCGCTTTCCGCTTCTGAAGGAAATAAGGTTCTGTGGACTATCAATGTTCGCTAACCGCGCGCACTCTTTTATCCAATGATTGCATTTTAGGATAGGAATCGAGGGAAAAACAGAATCTGTCGGTTGGCTAACTGTAAGATTGTAATATTTGTCAAGGATTCTTTTGGAAAATTTGTTGAGCTCAATGATAAGATTGTCGCATGTCTTTTGGGTGATAATGCTGATATGGTCGTTCCGTACATCTGCCCATTTCAAATTGATGGCATCGGAGTAACGTAGGCTTGTAAATGCGCAAAAACAAAAGATGTCTCTCGCATTGGAAAGTGATTGATTCTCGCCATAGTCGAAATAATATAGTCTCATCAACTCTTCCCATGTCAAGTACCTAACAGGTTTCTGTGGACATTTGAGGTGCGGTTGGTGGAGCTTGTATTCATCATTGTCGAGATATCCAAATCGTCTGCACCAACCAAGGAACCATCTTAAGATGGATGCTTTCTTCATCAAGACGGAGTTCTCGTAATTCTTGCTATATAGATAATCCAAGTATTTTCGCATGCCGGCAGCGTTCATTTCTTCAATGTTCGTTAGACCGGCATTTGTCAAGTCGCGCAGCAATACGCTGAATTTGTTTTGTGTAGCAAGAGCCCAACCCCTTTCCATTGATTGCTGATGGGTAAACTTGCAAATTAACTGTAATAGTGAATGATATTCCTTTTTTGGAATCTTGAAAGCAGAACGTACCTCCTCTTCGTTGGGTAAATAGTTATTCTGTTCGGCTTTCTTGAACAAGTCGCTTGCAATCTTGCTGTAGTCCGTTATGACTTTGTTGACATGATTAACGTCGGGATGACCTTTTGTTGGATAGGCCATCATGACAGAAGGACACCAGTTGTCTTCATAAACGGAAACGGGCAAATAAACAAATACACGATGGCGACTCCACGTTATGGACATCCTGATTGTACAGGAACCATCGGCACGTTTCCTGCGGAATAAATGGTACTTGATAGAGTATCTTAACCATAGCATCCATCGCTACTTTTCTCAGCAATCTTACATTTTACACTGTTAAGGACGCCGCAGGAGAGGCTAAAAACAGCCTTCCAACCCTATATGTGATAGAATCCTTCTTTCAAGAATTTACTTTCTTGTTAACACTTCCATGACATAACATTTTCAAAGTGAAAAGATAGTAAAATTTATTGTCTTGGGGGAAATAAAATCTACTTTTCTTTCATTTTTGTTGCGTATAAACAACGAAATCATATCTGTGATTTCATATGATAGCTTCAAAACATGACCAAATTATGACCAACTTCAAAATTCAAATATAACTCTCTATATCAAACCTTTCAGCCACTTCTCCACCTTGGCACGACCGCTGCGCACCTCATGGCCATAGATGCTCCAGCCTTTCTGGACGTGGGCCTTGGGGAAGGCTTTGCGGACGTCGCTCTCGCAGCTGGCGAGGCCGCTGCCCTCATGGGTGGTGAAGGGAATGACGGTCTTGCCGTCGAGGTTGATGTCGCGGAAGAGGGTGAACATCACCTGCGGGTAGGTGCCCCACCAGACGGGGCCGCCGATGAATACGGTGTCGTACTGCGAGAGGTCGGGAGCCTCGCCCTCGTAGGGCGGCAGCTCTCCTTTGTTTGCCTCTTCCTTGGCGAGGTTGATGAGCGGCGTGTAGGCCATACCGTCGTACTTGTGGGTGACGATCTCGTACTGCGCCGCACCGGTGATTTCGGTGATATAGTCGGCCACAATCTTGGTGTTGCCGACCTCGATGTTCCCCACGCTGTAGTTGTCGCCCGCGTGGGAGAAGAAGATGACTATCGTTTTGCTCATGTTGCTTGATTGTTTGATTGCGTTATTATTTGAGTTTTGCTTGCATGCAGCGAGTAACGTTAAGGTTAACGTTAACGTTAAGGTTAACGTTATTGAAATTGCTGTTTTCTTCATAATTATTTGTTGTTTGATTGTTGGTGAGGGTGGACTGGGTTGCCGAGATACTCAGTTACACAGATACCCAGTCACTTTGTGATTTATATAACGTACACTTTCTGTTTTTATTGTGTTTGGGGAAAAACAGAAGCACCCCTTTCGCCGGAGGTGCTTCTGTGTCTGCAGAGGTTTCGTTTTGCGGCAGTTGCTATCGGCTACTGTTTACCGAACCGCTTTTTGGCGAAAGTCCTCGCGTTGGCAAGTATTTGCGGGATGGGTTTTCCGGTAGTTTTCCAGGTTGTCACTTCAAGAATGAGGAACGAACCCACGAACAGCAGGAAAGCCCAGAGCCACAGGATGCCGTCGTATTCCACATTCCGATTGACAAGTACAATCGCAACGATGCTGTAGATGCCCTGCAACATAGCTGTGTACCAGCCCGGGGATACGCCTTTCAATTGGAACATGACAATGCCCATATTGTGTACAAACATCTCGAAAAAGCACAAAATAAACACGGGAAACACCACGAACAGCTTATCCGGGAATACAAGCGCCAGGGTAAACCATACCGCAATGAAAGAATCTGCTGGTACATGTACCAATCCTGGTACCTTAAGGTCATCGAGTGTGACACCCAGGACTTTCCCCATCACAGCCCAAAAGCGTTCCTTATATGCTTCCTCATACTCGTGTAGCACCAGCAGCAGGAAAAGCCCCATCAACAGTTTTTGCACCAGCGTGACGCTCTCCCAATTGCACCCCGCCCATACGGCCCATCCGATGAAATATAGGGCGAGGATGTTCGTCGTGTTGCGGGCCAAGAAATAACCTAACTTTTTCATTTTCGCAGCTTTGAAGGGTTGTTTTTATTGTTGTTATCGTTTATTGGTTTCGTGATTACACGTTTTACCCATCTCGTAAGCCTACTGCAGCTTGGCTTGGCGGGCGAGGTGGTAGAAGACTTGCTCCATGGTCATGACGTCGTAGGTACAGCCCAGTTGGTCGGCCAATTGCTGGCGGAGCGTGGTAGGTTTGTCGAGCGCACGGATGGTGCCGTCCACCATCATGGTGATTCGGTCGCAGTACTCTGCTTCGTCCATATAATGGGTGGTAACGAAGATGGTGGTGCCTTCTTTGGCGGTGGCGCGGATGAGGTCCCAAAACTGACGTCGCGTGATAGGATCGACACCGCCGGTTGGTTCATCAAGAAAGACGAGTTCGGGTCGATGGATCGTTGCGACCATAAACGCCAGTTTCTGTTTCCAGCCCAGGGGCAGCGAACCCACCAGGTCATCCTTGTGGTCGGCAAAATGGAGCTTGTCGAGCAACTCGTTGACGCGGACTTGAATGTCGCGAGTTTTCATGCCGTAGATGCCACCGTAAAGCGCCATGTTCTCGGCGACGGTGAGGTCTTCGTAGAGTGAGAAGCGCTGACTCATATAGCCGATATGGCTCTTGATGAGTTCGGATTGCGTGCGCACATCATATCCGACGACGGTGCCAGCCCCTGCGGTGGGGAAGGAAAGTCCGCAGAGCATACGCATGGCGGTGGTCTTACCGGCTCCGTTGGCACCGAGGAAGCCGAAAATCTCGCCACGATAGACATCGAACGATATATGGTCTACGGCTGTGAACGAGCCGAATTGCTTGGTCAAATCGCGAACGGATATGATAGGAGTCATTTGAAAATTGAAAATTTATTTTTGTTTTTTATAGGTGAAGGTGGCGAGGGTGTAGAAGGCAGCGGCGAGGACGAAGAGCATGGTATAATCGAACCACAGTTCGGTAAATAGCGTGCCTTTGAGATAGACCGAACGGAAGATGTTAATGACATATCTCGGAGGGAAAGCGTAGGTGAGCCACTGCGCCCAAGCAGGCATGGAACTGATAGGCGTGAACAGGCCGGAGAGAAGCATGAACTGTATGACGAAGAAGAAGAGCACAAAGATGGCCTGTTGCATCGTGTTGGAGATGTTGGCTATGATGACGCTAAAGCCGGACATGCACAGCGAGAAAAGGAATGCGCCGAGGAAGATATTAAGCGGGTTACCGGCAGGAACGAGTCCGTACACCGCCCATGCGAGCAGCATTGCCAAACCGATCATTACGAGCGCAAGAATCCAATACGGAATGAGTTTGGCCAGTATGAACTCCCATCGCGAGACGGGGGTGACGTTGATCTGCTCGATGGTACCATGCTCTTTCTCGGTCATGATGTTGAGTAGCGGCAAGAATGTGCAGACGAGCAGCACCACCATAATCATCAGCGCGGGCAACATGAAATGGCGATAGTTACCGGTGGGGTTGTATCGATTCTGAATTCTGATATCTGAAGACTGAAAATTAGCGGCTTCCAAACCTGTTTCCGCAGCGATTTCGGTGACAGCAGAGATGATGGTTTGTGAGGCATACTGGATGCCTTGTCCGCCTTTGGTGGCATTGACAGCATTGGCGGTGAGCGAGATAGGTCTTCCGTACCCACCCAGCATGTCGCGCTCGAAATGCGCAGGGATAGAAACGATGAGATCAACGCGGCCCTGGTCCATGAGTTCCACGGCTTGGCTATAATCGTAAGCAGACTCCTGCATGCGGAAATAATCGCTGTTGGCAAGGTGGTTCTCGATGCGTGAGGAGAGTAACGAACGGTCTTCGTCCAACACCACGACGGAGATATTCTTGATGTCCATCTGCGTGACGAGAGGCATGATGAGCACCAACATAATCGGTATCATCATCGCTAGACGCGGCAACACCTTGTTGCGGCGAAACTGCGTTATCTCCTTGCGCATCAATATGGGTAATACGGATTTCATTCCAATCGGTCGTTAAATTTTTTGATACTGCCGACGAACAGGGCAATCGTCATGCCGCAAAGAATTACAGTCTCTTTCAGGATGCCGGCCATGGGAAGCCCTTCCACCATCACCTTGCGTACAGCCTCTATGAACCATCGTGCCGGCACGATATAGCTAATCTGTTTGAGCACAGGTGGCAGATTCTCCACAGGGAACATCATACCGCTGAGCATGATGATGGGAATCATCATCACCATCGCGCAGATAAGAAGGGCCACCACCTGACTCTGCGCCAACGTGCTCACGAACAGACCCAGCATGAGCGAAAGAATGATGTACAACACGCATAGCGTGAGCAGCGTGGGCAAATTGCCGGAGACAGGCATGTCGAGTACAAAATGCGAGAGCAGCAAGATGGTGGCAAGGTTGATGAGCGAGAGGATGAAGTAGGGCACCATCTTGGCTATCACGATATAGATGGGTTTGATGGGCGAAACGAGCAGCACCTCCATAGTGCCCATTTCTTTCTCGCGCACGACGGACACGCAGGTCATCATGGCACAAATGAGGATGAAGATAAGTCCCATCACGCCCGGCACAAAGTTATACGCCGACTTGAGCTGCGGATTATGCCGCATATAGGTGGTGATGGATAGCGGCATCGTTGTTCCTGAACGGAGAATGGAGGTGATGTAGCTGCCGGCAGAAACAGACAAGGACGAGTTGGCGGCATCGAGCACCACGTTGCGTTTCCCGTCGCGCATCATGACTACAGCCGACACCTTGCCGCTTCTGAGCACCTCGTCGACTTGGCCTTCCTCAACGATGCCTGTCAGCGTGATATAGGGGTTGCTCTCAAGCGCAGTCAGGTCGCGACGCACCTCCGGCGTGTATTCGTCCACCACGACGGCAATGGGGATATCATTGATCTCTGTGGAGATGGCAAATCCAAATAGCAGCATCAGCAACACTGGCATAACGAGCACTATCATCATCGTGCGCACATCCCGCAGGATATGTATGAACTCTTTCCGGACAAAACTCGCAAACGTACTCATAGCATCAATCCTTACTCATTAGTTCAATGAATGCATCCTCAAAAGTGGTTTGCCCGGAAGCCTCGATGATGTTCTTTGGTGTGTCGATGCCCATGATACGTCCTTCGTTAATCAACGCCACACGGTTACAGCGCTGCGCCTCGTCCATATAGGGCGTGGAGACGAGAATGGTGATACCCTGACTGCGCAAGCCTTGCAGCATGTCCCAGAACTCGATACGACTCACCACATCCACACCCGTGGTGGGTTCGTCGAGAAACAGTACGTTGGGCTTATGGATAAGCGCACAACTGAGTGCCAATTTCTGCTTCATACCGCCACTCAGCTTGCCGGCAGGACGGTTTTTGAAGGGTTCTATCTGGCTGTATATCGGCGCCACAAGGTCGTAGTTGGCTTCCAGGGTTGTGCCGAAGAGTGAGGCAAAGAACCGCATGTTCTCCTCTACGGTCAGGTCGGGATACAGCGAGAATCGTCCCGGCATGTAACCCACTTGACGACGTATCGCTTGGTAATCGAGCACAATGTCGAGTCCTTCTACGCAAGCGCTACCGCTATCGGGGACCAGCAACGTGGTCAACAACCGAAAAAGCGTGGTCTTGCCTGCGCCGTCGGGACCAATCAACCCGAACAAGTCGCCGCGCTCCACCGTCAACGACACATCATCCAGCGCTTTGACCGGACCGTAACTTTTGCTGATATGAGCTATTTCTATCGCGTTCATCAGAGTTTGACTACGCCGTACAGACCTATCTTAATGCGACCGTCGTTTTTGACGGCAATCTTCGTGGCATAGACGAGGTTGGCACGACTGTTTCGTGTCTGGATGCCTTTGGGCGTGAACTCACTCTCTGCCGATATCCAACTGATTGTCCCTTCGTACTCCACTTGCTCGTCTGCTCCAAAATCCGCGATGACGGTCACCTTTTGTCCGAGTTGGATGTGCGACAGCTGCTCACTCGTGAAATAGGCACGCAGATACATGTTCTCCAAGTCCGCAACGCGCAGCAAGGCCTTGCCGGTCATTGCCATCTCACCGGGTTCTGTATAGCGCACGAGGATGGTGCCGTCCACGGGCGAGGTGATGGCGGAACGTCGTATCTGGTCGTCCAACAGCCGCATCTGCACTTCGAGAGCTGCCGCGTTGCTGTTGGCACTTGCCACGCTGGCATTGAGTGTACTGAGAGTTGCGTCCAGTTGCGACCGCAACACACGCAACTGGGTTTCCACATCATCCACCTGTTTCTGCGTCGCCGCACCGCCCGCTAACATCCGTTGCAGACGCGCCAACTCTTTCTCCTGCTTGCCGATCTGTTCCCTCAGCGATGCCACCTGTTTCTGCACGTCGGGACGAGCGGCCAGCATGGCGGATTGTTGCTTGCGTAGCACTTCGCGTTGCAGCACCAAGGTTGTCGTGTCAATAGTGCCCAAGACCTGACCTGCACTAACTTGCATGCCTTCAGGGGCATCCAACGTCAGAATCTTTCCCGTTGCTTCCGCACTAACCGTAACAGCAGTCGCTTCGAAGGTTCCCGTCGCGTCATAATCGGACGAGCGGTTGCATGAACAGAACAGACATAGCGCCATTGCGCTGATAAAAAATATCTTCTTCATACACTATAAATTTTGCAATTCGTATTGTGCTTTTCTCAATTCAATCTGATGCACGGAGCGAGTCGACAGAGCGTTGCTCTCCTCCGCTATTTTCTGCAGCAGTTCGGAAGTGGTTATCGTTCCGTTCTCAAGCTTGATCTCTGCCGCCCTACGCACGTTTCCGCGCAATTCCACAATCCTGTCGTCGTTCTCTATCGCCTTACCAAGACGTATTATCTCCGCGCTCTCCTGAGCCACTTGCATCCGCCGGTTGTAGTCGAACACATCGCGTTGGATGGCAATTTGCTGACTAGCAACATCCAATTTGTTGAGATTGTTTTTCTGCGTATAAAATGCACCGATGTTCCATTGCATCCGTAGACCCACGATGCCATTAAGACCCCATTCGCTCGTCTGCATCGACTTGAACATATCCAGATTTGGATAGCCGTAGTACCCCTGTGCAAAAGCGCTGAACTGAGGCTTGGATGCCGCCAGTATTGCCCTGCGTTGAGACGCCACATAATCGCTCTTCGCATTGAGCAATCGCAGTTCAGGACGTTCGTTTGGCACCAAACTGTTCTCTTGCTCTTTCGGCAAAGCCAATGCTGCTGCACGCAAATCGTGTCCTGTCATCATACTCAGCATCTCGCGGTATGCCATGCACGAATAAGCCAATTGTTCCCGCTTCTGCTGCACGGACAGCACTTCCACTTCTACCGCATCCACATCGCTTTGCAACACCATATTATTGTTGTATAGCGTGCGCACGCGATCAAGATTGCTGCGCAACAGCGAGTCCGTAGTCGCCAGCTGTGCTTGCTGCTCGTCCAACAACAGGATGCCGAAATAGAGCGACAGAATGCGATTATCCAGCTGGTAGAAATCCACATCGATTTGAGCCTCCTGCTGAGTCTTGTCGGCTTGTGCACTGCGCTTGTCCGACTCCGATTTGCCGCCATCCCAGATGGTCTGTTGTATGTCTATCTGCACCCGTCCTTGGAACTTCCGCATGTATAAGTCTGGTATCTCACGACCCATGGCACTCATCATCGAACTCAGTCCCATCGTCTCCCATACTTCACTCATATTCGCCGCGTCGCTCTGATGGGTGGCTTGAGCCGAGAGCACCACTTGTGGAATCCACGCCCTTTCTGCATTGCTCAGACTATACTCCGTCGCTTTCTCGATGAGCGAATACTGTTCGATGGCAGGGTGGTTGGCCTTTGCCCAACTACGGCAAGAGTCGAGCGACACTTGTGCCCGAATGCCAACGACAATCGCCATCAATGCCAAAAAACATAATATCCGTTTTATATTCATATTACAAAAATTACTGATTCTTAACTACTTATTTTGATTTCCGTTAAAAGAACAGGTTTTATTTTTGCTGCAAAAATACTACCGTTTATGCGACTGGCAAAGAGCAGTTTGTGGGAATAATTGAGCAATTTTTACGACATATCGAAACTATTGCGTATCTTTGCATCGTAAAACCAATACATTATGGAAGGACAGATAGGACTGGAAATGTGCACGAAAGGGACGGCCGAGAGGGTAACCGTCAAAGGAAAATGCCTCGTCGAAGAGGGCACGCTGATGATTGTTTCGCCCGTTTTCCCGATGATTGAAATGGGACGTAGCGACGACTATGGCTCAATAGTGGTGACCGACAGCGCCGACAACCTGATGCCTCTTATGTCGCAACTGCTGAAGGGCGTGGAAAAAGTCCCCGACATAACGCCCTACATGAAGCTCATCCCCGAGCAGGCGGCCTTCTTCTGCCGCTGCTACGACCGCATCGTCGAGAAACAGCGGCTGTTGGACGGCGACGGCCTTACTACCATCAGGCGGGGCGCCTTGGAGTCGATGCAGGGGCTGATTCGCAGGGAGATGATACTCGAATTTGCCTATCTTTTCCTGCCCTCCGACACCACGGGCAAAACCTTCTCGTCGCGGGCGCTACAGGTGGTGGCGACGTTCCTTCTTACGCTGAACCGCGAATACAAAACCCACCGCACCGTGAACCACTATGCCGAGCGGCAGGGGCTTACGCCGCGCCATTTTGCCGACATCGTCAAGCGGCAAACAGGCTTCTCGCCCATGGAGTGGATCAATATGTATACCATCAGCCAGGCAAAACAGATGCTGCACATCCCCGGCATCCAGGTGAAGGATGTCGCCGACAGCCTCGGTTTCCCCGAGCAGTTCACTTTCCGCAAATACTTTAAGACTCACACGGGCATGAGCCCGACGGAGTTCAGGAAGGGTGGGAGGTGAAACAAACCCCGCCACTATAATCTCCTCTCCAGCACTTCTGCGATGTCGGGTCGTTCCTTGCGTTCCTCCCAGCGGCTCAGCATCTCGCACACGGCGGCGCCCGACTGGTTGGTCAGGAGGTGAAGGTAGGTCTCCTCCTCGCCCTCCGCACGGCTCATCTCGCAGCGGAGCGTGTCGCCGAGGTGGGACTTGCGCAGCCAGTGGACAATCATCCGCACCAGCCGTTTCCCCCGGAGCACCTCGTCGGGCATCGTGAGCAGGGCGATATCAACATAGCCGCGGTTCCCCATGTGGCCGTTGAAGTCGACATCGAGCTTCGTCACCTGATGGTCGAGGTGCATCTCCGGCGTCGTCATCTTCGGGAAACGCTCCTTCTTGTGGCCTCCCGTCATCATCTCCGGCACCACCTCGAAGCGTCCCGCGAGGAAGTCCGTCGGCTCCAGCCGGTGGGTTGCGGTACCCAGGATATTCATCTGGAAGGAGCCTGTGGCAACCAGATCCTCACCATCGGCCTTCATAATCTTGAAGTCGCAATAGATGCGGAGCGTGGAGAGCTCGCTCACCCACAACTCCACCACGATGTCCTCCGACCAGAATGTCTCCATGGGACGGATGTCGGCCGTATACTCCGGGATGACCCACATGCGGTTCTGCTTCACCACGTCGAATGCCGCCAAATGGCAGACGGTCATCATGCGGGCAAAGCAGTCCTGCGAGTACATCAGCATGGCGTTGGGCGTGAGGCGGTATTCCGCGTCCATGTCTGTCGCGGTCACGATGTATCTGTGTCTGTATTTGGATATCATCTTCTCCATCGATTCTTAATGGTTATTTATTGTCGGTCGGCCTATCTCTTCCAGGCTCCGATGACTTCGCCGATATATACCGTGTGGATGCCAGCCGCGAAGCCGTCGTACCACTCCTTGGGGGTGTTGTTGCGGAAGTCCTTCTCGGTCTGGTGCCACGCTGTCATGGTCTCGCACTCGATGACCGTCTTTGCCTCCTCGTAGTAGGGGGTGCCGTGTTCGGTGTAGGCGATATGGAGTCCGAGGGCGGCAGCCTTATCGCCGTCACGTCCGCTGTTCTTGCCCATATACTTCCAGACGGTGTCGTTGTCGAACTCCATCACGGTGAAGCGCGGGTGGCGCTCCATAAACTCGTAGGTGTAGCGGCCGGGAGCCACATACACCGTCACCACCGGACGGTCGTGACCGAGGTAGTTCCCGATGCCACCCCAGCCGATGGTCATAGCGTTGCTCTCGTTGGAATCGCCGCAGCAGAGGATGAGGTTCTTGGTGAAGAAGGTGAAGCCATTGTCGGCGAAGTCCTTCTGCACGTCAAAGGGTTTAAGCTCCGTATTCATATTGCTTGATTGTTTGATTGCTTGACTGTTGGGGGTTTCAGAGCAGGATACGAACATCATTACCGCTGCCATCATCAGTATTGCTGTTTTCTTCATAATGAATTGTTATTATATACATTGTGTAACGCCGAAACTGAAAAAAAAATGTGCCGTCCGGACGGTTCCTGTTGCCGATAGTCGGCATCGTTGCCCAGAAGAAAGGAAACGTCCCCCTTGCTGGAGGAGCTCGTTCGATATTATATCCACACCATTATTTGGCTGGCTTTCACTTACAGCGGACAGGTGAGATTCTGGCATCTGAATAGATTTTGTATAAAATTTATAATCACGAAGAATAGTTGGAATTTCGTCGAGAAATGTACGGAAATCAGAAACCCCATTGCAGAATGAGACTCTAATGTATTACAAAATGAAAAGAAAAGGTACAACCCCCAAGTGGAATTGAACCTATGGCTTTTTAAATAATTGAATTATAGAAGATTGGCTATAGAGACAAATTGAATTGTGTATCGTGTTGTAAGCCCAAATACCTGAATCATAATACTTTATGGTATTCGGTTACATTTTGGGTACAAAAAAAAATAAGGCACTGATTA
>Ga0265298_10008792_pt1 | contig 12094 bp, 6 predicted proteins | sample AusTroGonzalo_MG_3_FD_193486 | JGI IMG/M metagenome (GOLD analysis project Ga0265298, IMG submission 193486) | Bovine rumen microbial communities from tropical cattle in Woodstock, Queensland, Australia - Gonzalo_01 | ecosystem: Host-associated > Mammals > Digestive system > Stomach > Rumen ...
GAATTCCCGCATTTTGTCCGCTGCGGAGGTGTATTCAATGGCGGCCCGCTGCAGGCTGGCTTTCGACAGGTCCTGCGGGGACTTGACAATAAACTGGCGGATGCCGTCCGCTTCGGCCAGGCGCCGGATCAGGGGCAGGTCCTGCAGCAGATTCTGTGACGCCAGGTGGACGGAAATCACGTCCAGGCCGTTTTCCTTCAGGAGAGGCAGGTAACGCTCATGAAATGCTTCCGGGCTCCAGAAAACGTGGCTGAGGTCCGGGATGGGAAACAGTGCGATGCAGGGCTCGGCGAACACGGCGCCGGCATCCCGGAGCTCCCGGAAGATATCCTTTGCTTCCCGGCTCTTCTGGCTGGTCATGACGCCCCACAGCTGGATACCAAAGTTCATATTGATTGCTCCTTTCAGATCAGGGATCTTTCCGCGTCCTGCCGGAAGGCAGCGGAGCCGGAATAGTGGCCGGGCTGCAGCGGATCCATGATGAAGCGGGATTTCGGCGCATAGGGCTTTCCGGTTTCGGCGGATTTTTCCATGCCGGTCAGCACTTCCATACAGTGGAGGCCATATTCCTTGCTGCAGCGGTTGTTCTTCCGCCCAGTCCGCAAGGCCCAGGCCATTTCCGCCACGCCGATGCCGCGGCTGCCGTAGCCGTCAAACCATTCGGGTGGGCTGAATACGCTCCGGCCGTCGTAGCCGTGGGTGAAGGGGAAGGTGATTTCCTCCTGCCCGGGCAGGGTCAGCCGGACGGGATCGCCGAATTTGTTCGGGTCGCCGACTTCCAGGATGCCCTTTGTGCCGCAGATGGTAAAACCGTGTTTCTCGGCGCTGATCGTGTTGCCGTCAAACAGCACACTCCCGACCGCACCGTTTTCAAACTGCAGGGAGGCGGCGACTGTGTTGATGCCGGGAACCTGCCAGCTGTCCTCCGGGGCGGAAGCAAAAAGGAATTCTGCCGGATGGACCGGCGCCGGTGCGGCAAAGGCAGAAACGGATTTCACCGGCCCGAGGAGGGCCAACAGGGCGCCGATGTAGTAGATGCCGACATCGTATGGCAGGCATCCGCCGTCATTGCGGAGGAAGCGGAAGGTTTCGGAATTCAGGGACTGGTTGCGGTTGATTTTGACCTGGACAGAAGTGATCTCACCGATGAGCCCGGCATCAATGATGGTCCGGGCGGTCTGGATGCCGGCGCCAAGGATGGTATCCGGCGCGACGCCCAGGTACAGGTTTTTCTCATCCGCGAGGCGGACCAGCTCTTCCGCGTCCTCCAGGCGGGTGGTGAACATCTTTTCGGTATAGACATGTTTGCCGGAAAGAAGCATTTTTTTGATGATGTCATAATGGGCGGCAGGCGGCGTCAGGTTGACCACCAGCTCGATATCGTCCGCCGCGGCAACTTCATCAGGGGTCATGACCTTCTCAATGCGGAATCTCTCCGCCTGTTTCCGGGCGGCATCTGCTCCCCGGTTGGCGACGGCCGCCAGGTCGATAATATAAAACAGGTTTTTCAGGTTCCGGATATAAATGTTGCTGATCATGCCGCAGCCGACGACGGCGGTGCGGACTTTCCGGATTCCTTCCATACAGGCAAATGCTCCTTTCATGATATGGTTTTTTCATCTGGCAACACATTATCATGCGGCCACCCGCCTGTCAATCTTTATTCTTGCCATGGCATACCTTGTCTGATATACTCATCCTGACAGCATTCCCGCAGCTGGCGGAAAAAAGCGTGAAAAAAGACAATCAGATATGGGGAGGTTTCATCATGAAAAAGCAATCCCTGAACGGCGCCTGGATCCTGGATATCCCGGGAAGCGCTTTTCCGGAAACAAAGGCATCGGTTCCCGGTTCGGTTTATCACGACCTGCTGCAGGCGGGGTTGATTCCGGATCCCTTCTACCGGCATAACGAAGATGACGCGCTGAAGATCATGGAATACGATTTTGTGTATTCCCGGGATTTCTCTGTGGAAAAAGACCTGCTTGGGTGCGATGCGGTGCTGCTGCGCTGCCACGGGCTGGATACGCTGGCTGTGATCGAAATCAACGGGCAGGAAGCCGGCCGGCCGGACAATATGCACCGGACCTGGGAGTTTGATGTGAAGGCGCTCCTGCACGAAGGGAGAAATTCGATCCGTGTGACGCTGCTCTCCCCGACAAAATACATCCGGAAGGAATTTAAACGCCGGCCGATCGAAGGTTCCGCCGACGCCATGGAAGGGTTCCCGCACCTGCGCAAAGCCCACTGCATGTTCGGCTGGGACTGGGGTCCCCACCTGCCGGACGCCGGTATCTGGCGGGATATTGAACTGGTTGGCATCGAAACCGCCCGCTTCCGGGATGTGTATGTAACCCAGCATCATGAAACGGGAAAGGTGACGCTGCATATCGCATCGCATATTGATGCGGTAACGGCCGGTGAAACGAAAGTGGCTGTAACCGTGACCGGGCCGGACGGAAAGGCTGTTTGCGGCGAAGGCGCTGAATGCACGCTGGAGATTCCGGATCCGAAGCTGTGGTGGCCGGCCGGGCTCGGCGGTCAGCCGTTGTATACCGTGGAGGTCACGCTGAGTGCCGGCGGGAAGATCGTGGACACCTGGAAAAACCGGATCGGCCTCAGGACCCTGACCATTCACCGGGAGAAGGACGAATGGGGCGAATGCTTCTGCCACCGGGTCAACGGTGTGGATGTGTTTGCCATGGGTGCGGATTATATTCCGGAGGATAACCTGCTGCCCCGGGTGACGCCGGAGCGGACCCGCCGCCTGCTGGAGGATGCGAAAGCGGCAAACATGAACACGATCCGCGTATGGGGCGGCGGATATTATCCCGGGGACGATTTTTACGACAGCTGTGACGAACTGGGATTGATGGTCTGGCAGGACTTTATGTTTGCCTGTGCGGCTTACGAGCTTTCCGAAGCCTTTGAGGAGAACGTGACGGCGGAGTTTACGGATAATATCCGCCGGCTGCGGCATCACGCGTCGCTGGCGCTGTGGTGCGGCAACAATGAAATCGAATCCTTTGTTCCGATGGGGCGGTGGGTCAGCAATCAGCAGGAAATTGCCGATTATATCAAGCTGTATGAATACATCATGCCCAAGCTCCTGAAGAAAGAGGATCCGCAGACGTTCTACTGGCCGTCCAGTCCGTCTTCCGGCGGCAGTTTTGACGATCCGTCGGCCGACAACCGCGGCGACAGCCATTACTGGGCCGTATGGCACGGGCTGAAGCCCTTCACCGACTACCGCAATCATTTCCTCCGGTACACCAGCGAGTTCGGCTTCCAGTCCTTCCCCTGCATGGCGACGATTGAAAGCTTTACGGAGCCGGAAGACCGGAACGTGTTCTCTTATGTAATGGAAAAGCACCAGCGGAATGCCAGTGCCAACGGCAAGATTGCGGAATACCTGAGCCAGACATATCTGTATCCGTCGACCTTTGACGCGTTTGTCTACGCGTCCCAGCTGCTGCAGGCCCAGGCCATGCAGTACGGCGTGGAACATTGGCGGCGCAACCGCGGCCGGTGCATGGGCGCGGTAGTCTGGCAGCTGAATGACTGCTGGCCGGTGACCAGCTGGGCGAGCATTGATTATTACGGCCGGTGGAAGGCGCTGCATTATTATGAGAAGCGGTTTTTTGCACCGGTGCTGGTCTCCTGCGAAGAGGAAGGCACCCTGACCCAGAACACGAACGTGAACCGGGAACCCTTCCGGGTGAAGAACTCCGCCCGGCTGAATGTCAGCAACGAAACGCTGAACGAATTCCGGGGAACGGTTGCCTGGAGCCTGCGCCGGCCGGACGCTTCCGTGATCTGTGAAGGCAGCTTCCCCGTGGCGGTTCCGCCCATGTCCGCCGTATGGCTGGAGAAGCAGGACTTCTCCGATCAGGATACCTGGGGATGCTATTATGCCTATACGCTGACGGATGAGGCCGGAAAGGAAGCCGGAAGCGGTACGGTGCTGTTCTGTGCGCCGAAGCATTTCCGTTTCGAGGATCCGAAACTGGAAGCCCACACGGAAGGCGATGAAATCGTCGTGACGGCCGGGGCCTATGCCCGGAGTGTGGAGATCCGCTGCAACCCGGATGCTCTGCTGGAGGACAACTTCTTCGACATGAACGCCGGCACCCGCAGGATTAAGGTGCTCCGGGGAGATCCCGGCAGCATTTCGGTCCGCAGTGTATACGATATCCGGTAATCAATTTATCATCAATATACGGCGGCGCGGTTCTGCTGAACCGCGCCGTCACTTATTTATGCGGGCAAAGCGGATATTGCGATGGCGGCCCGCTGCGCGAGGATGCCGGCAGCGGCCATCAGCTGATAGGGATTATACGCGAACAGATAGATATCAGACGTTTATTTCATTTTTTGAAACCGGAATGGATGAAAAGGAATACACGGGACTGTTCCCGGTGTCCTGTTTACGGTAAAACGGCCGTCCCGCGTTCTGGCGGGACGGCCGTTGAAGTGATATGCAGGATTACTGCTGGGCAGCCTTCCAGGCGGTGTACTGCTTGGTGGCTTCCGCAACGATGTCGGCGATGCCGGCGTCCTCCAGGGCTTTCTTCATGGCTTCAATGCCCTTTTCCGGATCGTCCGGATCCACGATGCCGACCATCAGGGGATTGGCGTAGGTCTTGACGGTTTCTTTCACCGCGGCTACCTGCTTCTTGAACTTCCGGAGATTCAGGCGGAAGCCCAGGCAGACTGTTTCCGGAACGCCGTCCGCAAAGGCGATCAGCTTATCATTCTTTTCCGGATCTTCATTGCCCAGCACATACTGCAGGCGGACGTCGCCCACGGTCCAGGCGCCGGCATGGACGTTGTACCAGGCGGCGTCGGGAACTACGTCGACTTTGACATCGTCAATCTTCGTGTAGTTGACGCCTTCCACGCCGTAGAGCATCAGGTTGACCAGGGTTGCATCGGTATGCATCAGGTTCAGGTACTGCATGGCCTTGTCCGGATTTTCGGTGGTGATCGGAATGGAGAACATGGAGCCGGCGGTATGCGCGGTGACGATATACTTGGGCTGCAGGATGATCTCGGTGCATTCCCATTCTGGATCTTCTTTCTTATGATGCTGGGTGTACATTTCCACGGCTTTGAGGCTGTTGCCCTTCAGCGGCTGGGTATAGACGAGGAAATCGCCCTTGCCGAACAGGCCGTGGCCTTCGTCGGTGTAGTTGATGGTATCGGGGTCGATATACCCCTTCTGGACCCAGTCGTACATCAGGCGGATGTGGGCTTCCTGCTCCGGCGTTTCGAAGATGCTGTAGACGGTTTCGTCGAAAGTGCCGTCTTCCAGCTTCGCCATGCGCATGGCCACCGCGTTGTTCTCCAGGCCGGACCAGTCGTTGATCCAGGGCTCATCCGCCCAGCGACCGACCATGGAACCGGTGTCCATCAGGTAGGGGTAGCTGTCCGGATATACTTCTTTATACTTGGCCAGCCAGGGCTCCAGCTCTTCGGTAGCGGTGATGGGATCCTTTTCCAGGTCCCAGCCGATGGCGTCGGCCGCGGTCTTGTTGACCAGGAAACCCATGGGAACGCACAGTTCCTTGTTGGTGGGAACGCCGTAGATCTGGCCGTTGACTTTGACGCCGTTCAGGAAAGACTCGGACAGGGTGTCCAGGATGCCCTGCCCGTCCCGCTCCAGCAGGTCGCCCAGCGGGATCAGCATGTTCGCGCCGACCAGGTCGCCGTAGAATTCCCAGTCCGCGGTGAAGATCAGGTCCATCTTGGTGAAATCGTTCTTCAGGGCGTTGACAGCTTCTGCCTCCCAGTTGTCCCAGGGAATGATGTGGAAGGAAACATTGGCGCCGATTTTCGGTTCGATATACTCGTTGATCGCCTTTTCCACACCCTCGCGGATTTCGGGAGCGTCTCCGGCGCCGACCCAGTAAATATCCAGGGTATACGGGCCTGCCGCCATGGCCGCGGGAATCAGGCCCAGCAGCATGATCAGAGCCAGTAACAGGGAAATCAGTTTACGCATGGGGGATTCCTCCTTGGTAAAAATATGAATTTTCAGGACCGGTTACATAGTGATGCAGCTTTGATGTGTCTGTATATTACCACAATATCCGGCTTCGGGCAAGGTTATTTTCAAAAACGCGGAACGGAAGGTTGCGGTTCAGCCGTTTTATTGGTAAGATACCGGCAGCAAAAGACTGAAATCCGGAAACCGTAAGGAGACAGGCATGGCACTGACAGCATATTGCAAAAAATGCGGCATGGAGGTGGAGCCGGGGGAGATCTGCCCCCGCTGCGGCACCCGCCTCGGAAAGAATGCGGCGCATGCAGCCTGGTGCGTGGAGCGCAGGCCGGTGTCGGACTGGATGTACTGGAACAGTGTCATGCGGCTGCTGCTGCCGTCGGCGCTGCTGATTCTGCTGCTGGTGCTGCTGGCGGAAATCCTGGGCGGCAGTATCGGCGCCCTGGAGCGGATGATCGCCTCCGGATTCCTGCCGGTGCTGCTGCTCCTGTTTGCCGGCGCACTGGCGCTGGTTTTCGCGGCGCTGCTGCTGCAGGGAAAGGAACTGTCCGATTTTGTGGTCGACAGCCGGGGGATCCATGAAACCCGGTATCTGCCGGGGGCCACAAAACTGAAGCTGCTGGCCCGGCTGAAATCTCCGGCCCTGCTGAAGGATGCGGCCGGGGAAGAACGGGTGGTGAAACTGTCGGAACGGGATCTGCCCTGGAAAAATGTTTCCCGGGTTCAGCTTTGGCCGGAGAAATGCATGATCCTGTTTTATGCGCCGGGCTGGTGGCTGCGGATTCCGGTGATCTGCACGCCGTTCTCCTGGGAGGACACCATGGGCATGACCCGGGAAAAGCTGGGCAAAAAGAAAAAAGTTCGGCTTCCCGCGTCCCTGGTACAGCCGGCGGCACCTGCCAGGCGGAGGACAGGAAGGCGGGAACCGGTTCAGGAGCAGATGCGCCTGGAGGACCTGGAGCCGGCCATCCCCGAGGAATCGCTGCCATGGGATGATCCCGTCCCGGCGCCCCGGGCGGAGGACGCTGCCCCGGATGAGCCGGATGCTTGACACGGCACGGCTTTGCCGGTAAAATAACATAGATATCCTGTAACCGTATACAAAGACGGGGCTGGCGGAGAATTTCTTCGCCGGGTGGAAGGAGGTAGGAGCCAGGGGCTCCGGGTCATTATGAAGAAAAAGCAGCTGTGGCTGGTGCTGATGCTGGTGCCGGTGCTGGTTCTGCTGTGCGCGGGCTCGGCGTTCGCGGCGGCAGGTTCGCTTGATTTTAAAATGGAACTGAGCAAGCAGGAGTTTTTTGAGCCGACGACCATCGACATTTCGTTTACCGTAAAGAACACGAGCAACAGCGAAATGCCCGGGCCGGTAATGCTTTATTATCCGGACGGATCCCAGGTAGAGGAATTCGGCGCGCCGGTGCTGGGCGCAGGCTCCAGCAAGAACTGGAGCGGCACCTGGTCCGTGACCCAGGAAGAGCTGGACATCGGCAAGATTTCCTTTAAAGTGGTTTATCCCGAGGTGGATGAAAACGGCGAAATCAAACAGATTCCCGTGGCGATTTCCAAGCATATTCAGTACAAAGGCGCGGAACCGAAAATCGACGTCAGCCGGAGCATTGTGCCGCAGATTGCGGAGGAAGGTCAGGACGTCAGCATCGTTTATGAGATCAAGAACACCGGATCGGCGGACATTACCAGCCTGACGATTCAGGAAGCCGTCAACAACAAGGAAAAGGCTTCGGTCGGAGCGATCAAAAGCGGGGAAACGGCCAAATATACCTTTACCACCAAAATGAAGAAAAAGGACCTGACCAGCCAGGCGACGATCACTTATAAAGCCGGCGGGAAAACCTATAAGGCTGAGGTGGAACCGGCTGTCATCAAATTCGGCAAGGTAAACCTGACGGCGTCGCTGAGCGCGGATAAGAAGGGCGGCGTCAAGGGTGACAGCGTGAAGCTGACGCTGAAATTAAAGAACTCCGGAACGACGGACTTTACCGACATTACGGTGACGGATGAAAAGCTGGGCACCGTTTTCAGCGGCGAGACCGTCAAAGCCGGGGAAACGTCGACGCTGGAAAAGGAAGTTACCATTACGGAAACGCAGGAGCTGCTGTTTACCGTGAAGGGGAATAACGGCGCCGGCGGCGAGATTGAAACAGCTACCGGCAAAGTGAAGATCGTTGCGACGGACCCGGACCAGCAGATTGTGCTGGATGTGGAAATTGAGCCGGACCGGGAAGCGGTATACCAGATTCCCGGCGGCATTGTCCGCTTCACCGGAACCGTGACCAACAGGAGCAAGGTGGATGTGGAAAATGTTTCTGTCAAAGCGGTTGACAAGACACTCTACACATTCGAAAAAATCCCGGCGGGAGAGAGCCGGTCGTTTACCCGGGACACGGAGATCAGCATGCCCGGAATATTCCGGTTCACGGCCAGTGTGAAGGACCCGCTGGGAGAAACCATGACGTTTGAAAGCAATACGGTGTCCATTCAGCTGACCGATCCGCCGGCGGATCCCACGCCGACGCCGGTCGTCCTCCCGGCAAGGCCTGCGGAAATTACGGTTCCGCCAGCAACCGAAGGGCCGGACCGGGCACGGGACGAGGAAAACCTGAGGAATATTGACAGTTTTGCCGAAACGGCGAAATGGATCCTGGCCGGTATTGCCGGCGTGCTGCTCACCCTGCTGCTGATCGGCGCGGTGCGCAGGATTGCGCAGAAGAGCGAGAGCGCCAAAGCGATTGACCACCTGGAAGGCGGTTCCTACCGCGATTACAGCGCGCTGCCGAAGGGACGGAAGCGGAACGAGGTGGCCAGCGGGGAAGAAAACCGGAACGCCGCTGCGGCCCCCGAGCAGAGTCCGCCGGAGAACATCCCGCAGAGCGTACCCCAGGGAGGGGAACTGATGGCGGAAACGCTGCAGCGGCTCCAGGCCAAGCGGACCCAGGAGAGCGCCGCGCAGGCGCCGGAAGCCGCACCGGCTGATGAAACGCCGGAAACGGTGCAGGAAATCCAGAGCGCCAGTGAGGCTGCCCACCGGCGGAGAGCCCGGAAGGAATAAAAAGTGAATAAACCGGACGGTTCCGGATCCCGACAGGGGTCCGGAACCGCTTTTTTGTGGTTGCGCAGGGCGGTTTTGAAGTGGTATAATATTTTGAATTTGTTTGTCCATCTTTCGGGGTGGATTCCGGACGGATATCAATGGTTTTTAGGAGAATGGAATGCTGGAGTTTTTAAAGAAAATGCTGGGCGGCGGAAACGACGCTGAACTGAAGAAACTGAAAAAGCCCGTGGACGATGTGATGGCCCTGGAAGAAGCGTACAGGGCACTGACGGATGAACAGCTGCAGGCGAAGACCGCGGAATTCCGGGAACGGCTGAAGAACGGCGAAACGGAAGACGACATCCTGCCGGAAGCGTTTGCCACCGTGCGGGAAGCGGCGGACCGGGTACTGGGCATGCGGCCCTACCGGGTCCAGGTGCTGGGTGGCGTGGTGCTGCACCAGGGCCGGATCGCAGAAATGAAAACCGGTGAAGGTAAAACGCTGGTATCCACCATGCCGGCATACCTGAACGCGCTGCGCGGCGAAGGCGTCCACATTGTGACGGTAAACGATTACCTGGCCCGCCGGGACAGCGAATGGATGGGCAAGGTGCACCGGTTCCTGGGCCTGAGCGTGGGCCTGATTGTACACGACCTGGATTCCCGGGAGCGCCGGGCGGCTTATGCCTGCGACATTACCTACGGCACAAACAATGAGCTGGGGTTTGACTATCTGCGGGACAACATGGTGATCCGGCAGAGCGACCTGGTGCAGCGGGGACACGCGTTTGCCATCGTCGATGAAGTGGACTCCATCCTGATCGATGAGGCGCGGACGCCGCTGATCATTTCCGGTCAGGGTGAGAAGAGCACCGAGCTGTATGACCGGGTGGATACCGTGGTGCGTACAATGAAGCCCGGGACCCATTACGAGGTGGAGGAAAAGAAAAAGGCGGTCACGCTGACGGACGAAGGCGCCCGGAAGGTGGAGACCGCTTTCGGGATCGAGAACATCAACGATCCGGAAAACAGCGAACTGAACCATCACGTGAATTGCGCGCTGCGGGCTCATACCCTGATGAAGCGGGACGTGGACTACGTGGTTCAGAACGGCCAGGTCATCATCGTGGACGAGTTTACCGGGCGCCTGATGATCGGACGGCGGTATTCCGAAGGCCTGCACCAGGCAATTGAAGCCAAGGAGCACGTCAAGGTCGAGCGGGAAAGCAAGACGCTGGCGACCATTACCTTCCAGAACTATTTCCGGATGTACGGCAAGCTGAGCGGCATGACCGGTACAGCCAAGACGGAAGAGGATGAATTCCGGGGCATCTACTCGCTGGACGTGGTTGAGATTCCCACGAACAAGGAAAACATCCGCAAAGACCTGGAGGATGTTGTATACAAGAACAAAGCGGCCAAGTTCAACGCGGTGATCGCGTCCATTGAGGAGCATCACGCGACGGGCCAGCCGCTGCTGGTGGGTACGATCAGCGTCGAGGTCAGCGAAATGTTGAGCGGCATGCTCCGGAAAAAGGGCATCCCCCACGAGGTGCTGAACGCTAAGAACCACGCGAAGGAAGCGGAGATCGTGGCCCAGGCGGGCCACTGGGGTGCCGTGACTATTGCGACGAACATGGCCGGCCGTGGTACCGATATCCTGCTGGGCGGCAATCCGGAATTCCTGGCGCGCCGGGCAATGAAGCAGGAAAGCGTGGAAGAGGAAATTATCGAGGAAGCCGTCGGACACAGCGAGCACGTCAGCGAAGAGGTGCTGGAAGCGCGGAAGCGCTACCAGGAACTCTACCGCCAGTTCAAGGCGGAAACGGACGCCGAGCATGACCGGGTGCTGCAGACGGGCGGCTTGCATATTATCGGCACGGAGCGGCATGAGAGCCGCCGGATTGACAACCAGCTGCGCGGCCGCAGCGGCCGCCAGGGTGACCCGGGCTCCACGCAGTTTTTCATCAGCCTGGAAGATGACCTGATGCGCCTGTTCGGCAGCGAACGGATCGGCGTGATGGTGGACCGGCTGGGGCTGAAGGACGACGAACCGCTGACCGCGGGGCTGCTGACCAAGCAGATTGAGAACGCGCAGAAGCGGATTGAAGGCCGGAACTTTGAAACCCGGAAGCACGTGCTGGAATACGACAATGTTATGAACCGCCAGCGCGAGGTCATCTACGGCCAGCGCCGCCGGGTGCTGCTGGGCGAAAACGTGAAGGACAGCATCCTGAAGATGGCGGATCACGTGATCGACTTCGCCGCGGGCCGCTGGATGAACGGGGAGGATGCCCAGGACTGGGAGTGGAAGGAAGCCACGAACTACCTGGAAAACCTGTGCAATCATCATGGTATACTGGAGCAGAACCGGAAGCTGGCTGATGAGGACCGGGAAGGCTTTATTGAGTTGCTGAAGGAAGACGCCCGTACGTTCTATGCCGAGCGGGAAAAGATGATGGACGAGCTTCACGTGGATATGCGTGAGGTGGAGCGGGTGATGCTGCTGCGCAGCGTGGATACCCGCTGGATGGACCATATCGACGCCATGGACCAGCTGCGGGACGGCATCGGATTCCGGGCCTACAGCGGAAAGAATCCTGTGACGGAATACCAGATTGAAGCGACCCATATGTTTGAGGAGCTGAATCACCTGATCCGGGAGGATACGGTGCGCCGTGTCTACCAGACGAAGGTGCAGGTGACACCGGAGCGGGTGCAGACGGCGAAGCCGACGGAAGCCCGGATGGCGGGGGACGGCCCCCGGCAGCCGAAGCGGGTCAAGCCCGGGGAGAAGATCGGACGGAATGATCCGTGCCCGTGCGGCAGCGGAAAGAAGTACAAGAACTGCTGTATGCTGAAGGAACAACAATAAAGGGGGCTTTCCGATCGCTCCCTTAAACCCCTTCGGGTCCATGCAGGGAAGCGGAAACCAATGCAATCACTGCTGTATACTGAAGGAAAAGCAGTGATCAGTGGTTAGCGATCAGGTTTCAGACGGATGAACTGATAACTGACGACTGACAACTGATAACTATTAC
>Ga0265298_10008793_pt1 | contig 12093 bp, 4 predicted proteins | sample AusTroGonzalo_MG_3_FD_193486 | JGI IMG/M metagenome (GOLD analysis project Ga0265298, IMG submission 193486) | Bovine rumen microbial communities from tropical cattle in Woodstock, Queensland, Australia - Gonzalo_01 | ecosystem: Host-associated > Mammals > Digestive system > Stomach > Rumen ...
AAACAGCTATGAGCGAGATTAAGAATCTGAACCCAACGTGCATCTGGAAGAACTTCTATGCACTGACACAGGTACCACGTCCGAGTGGTCATCTTGAGAAAATCCAGCAGTTCCTGCTCGACTTCGGTAAGGAGGCGGGCGTGGAGGTATTCAAGGATCCTGCCAACAACATCGTGATGCGCAAGCCCGCATCACCAGGCATGGAGAACCGCAAGGGCGTCATCCTGCAGGCCCATATGGACATGGTGCCGCAGAAGACACCTGAGAGTACCCACAATTTCGAGACCGATCCCATCCAGCCTTGGATCGACGGCGAGTGGGTGAAGGCCAAGGGCACGACCCTCGGAGCCGACAACGGCCTGGGTGTGGCTGCCATCATGGCTATTATGGAGGACAAGACCTTGAAGCACGGCCCCATCAATGCCCTGATTACCGCTGACGAAGAGACGGGCATGTACGGCGCCAACGACCTGCCCACAGGCGAGTTGCAGGGCGATATCCTCATGAACCTCGACTCTGAGCACTGGGGAAAATTCGTGATTGGTAGTGCCGGTGGCATCAACATCACAGCCACGCTCGACTACAAAGAGGTGGAAACGGATGCTGAAGATGCTGCCGTTAAGGTGACTGTCAAGGGGCTGCGTGGCGGACACTCCGGCTTGGAGATCCACGAAGGTCGTGCCAATGCCAACAAACTGCTCGTCCGCCTCGTCCGTGAGGCCATCGAGGAGTGCGAAGCCCGTCTGGCTTCTTGGCAGGGCGGCAATATGCGCAATGCCATTCCCTTCAAGGCCGAGGCCGTGCTGACGGTGCCCAAAGAGAACGTCACCCTGCTGAAGGAGCTCGCCCAGGACTGGCTCGAGGACTTCACAGACGAGTACAAAGGCATCGAGAGCGGCATCGAAGTAATCTGCGAGGACGTTGAGACGCCCAAGACGGAAGTGCCCGTAGAGATTCAGGACAACCTGATCAATGCCATCTACGCCTGTCACGACGGCGTGGTCCGTATGATTCCCAGCTATCCCAGCGTCGTAGAGACCTCCTCAAACCTCGCCATCATCGAGATCGGCGGCGGCAAGGCCATGCTGAAAATTTTAGCCCGCTCCAGCCGCGAGGATATGAAGGACTACATCGTGAAGACCCTCGAGAGCTGCTTCTCGATGGCAGGTATGAAGGTGGAGACCGCAGGTTCTTACGGAGGTTGGGACCCCAATCCCGAATCGCCCATCCTGCATCTGCTGCTGAAGGAATACAAGGACCTCTTCGGCGAGGACGGCATCATCCAGGTAGATCACGCAGGTCTGGAGTGTTCAGTCATTCTCGGCAAGTATCCTTGGCTCGATGTTGTCAGCTTCGGTCCCACGATGAAGTCGCCCCACACCACGACGGAGCGCGCCCTCATTGCCACCGTCGAGCCCTTCTGGACGCTGCTGAAGAAGACTTTGGAGGACATTCCTGAGAAGTAATCCGCGAGATTCTTATGGCACAGGGACTGACAATCTACTTTAGCGTACACGCCAATCCGCTGAAAAACGAGGACGGCGAGACCACCTACCAGGTACGTCAGGACACGCGTGGCGCCCTCAGCACCAAAGGGCTGATGCGCTACATGAGCGACAACCACATCATGCCTACCGTCGATCTCGCCTCCGTCATCGGGATGCTCGCCCGTCTGCTGGCCGAAAAGATGGTCGACAACATGAAAGTCCACCTCGAAGGCCTCGGCGTCTTCTCGCTCACCTTAGGGCTGAGGCCCGAGGTGGACGAGGAGGGCCGCAAGCACAAGCGCAAGGTCACCAAGCCCGAGTCCATCACGGGCAACGACGTGGAGATCGCAAGCGTGAGTTTTGTGCCAGACAAGGAGTTCATGGATCTCATCAGGCGCAAGGCTCCACACTTCTCGCAGACAGGCGGCAAAGGCAAAGTTGGCCACTCGCCTAACTATTCGGAAACACAGGTCAAGACGTTCCTGACAACCTACCTCAGCGAGAAGGGTTTCATCAGCCGTCGGATGTTCCAGTTCATGACTGGTGCGACGAAGTATAAGACCAAACAATGGCTCACCCAGCTCTCCACGGGCGACAACCCCTTCCTCATCGAGGAGAGCCGCATGCGCAACCTGTATTATTCTCTCAACCCCGACTATTCGCCCGAATAGCACTTCCGGCGAACAGACTCTTATCCACATCAGTAACCCTTTCCCCTCCTGAGTAGGAGGGGTCAGGGGTGGTCTGATCCGCCTCAGCTTCAGCCCTTGCTCACGCTTCCCCCTGCGTCTTTACCGCCTGCAGTCTATGTCTTTACTGCCTGCTCCCTACGTCGTTAGTGCCTTGAAACTATATGGTTGACTAGAGTCATCCAAGTGGACGACAGAAGTCAACCACTTGGTTGACTAAAGTCGTCCATAAGGTTGACAGTAGTCAACCATATAGTTTGTAGGCAGTAAAGACAGAGTCTGCAGGCACTAACGACGTAGGGAGTAGGCACTAAAAACGCAGTGGGTAGGCACTAAAGCCTGGTCCGTTCCTTACACAAATCACATCACGCAACAAATAATTCCTAAAAAACTTGCAAAATTCAGGAATTGTTCGTATCTTTGCGTCATTGATTCCATTATTACTAAGTTGAACAATAAAAAATATTAACAAGAATGAAGAAACTATTTACTTTTATGTTCTTGCTCCTCGGAGTGGTGCAGAGCACGTATGCTCAGGAACTTAGCACCTTGCAGAGCGAAGATAATACAGTTTTGTCGCAGTATCGCGATAATCATCAAGCTACAGATCTAGAAACATATCAAGTTGATGACACCTTTGTAGATAATGGCATAACTTATAAGGTGACGAGCACCAGTCCTTTGGAGGTGCAGGTTGGGATTGGCAATTGGGGGAGTAGAGCCTTCTCAGAAGACAGAGTAAAAGAAGGAGTAATTGTTATCCCCGCTTCAGTTACAGGTGCAGACGGGAAAATATACACTGTCACGAAAGTTGCTTACGATGCATTCAGTTACTGTTATGGTATTACGGAGATATCTATTCCTAAAACAATTACAACAATTGAAGACAGTTTTAAAGGATGTAGTGGGTTAGAGAATTTTATAGTAGATGAACAAAACCCGAAATATAGAAGTCAAGACGGTATTCTATATTATATTGAAGGCAATAAGAATGTATTGTTAAAATGTCCCGCAGAAAAAATCATAGAAGACTTTATTATACCAGATGGAGTTACTTCTGTTTGTGATCAAGCTTTTAATCACTATGTTAAAACCATTTCTGTACCCTCATCTGTGTCAAGTATATCTGTTTATACATTCACTATGTGTGAAGATTTGCATAAAATTGTTGTTGACAAAAACAACAAAGACTTATTAAGTATAGACGGTGTATTGTTTTCTAATTACATAGATAGTTATACTAAACGGTCTGATGGTATTATTCTCAAATATTATCCAAGGGGTAGAAAAGATGAAGAGTATTCTATTCCTGATGGAGTAATAAAAGTAGAAAGTCGTGCTCTCTTCAACAAGCATTTGAAGAGTTTGATAATACCTGGTTCCGTAAAAACAATAGAGGATCTTGGATGGCCTTCTTTGGAAACAATTGTTGTCAAAAATATTTTTCCTCCAACTTTAAATTCCGCTAGTTGGTATAATAAGAATATATCTTTGATAGTGCCATCTGGTACAATCGATTTATACAAATCGGCTAAAAATTGGGGTGATATCAGTACTTTTTTAGAAAAGGATATGGATGATGCCAATACAGATTTATTTGATTTTTATACCAGGGATAATAATACTGCTATAATTAAGCCTAAGTTAGATGGAATTGCAGGTGAGGTGGTTATTCCTGAGCAAGTAACTATCGAAGGTCAGACCTATAAAGTGACTTACATGTTAGCTTTTTCTGGTTGTCCATATATTACAGACTTTTTTATACCTAAAACAATAGAAACAATTGAAGGGGGTTGGATGACTGTTGCCGGTGCTCTTACAGAATGTCCTAAGTTAAAGAATATCACTGTACATGAAGAGAACAGCAAGTTTAAGTCTATAGACGGTGTCTTATTTTCAAAAGATGGAAAATATTTATACACTTACCCTGGTGGTAAAACAGATGAGTCATACGTAATCCCCGATGGAGTGGAAAAAGTTGAAAGTAGCGCATTTTATGGAAATTCATTTATTAAGAGTATAACTATCCCTAGCTCTGTTAAGTCTTTTGGCTATTATGTATTTGGGGGTTCTAAGAATATTACTTCAATTATCTTAAAACATTATGACCCTGATAATATAATATACAACGAGTATTTGTTCAATAATGAAACTCTTGAGAATGCAGTTTTATATGTCCCCAAAGGAAGGGCTTCATATTATAGAGCAAATAAAGGGTGGGGCAAATTCACTCACATCGAAGAAATGGAAATGCCTGATGTCGAAATTCCCTCCAGCCCATTTAAAAACGTTGGTGACAACCAAATGATACTTGGATATTATAGTTCCGATGAATATCGTCAAGATGGGCTTGGCGGAAAGAACAGTGGACAATATAAGTTTTGTATAGGATTTGATAAGAAAATGATGAAAGCATATTGTGGAAATAGAATAAGTTATGTTAGATTTGCTTTGACAGATACAGAAATAACAGATGCGAAAATTTGGATTGCTTCATCGCGTAGCGGCTCTACGTTATATGAACAACAAGTGAAATCACTTGTCGTAGGTTGGAATGAGGTAAAATTAGATACGCCTTTTGAAATAGCTAATGACAACCTTTTTATAGGCCTGACGTACACACAAAATAACGAAACATATGCAATGGCCTATTACAATGAGTATTACAGAGATCTATACTATGAGTATGGTTGTTGTTACATCTATGGTCCAGGAATCGATGGTAAGTATATATGGGATGACTCACAAAAGTACAAGCTAAGTATTCAATGCCTCATTGAAGGAGATAATTTGCCAGATTATTTTATAAGAACAATTAAATTATTAGAAAATGATACTAATAATAAATATTGCAGATCCAGTATATCAGGGACTCTCTATGCAAATAATTGGGGAAAGAATTCCATCATTGATGATATTAGATTAAAATGTTCAATAGATGGGATTTTTATAGAATCAATAGAAGGTGTTCGCTATGGAACTTCAGAAAATATGCATGTATACGTAAATTTCCCAAAAAATCTTGAGGCAGGCATTCATACCCTTACAGTATCTGTGGAGTCTATAAACGGGAAGCCACTACAGCATACGGATTACGCCACACAGGAATTAATGTTTAAATCATACAATAATGACATAGGTCGCCAGAAGAATCTTCTACAGTTGTATACAGCAACATGGTGTCCTTATAGTAGCAGTATTAAAGAAAGAGTAGAGGAAAATGTAAAAACAGGTGGATTTGCTTTGGTGAGTTCTCACATCGATGATGAATTTACTTGTGAAGCAGCCAAAGCATATGGGGCTTTTACAAATTATATCCCACAGATTTATTTTGATCGATATGCAAAAAACAATTTGGGATACTATTATCTATCATCGGAAACTGATAGAAAGCAACCTTCATTTGCAACTGTTAATATCACGGCATCATATTCTCAAGCATTGCGGAGTTTACATATTAAAGTAACAGGTAATAAGAATGATGATTATGATGCCCTAATGAGAGATGCGAATCTGACAGTTCTATTAACAGAAGATAAAATTATAGCTCCCCAATTTAATATAGAGAATTATGAACATAATGGGGTTTTGCGTACCAACGTTTCAGCTATTTGGGGAGATGAAATAGAGTGGAATGGCAATCAATTTGAAAAGAGTTACAATGTCAAATTAGATAAAAAATGGGTAAAGGACAATATGAAAATAGTCGCTTTCATAGCTCAACCTTTTACTGGTAATAACCTCGAAGAACTCCATGTAACTAATTGCAATGATTTTGCATTAAAAGATGCCATACTACTTAAAAACGAGACCGGCGATGCCAATGGCGACGGAGTTATTGACAATAATGACATCGACATTATTAGCCGTTACATCATGACGGGAGAGACAGATGGCTTTATCTTCAAAAATGCAGATACGAATGGTGATGGTGTGGTGAACGTTGCAGATATCGTGGCCATTATTGATATGAAGGAATAGGTAACGATAGAAGATTCCATCATCGGGGCAGGCTACATAACCCACTATAGGGTCACAGCCTGCCTCTCTATTTTCAAAGAAACAACATCAAAGACACTTTCTGACACGTAACGTGCATTTCGGCATAAAAAAAGCAAAGATTAACAATATAAACTATCAAAAACTTGCAAAATTCAGGAATTGTTCATATCTTTGCCCCATTGATTCTGTTATTGCTAATGTTGAACAATAAAAAGATTAACTAAAATGAAGAAACTACTTGCTTTTATGCTCTTGCTCCTCGGAGTTATGCAGAGCATTTATGCCCAGGAGCCCTACGCCGTCCTGAGTGAAGACAACACAACGATGACATTCTACTACGACAATAACAAGGGAGAGAGAGAGCCTGGTTACATGAGTGAAATAAATAGTGGAGAGGAACCCACAGACGGAGCTGGTTATGCCATTTTTGACGAGGAAACTGCAACTCTGACTTTCAAATATGGTAAGAAACCTAAAGGAGATAATGTGTATGACACAGATGGTTGGGGTATAACATGGAAATCACATCTACCGACCTCAAAAAGGTTGTATTTGAACCTTCTTTTGCTAATGCAAGACCTGTTTATACTGCCTATTGGTTCGATGGTGCAGAATCCTTAACAGATATAGAAGGAATAGAATATCTAAACACAAGTGAGGTGACAGACATGACTTCAATGTTCTCTAATTGCAGAAGTCTCACAAGCCTTGATGTTAGTCATTTTGACACAAGCAATGTTACCAACATGTCTGGGCTATTCAATTGCTGCACAAGCCTCACAAGCCTCGACATAAGTAACTTTGACACAACGAATGTGACAAATATGGCGAGTTTGTTCTCTAACTGCAGTGGTCTTACAAGCCTTGATGTCAGCAAATTAAAAACTGGCAAAGTAATTTCTATGCGTCAAATGTTTCATTACTGTACAGGCCTTGCTACTCTCGACGTCAGCAACTTCGATACTAAAAATGTGACGACCATGCACGATATGTTTTCATATTGTACATATCTAACCAGCCTTGACTTGAGTAATTTTGATACAAGCAACGTTATGGATATGGGAAATATGTTCTGGATGTGTAGTAGTCTCACAGATCTCGATATTAAAAATTTCAATACCAGCAATGTGACAGATATGGGATATATGTTCTCAGGTTACGGTGGTCAGACTCTCCCTGACATTAGCCATTTTGACACCAGAAATGTTACAAATATGAGTGGTATGTTTTCCGATTGCAGTAATCTTACAAGTTTAGACATAAGTCACTTCATTACAGATAATGTGATGTATATGGAATGCATGTTCCAATTCTGCAATAATTTAAGCAAGCTTGATTTGACTAATTTTAATACAGGTAATCTGAAAAACACGTCTTATATGTTTTCTTGTTGTACAGGTCTTTCCGAACTTGACCTAAATAACTTCGATATCAGCAATGTAACCAATATGTATGGAATGTTCTTCCGTTGCAGCAATCTTACAGCAATTTATGTCAGTGACAAATGGAACACATCCAATGTAATAGATGGCAACGATGTGTTTTCTGAATGTTTTAAATTGGTTGGCAATGAAGGGACATTGTTCGACAGTTCTCATACGGATTATACCTATGCTCGTATTGATGGTGAAAACGATGCTCCAGGGTATCTGTCAACAAAGGAAGAAGAAGAGGATATCGTTATCACAGATGGAACAGGCTATGCCATTTTTGACGAGGAGACAGGAACCCTGACCTTTAAATATGGTGAAAAGCCAGAAGGCGGCAATGTATATGACACGGATGACACTCAATTCACCTGGGACAATCCTGCGCCATGGGACTGTTCTAAAATCAAGAGAGTTGTTTTTCACCCATCATTCGTTTATGCACGTCCCAAATCTACCAGTCGTTGGTTTAGTGGAGCGAAAGACTTTTGTCAAATAAAAGGTCTGAAATATCTGAATACAAGCGAAGTGACGGAAATGAGTTTGATGTTCTGTGATTGTAGTGGTTTAAGCAGCCTTGACTTAAGCAATTTTGACACAAGCAATGTGACAAATATGGGGTGGATGTTCGATTCTTGCATCGGTCTGAAGAGCCTTGATGTCAGCAATTTCGACACAAGCAATGTGACAAATATGGGTTATATGTTTTATGACTGCAGTAGACTCACCAGCCTTGATGTCGGCAATTTCGACACAAGCAATGTAAAAAATATGGGCGGTATGTTCTATCACTGCAGTGCTTTAAGCAGCCTTGATGTCAGCAACTTCGACACAAGCAACGTGACAAATATGAGAGACATGTTCGGTGATTGTTGCTTCGGTCTGAAGAGCCTTGACGTCAGCAACTTCGACACAAGCAATGTGACAGACATGAAAGGTATGTTCTTTGGCTGCAGTAGCCTCACCAACCTTGATGTTAGTTATTTCGACACAAGCAATGTGACAAATATGAGCAGCATGTTCTGGAATTGCAGTGGTCTAAGTAGCCTTGATGTCAGCAATTTCGACACAAGCAATGTGACAGAGATGGACTTGATGTTCAGTGGCTGTAGTGGTCTAAGCAGCCTTGATGTCAGCAACTTTGACACAAGCAATGTAACGGATATGGGTTATATGTTTAATGGCTGCAGTAGCCTCACCAGCCTTGATGTTAGTAATTTCGACACAAGCAATGTAACAAATATGTACGGCATGTTCTGGGGCTACAGTGGTCTAAGCTGCCTTGATGTCAGCAATTTCGACACTAGTAATGTTACTAATATGGGATCCATGTTTAGTTGGTGTAATGGTCTAAGCAGCCTTGACTTAAGTAACTTTGACACAAACAACGCGACAAATATGGAATCTATGTTCAAGGGCTGCAGTAGCTTAACGAACATTGATTTAAGTAGCTTTAATACAGCAAAAGTAACTGAAATGAGTAGCATGTTCTCTGGTTGTGAAGAATTGACAACAATTATAGTCAGTGACAAATGGAGCACATCCAATGTAACTGAAGGAGAAAACATGTTTACAGACTGTTCAAAACTTGTTGGAGGGAATGGTACGTTATTCGACAATTCTCATACCGATTTTACTTTAGCACGTATTGATGGAGGAGAGAGAGAGCCTGGCTACCTGACGGGAATAAACGGGGAGGAGGAAATTATACCCACAGAGGGGACAGGCTATGCCATCTTCGACGAGGAAACAGGATTCCTGACTTTCAAATATGGATATAAGCCAGAGGGAGATAATGTATTTGATACGGATAATACAAATTTCACTTGGGACAATCTTGCGCCATGGGACTGTCCTAAAATCAAGAAAGTTGTATTTCATTCATCATTTGTTTATGCACGGCCAAAGTCTACCAGTAGATGGTTTTACTCGGCAAATTGTTTGACAGAAATTGAGGGGATAGAATACCTAAATACCAATAATGTAACGGATATGAGTTATATGTTCAGTAACTGCAGTGGTCTAAGCAGTCTTGATGTCAGCAATTTCAATACAAGCAACGTGACAGATATGTCGGGCATGTTCTTTGACTGCAGTGGTCTAAGCAGCCTTGATGTCAGCAATTTCGATACAAGCAATGTGACAAATATGAGTTCGATGTTCAATTATTGCTATAATCTAAGCAGTCTTGATGTTAGCAACTTCGACACAAGCAGCGTGACAGCTATGAGTTGGATGTTCAGGGGTTGCAGTGGACTAAGCAGTCTTGACGTTAGTAATTTCGACACTGGAAAAGTGACTGACATGAGCGGTATGTTCATTGGTTGCAGCGGTCTGATGAGCCTTAACGTTAGTCACTTCGATACTGGAAAAGTGACTGATATGAGCTATATGTTCCAATACTGCGGTGGACTAAGCAGCCTTGATGTCAGCAACTTCGACACAAGCAATGTGACAAAGATGGAAGGTATGTTCGATAAATGCAGCGGTCTGAAGAGCCTTAACGTTAGTCACTTCGATACTGGAAAAGTGACTGACATGAGCGGTATGTTCAATGGTTGCAGTGGCCTAAACAGCCTTGATGTCAGAAATTTCGACACAAGCAACGTGACAGATATGTGGGGCATGTTCTTTGACTGCAGTGGTCTAAGCAGCCTTGATGTCAGCAATTTCGACACAAGCAATGTGACAAATATGAGCGGCATGTTCGGTTGTTGCAGTGGCCTAAGCAGCCTTGATGTCAGTAACTTTGATACTAGAAAAGTGACAAATATGGGTTCAATGTTCAGTTCTTGCTATGACCTAAGCTGTCTTGATGTCAGTAACTTTGATACTAGAAAAGTGACAAATATGGGTTCAATGTTCAGTGATTGCTATGACCTAAGCTGTCTTGATGTTAGCAACTTCGACACAAGCAGCGTGACAGATATGAGTTGGATGTTCGAGGGTTGCAGTGGACTAAGCAGTCTTGACGTTAGTAATTTCGACACAAGCAATGTAACGGATATGGGCTACATGTTCTCGCTCTGTTTTGGGATTACAAGTCTTGATATCAGTAACTTTGACACCAGTAATGTGATGATAATGAATAATATGTTCCAGCATTGCGGAGAGTTGATCAATATTTATGTAAGTGAGTTATGGAACACATCAAATGTAACTACAGGAAATGATATTTTCAAAGCTTGTACGAAGCTTATGGGTGGTAATGGTACTATATATCACAGCTCTCATACCGACTATACCTATGCACGCATTGACGGAGGGACTGACGCTCCGGGATACTTGACTGATGTAAACGGTGGATTATATATGTCAAAGGGATTATTGTACACTACGGAGTCTGACGGGAATCTATCTGTCAGTGAAGTTTCTGTAATAAATGAAAAGGTAGAGATACCTTCAACAATGACCATCGGTAAACAAGAACATACCGTAACAGAAATCTCGGCAGAAGCCTTCAAAGGCAACACATCTATAGTAGAAGTGGTTATTCCTGAAACTATCGAAGGAATCGGTACTGGTGCTTTTGCAGGCTGTTCTGGCCTGGAGGCCATTTATTGTTATGCTGATGAACCTATCGCTTTGGGTAGCGGCAAAGCCAAAGTGCGTACACGAGCCGACGGTGAGGAAAAGCCTGCCTCCACGGTCTTTGCCGGTGTAGATAAAGAGACTTGCATTCTCTATGTGCCCAAGAATAGTGGAGAAAAGTACCAATATGCAGATGGTTGGAGTGAATTCCAAAACATCGTGGAAATGGAATCTACAATACAAGGCGATGCTAATGGTGATGGATTTGTTGACAATAATGATATAGACATTATCAGCCGTTACATCATGACAGGAGAGACAGATGGCTTTATCTTCAAAAATGCTGATACGAATGAAGACGGCAAGGTGAATGTCGCAGACATCGTGGAGATCGTGAATATAATAGAACAGGAACGATAGAAGATAATATCATAGGGCAGGCTGCATACCCACTACAGGGTCACAGCCTGCCCTAATGATCTCAAAGTAACCATTTCAAAAGCACTTTCTCTCGAAATAATCCCAATAAAATTTGGTTTATTGCGTAGTTATTCGTAACTTTGCACCCAAATTCATCAAAGTATTAACAAAATTATGGACGATTACCCGGCGAATAGTAACAAGTTTTAGGCCGGAGGATAGCAGGCAAGACCGCTAATCCTCTTGCCACTAAGTCATTTCTCGCGCCACCGTGCCCCCGCACCGTCGCGCCAACGAAAAAGAAAAGGATTAGCACAATGAAGACATTCTGGAACACCCAAGGCGGACTGAGCCAACTCTCAGAGTGGCAGCCCAATTGCTGGATACAGGTGACATGCCCCACCGAAGAAGACCAGCACGAACTGGAAGAGCAGTTCAACATCCCCGACTACTTCATGTCGGACATCAGCGATACCGACGAGCGTGCCCGTTATGAGTACGACGACGGCTGGATGCTCATCATCCTCCGTATCCCCT
>Ga0265298_10008799_pt1 | contig 12091 bp, 13 predicted proteins | sample AusTroGonzalo_MG_3_FD_193486 | JGI IMG/M metagenome (GOLD analysis project Ga0265298, IMG submission 193486) | Bovine rumen microbial communities from tropical cattle in Woodstock, Queensland, Australia - Gonzalo_01 | ecosystem: Host-associated > Mammals > Digestive system > Stomach > Rumen ...
ATCGACTCGATGACGTAGCCTGTAAGGGCGTCGACGATGCCGTATTCACCGGCTGTGGTGGACGGAGCGGATGGAGTTTCGTTGCCTGCCATGTTGTTTGTTCCTTTCTTAGTTCAGGATTATCGAGGTTTCGAAAGCGACGGTCGCGGTGATGACCTGGGCTTGCCTGTCAATGGTCTGCGTGGTCTCCTGCCAACAGAACTGCTCGCCGTCAAGCGCGAGCATGACGATCTCGGCCGCGTCGAGGGCGCGGATGACGCCCTTCTGCTTCGCGGCGAGCGGGGCGAGCTCCGAGCACTGCACGAGAAGCCTGGTGTCGGACGGTATGCCGGTGGCCGCACAGCCGTTGCGCTTCATGTTCGGAGTGACGACGACCACGGCGACCTTGCCGTTGTTTATCCAGGCCTTTGCCTCTTCGTAGACGGTGCGGGTATCTTCAGCAAAGGCTTTGCAGCCGCCTTGGATGAGATCTTGAACGGCGTTCAAGGCGTCTTTAATCTTTGTTTGAAGCTCAATGATTTTCATTAGGTGGTTGCCTTTTCAAAGTGGGTTGTGGTATAATGTTCGTGTCCGGGCGTTCAGCTGGTGGTTCTGCCATTGAGCAGCAGGAGATGTGTTCCATCTCACCATCAGGCTCCTCCCGGAATTTTCATTTTATAAAAGCTTACGATGCCCTTTACTGGATCGACGATGAGATTGAGCACTCCGCCATCAAAGGTTTCGAACTCAAGGTGATCACGGTTGCGTTCTTTATTAACATTGCTGGGGTTGCGCCACATTGCCGGCAGGAGTTCGAAATCGCCTTTCGTCAGAGGGATATTGCGGCGGTCGTGCTCCTCAGCGCCGACGTGAATGTGGAGATGGTCCTTGAAGATGTTGTGAGATATCGAGAGGTTGCGGCCATCGTAGCCGCGTCCGAGCTTTGCGCTTCTGACTTTTCCGGAAAGGACCTCTTGTATGAGCTCTCCGCGCCAATGAGCCACATTGCCGTCGAACCGTATCTGGTCGCCGAACGCTTCACGCAGGCGGTCGGCTTCCGGCGAGTTGTCGGCGATTGGCAGCTCTGCCTGAAGGTTGTCGTTGAACGAAGGCGCGGACGCGCCATTAGCAGAACCCGGTTCCGGCAGCGGGACGCCGAGGGCGAGACACTCAGAGCGAGAGACCGAAAATATATCCATGCCGGAGTTGTAGTCGAACGGCGGATAAGGCAGACCGAAGCGGGAGATGCGCGTCCAGATGGGGTCGGTCTTCGGTGCGATCATCCGGCCCTGGTAGAGAGTGCCGCCTTTCTGCTGCCAGATGGCGGGCCAGTTGCGAGGCATCTTACGCGGCTCGGCGCGGAGGAGTTCGTAAGCCGGGAACGCGGCGAGGGCGCCATCGGTCGTCGCCTGAAGATGCTGCACGTAGCCCTGGGCCATCTTGCGGTTGGTATCGAAGATGAGATCAAGGCGGGCCTTTGTCATGAGGTCCTTTATTGTGCCGCGATTCTCTCCGGCATCATAGCCGCCATGAGTGAGCATTTCGCGGACAGCCTTACGGAACTCGCTTTGCGAAAGGTTGCCGGAAAGAGACTCGGCTATCTGGCTACGCATGGCATCAAGGAATCGCACCTCCGCTACGCGGGCGGAGAAGAAAGCGCGGTCGCGCAGTCCAGCCTGGATCGAGTTCCATTTTTCGGAGCCGATGTCTGAAGTAACGAGAGCCTTTTGGAGTATCTTTTCAGCTGCAGTCATGATGCGATCTCCCATATTGCTGACATGGCGACTTCAGACAGCTGTTCGTCGGTAGGAAGCACAGTAGGGTCGGCGTGGATTGTGGCCTTTGGAATCAGGAGCCAAAGCAGCTCGCCGCGCTCATTGTCCTTAATGAAGCCGTGGCTTGAGTTCTTGGGCCAGAAGATCGAATATTCGCCCTCGTTTGCGAGCGCTCCAGCTTCGCTCGGCCAGATGCCGGCGACAGAAGGATCGATCGGGATTGCGAGAGCCTTTTTCTTGGGATAGACTGTGCCACCGAAGTAGTGCAGCGCGACACCTTGCCCGGGAGCGCGCGGGTCGTTGGATTCCGCGCCTGCGGAGATGACGGCTTTCAGTCCACGCTGCGAATCAACCCTGACGGTTCCTGCTGCCTTATGCCAGAAGCCGGACGGCGGGATGCCGAGGCGGCTTGGGGCAGAGCGCAGGCCGCGATTGGTGAAATGGCGACGGACAAAATCGCGCACGGCTTCAGCCATCGCCGAACCCGCTTTGGATTCGTCGAGGATGGTGAAGTCGGTCGGGATCTTGAACGTCAGTTTCATTTGTCGGGAGTGATGACGACGTTGACGGTGTTGGTGGTGGCGGCTTCGGCGGCGCGGCGGGCGCGTGCCTCAGCGAGACGTGCGGGAACATTGGCGGATTTCGTCGGCGCCGGCGTTTTCGGTTTGGGCTGCTCGAAGGGGAACTCGAACTCTGTGCCGTCGGCGTAGCGCTCTATCTTGACCTCGCGGTTTGTATCGATAGTCTGCATAACGAGCTCGCCATGCCAGGCGCGGCGGCCGTCGGGCCGCTCGACATCGCGGTGGTACTTGCGATTCATGAGCTGGAGCGCAGCTACAAGGTCGGCTTGAGACCAGGTGTTGGTCGAGCCGTCAGAGAAGAGGGTTTCGACGACGGGGGCATCTGGGGATGATGGCGCGGACGCGCCATCGGCAAGACCCGGCGATTGGATTAAAGCGAAAACAATGGCTAAGATGAGAATTTTCATTGTGTGACAACCTTTGTGGAGTTGGTGTAGATCGAAGTGTTAGTCATCGCGCAGATGTTGGTCGCAGGGTTGAAGGCCGGGAGCTGCCAGTAGATCTGGGCGACGCCGTTGGTGTGGACAGTGGGACCGGGAGTCCAGGTTGTATAGCACATCCATATATTCGATATGGCATTCGGGAACTCGAAATCGAGCGGGCGCGGGAATGTGGCGAGAGTGGCGTTGGTGTAGGTCGTCCAGCTCGCGGTGTTGGTGCCGTCAGAATAGTCCAGGAATATTTCGGCCGTGGACGGCAGCACGACGGAAGATGTGAAGTTCACATGGACGTGATCGTTCGAGACGATGGAGCCGTAGTCGAATAGATACCGCTGCTCTACGTCAACATAGGGGAAGCTAACCGGGCGCGTCGGGTTGTCCGGCTTGGTCGCCGCAGCGTAGAGGAATGCCGCAGCGATCGCCATGAACATGATGCCCTCGCGACGCAAGGTCCGCCAGCAATAGGCGAATGCGAAGCCGAGCAGTATTGCCGCGTAGACGGCGGCGGCGGCGAGGCCGACGATATGAGCCGCCGACGGAGCGGCGGCAGCAAAACCCTGGGGGAAGGAGGTCACTGCACGACCTCCCATGTGATGTTGCCGTTGTTGTAGACCGGCCGCACCCTGTGGATGCCGTCCGTGCAGTAGATGCCGCCGGAAACGGAGATCGGCGCGGTGTTCTTGATGTAGGTCTCGCCGCCGATCTCGTACTCGGCCTTGGCGAATAGCAGCGTCGCACTGGCCGATTTCGCCTGGACGGTGGCGACATAAGCGCCCGATACTCCGGACCATGTGACATTGGCGGGGCAGTTCGCATCGTCTCCGGCGTACCAGACGGCGTCGACGAGATTGGTGGTTATCTGGAGCGTCGGATGATCATCCGCGACGACGTTGTAGCCGATCTGGAGCTTCGTGGGAGTGAAGCCCGCGATCACCTGGACGCTGTTAGCGGTAGCGCCGACGGTGCGCTTGTCGCCCCGAACGATCTCAAAGAGCGCGTTGCTTTCGTCGTCCGTTATGCGGAAGACTCCATTCGTGAGGCCGCCGGTCTCCGCGACCATGCCGTTCGCCTCCAATACCCAGACGGCACCTTCGCTAGTAAGTGTTCGAGAATAGGCGAGGCCGCCGGCGATGGCGATCTTGGGTGAAGATACCCAAGTGTAGCCTTCAGGGGCGTAGAGTCCGGAATGGGAATCATAAAAGCCCCAGGCGCGGTCGGCTTTGTCGTCAAGGGCGGAATTGATTTGGCCCTTCGTGTAGAAGTTTGCCGGAAGGTAGGTATCGGTCAGCCAGTTCCAGCGCGTCATTTCAGACCAGATTGTGAGCCAGCTGCCGTCGATCTTGGCTTCGACATAGGCTTCCGGGAGGTGGGCAACGGAGTTGTAGTGTGTCGAGACGAATCGCGCGTTCTCGGCGTTGAGCAATGCGGAGATGGTGGCGATGTCGCTGGAGATTGGCGCAAGCTCGCTTCGGCGGACGATGCCGTTGTTGGCGGTGGCGTCAAAGAGATAATCGGTCGCGGTGCCGCTTCGCGTGACAGTCACGCCGCCGTAGCGGTATTTCGTGGTGTTGTTGTCATTATTCGACGAACCCGTGACGGTCATGCCGCCCTCGATGACGCCGTTGACGGTCTTGGCAAGCACCTTTATGGATTTGCCGCCAGCGGTCGTGCCTGGAACGCCTAGCCAGTTTTCGGTCGAGGGCGCGACATCGTTGAGGGAGTATGTCGGCTTCGATGACGCCTTCGCCCAGGAATAGATCGTAGGGTCAGTCTCGGTGTAGGACTGCAGCGCGGTCATGGCCTTGTTGCTGACGGTTGCGTAATCGGCGGGCTGGGCGGCCGCGATCTGCGCTTCGAGGTTAGTGACGGTTGAATGGAGAATGTCGGTATAGACCACATCGTTCGTTGTAGTTCCTGGCTGACGGACGAGGTTGATGACGACCCCAAACCCGTTCGTCAATGTGAGGCTTGCGGCATCCGCCGGGGCTTCGGCGTAGGAGTAATATCGTGTGACCGGACGAATGAGAACACCTGTTGATTGGTAATGCATCCATTGATTGTCGCCAAGGTAGTAGAGTTTTTCAGGGTAGAAGCTATCGTAAACCCAATAGTTGTCACCTTGGCGGTAGTAGTAGTGGTCTACGTCACTTTTAAGCCAGCAGTCGTCTGTGACGTGCCTCGGCGCGAGAGTGGCAGCGACGGAGTCGGTGTAGTTTGTCGCCGACGACGCGGCCACGGCAATACTCTCGCGGAGAGAAGAGGCGACGCTGTCGGTATAGTTGGTGGCGTTGCTGAGGTCGGCGGGCGGGGAAAGCTCGACGATCTTGGCGTCGGTTTCTGACTTGGTGTAGTAGGGGGCGTTAACGAGTTCGACGGTAGAAAAATCGAGGCGGCGGATCGGAAGAGCCACTTCGCTTGGGGAGAAGCCTGGCGAGTCGAGCATCCTGAGGACGCCGTTTGCCCGATAGTTTACGCCGGCGGCGTCTGCGGCGCGGACGAAAAAACGGTAGCTGGCGGCTCCGCAGTCGTTGGAGGGGGCGAAGGTCGCGCCGGGCAGCTCCCACCAGGCGTCGGCCATGCCGTTGGTCTGGTAGTAGGCGGCTTCGATGGTGAGGTTGGTCGCAAGGACGCCGTTGACATAGAACGAGGGCTGAAGCTGAGCGGTCTCGCCGTGGTAGAGCGAGAAGGTTTGGGACTTCGCTTCAGGCCAGTTGCAAGACCATTTAAGAGGGGCTGCAGAGACTGAGCACAGCTCAGCCATCAGGGCTAGGGCGAGAAAGATTAGACAGTGGCGCTTCATGGTTAGTCTAGCAGCCTTTCTGGGGTTGGCGGGGCGAAAGCGGGAGCTGAGGCGGCGCGGGACTCGCCCGATTCGTCGCCGTAGCTCTCGCAGGTGAGGGCGCCTGTGGCGATCTTCTCGAAGAGCTGCTCGGCCTTTTCGCGGGCGCGGCGGCGGTCTTCGTTAAGCTCGACGTTCATGCGCTTTAGGAGGTCGGCCGCGGCGTAGTCCATCGCGGGCGAGATAAGGCCCTCGGGGAGAGTGGCGACCGGACCGAGGCGGATAGAGCCGTTGCAGGCGATCCAGTTGCGGGCCGTCGCGACGGTGCGGTTGATCAGGACTTCGACGGGGTCGGAGCCGTCCAGCGGCGAGTCGGGGCGGTAGGCGTCGATTTCGCCCTGGGAGATTGTGGCCGCAAGGTCGGCCTCGGAGACGGTACGCCAGGACATGGGTTAAAGCTCCGTGTAGATTTTGAGCTTACCGCGGAAGGTGTTGGCTGCGGGGCAGAAGAGCTTGTCGCCCGGAGCGAGGAAGCTTGAGGCCTCGACGGCGTTGGTGAGCGTCGCAGAGACTATCGGCACCATGTTTGTCTCGGACCAGCCGGTAACGACGGTGTTGGTCCAGTAGGCGGTCATCACATCCGGAAGCGGCATCGGATGAGGACGGTCGAAGACGTTGGTTGTCGCGACTCCGAGGGAGTTTGTCGTCACGACCGAGTATGTGAAATTCGTGAAGGCGTGGGCGGTTACGACGGCCTCTTCGCCCATGAGGAGCGTTTCCTTCTTCGGGGTGTAGGTTCCGGATGCGACGGAAGAGAGGCATTCGATAGCCAGCACCTTCTGGGGCTCGGCGACTTCGACGGTTCCGCCGTAGGGCAGCTCTATGAGGCCGATGGCGGCGAAGAGCGCGATTGTAAGGATTGACTTCATTGGCTTGGCTCCTTTATTGGGGTGGGCCTTGGGCCGGAGAGGACGGGCGCTCTAGCGCGCCCGAACCCCAGCCCAAGGACGGGTTGACCTTGTTAGGCCGTGACGAGCTGGATGTAGCCCGGGGCCTTGTTGTCGCTCGGCGACGTGGCGCGGGTGAGCTTCGCGCCGAGGAGCGCCGCAACGTTCATGAAGCGGCGCATCTTGCCGGGCGCGCCGTGGACGAACGTCGTAACGGCGAGACCCGAGCCCTCGTCGGACTGCGTGCCGAACTCCGAGTACATGCCGTCAACGGGCTGCTCGAGGCCGCGTCCCGCGATGGCGATGGCCGAGTCGGGAACGAGGAAGCCTGCGCTCTTGTTGACGCCGCTCGCGGACTCCGCGCTGACCTTCGAGCTGCAGAGGATGGCCTTGATGCCGTACTTGCGGCCGAGGGAGGCGGCGATGTCGTCGCCCTGGATGGCGGCGTTGTTGGTGTTGGCGTCCAGGAGCTTGCCGTAGAACTCGGGGCGGAGGATCGCAACGAGGGTCGCCGGGTCAAGCTCGTTGGCCTGGGCGGTCGCGATGGCCTCGCCGAGCTTGCTGACGGAGAAGCTCGAGTGGGCGGCCTTGCGGGCGGCGTAGGTGAGGAGCCCGCAGATGAGCTCTTCGATCTTGCGTCCGATGGCGCGGCCGCCGGCGACACCGCAGTTGCGGGCCGTCGAGGACTTGTTGACCTCGAGGAGGTCGGCGACGCCGAGGGAGTAGGTGACCTTGACGAGCGTATCGAGAGTCACCTGGACGGGGATGATGCTGCCGTCGGTCGTCTCGAAGTCGTTGGAGGTCTCGTTGAAGACGGTGGCCGTGCCGGAGAAGACCGGGACGGAGACGGTCTTGCCGACGCCCTGCAGCTCTGCGGAGAAGTCGGTCGAGAAGTACTTGGCGAACGCGATGCCGCGCTGGGCCTCGATAATCGCCTGGTTGGAGCCAAGGATGAGGCCAGGGCTGGTGAGCGAGCCGGAATCCTGATTGATTGCCATTGTGGTTTACCTTTCTGTTGGTGGTTTGAATTACTTGGCCTCGGCTGCGAACTCCGCAGCGTGGGCGGTGACGTAGGCGCAGCGCTCCTGGGCGTTCCTGCACTTCGCGAGACCGTCGCGGAGGGGCGAGACGCCGGTAGCGGGCGTGGTGTCGGTCTTGGTGTTCAAGACCGTCTGCGCAGGCTTTTCAGGGGCCTTTGCAGGGGCCTTGATCGCGGCGATGAAGGCCGAGGCGACCTCCTTGCCGTTCTTGACGTAGAGATCGATGAACGCTTCGCGGTTCTCGATCTTGTTCTTGTGCTCGTCGGCGAACGCCTGCGCCTCGTGGTTGAGGACTTCGGCCTTCGCATCGGAGCGTTCCTTCTTGAGGCTCTCGATAGCGGCGACGGCGTCATCTTCGGACGCATCGGACGCAAGACCGAGGGCGGAGCGGATCTTCTCCATGTTCGGGGTTTCCTTATTGTCCTCAACGGTTGTGACGCCGGTCGCCTCGCGGTTGAGGACGCAAGAGACCGGAAGATTGGGCTTGTTGGTGAGGGCGACGGAGCTGAGGCCAACGACCTCGCCGGAGTCGGCGACATCGAAGACAGGCGAGACGAAGCGGTACTCGCGCGAGTTGACGGCTGCGGAGCCGGAGTCGGTGAACTTGAAGTCGGCGTAGAGGCCGCCTTCCTCGACGCGGAGGTTCGACGCCCAGGCGAAAGCCTTGGTCGAGCCGCCTTCGCAAGAGAGGTGGTCGGCGTCAACGAGGAGCTCTGGCGAGCCTTTCTCGCGCCAGGCGTTCAGAATGCGGTCGAAGGCAGCGGCGTCTAGCTGCTGCACGATGGGCTTTGTCGTGCCGTCGGCCTTGTGGAGGACGCCTTTGAACTCGCCGAAAGGCGCGATCTGGACGGAGAGCGGCGCATCGGTCGGCAGTGTCTGCGAGGAGTTGAGGATGATATTATTCATTTAGGGGGTTGCCTTTCAGAGAGAGATTGTGGTAGAATGTTTCGCGGTGCTGGGGTTGCCATTAGAGGTTGCTCCAGCAAACCGTTTTTTAGCGCCCGACGCAGCGGGCGCGGCAGAACCCTTGGCGGCATCGGCAGAACTCTCGCCCTTCAGGGTTTCGGCGGCGGCGTCGGAGAGGGCCTTTTCGAACAGGCCCTCTAGAGCCTCTACAAGCGCGTTCTCGGTTTTTGGGGGTCGTTGGTCGTCTGAATCGCTGGAAGGCGTTTTAAAAGCTCCTGAGGCGGTTTTAAAAGACGTTTGAGCGTTGCGAACCGTGGAAGGTGGAATGGACGGGGCTTCGGGCAGCCCCGAACCCTGCCCAAGGTCGGTTTTTTCCAGTTTGTAGCCGGTCTCGTCTTCGAGCTGGGTTTGGTCGATCATGTACCCGGCATTGCGGGCGGCGGTCGCGGTCTCGAAGATCTCTTTGGGGGTCGGCTTCTGGGTGAGGTCGAAGGCGAACTCGACGGCGACGGGTTGCCCCGGGAACATTTCGGCGAGGAAGTCGCGCAGCATGTTGCGGTTGACCGCCTGGGCGATTACTCCGGAGTCGCGGGCGACGATGGCCTGCCAGACATCGGCCTGGGCGTTGCCGGCGAGAGTGCCGCTGCCGGATTCGGCCATGGAGCCGAGAGTACCGCCAGTTGCGAGGCGAAGGATGGTTTCTTCCTGATGGCGGATGAAGTTGGAGAAAGGATCGACGCCGCGAGAGCTGCCGGCGAAATCCATGAGCGATGCGCCGGAGGGCCAGACGGTGACTTGGCCGTTCTCTAGGGCCGAGGCTGATTCAAGGTAATCGGCTTTGTTTTCGGTCGTGGCGTTGGGCGCCATGACTACGGCGGGCTTAGGGAGGGCATAGCGCTCGATGAAGCGTCCCCAGTCGCGGGAGCCGACGGCATGGCGCAGATGGATGGCGAGAGCGGGGACATCGACCGGGCGGCGACGTTCGACGGTGACGAGGCGGGCGTTGGTGCAATCGACGCAGCTGGAGGAGAAGCCGTTGCAGTCGGGGTTGTAGAACCAGATGCCATCCTTGCGAAGGAACTTCCAGGAATCGATAAGCTCTATATGAGAGACGTTTGTAGGAGACTCCCAGATAGGCTGGGCGTGGGCGAAGCCGCGGAAGAGCGCGAGATCGAGATGTTCGAAGAGGTCGGAGAGGTTGTCTATGCCGGCGAGGAATGTATCGGCTGCGTCGCGCTGCTCTTTGGCCAGCGTCTGATCGGCGAAGGCCCTTTCGCTCACGCGCCAGTTGAAGTTGGCTGCAGCACCGCTGCGACGGGTGACGGCCATGGAGAGGATCGCGTTTTGGGTCTCGATCTCCTGGTATATCCAATGGAGGCGCTGCGTATCACCATTGCGGGCGGCGTCGAAGATTGACTTCGCGGCGGCGATGGAGAGTCCGCTTAGCGGGTTGGTGCGCTCCAGGGCGGCGAGCGTCGCGGTTTTCTTTTCCTTGGCCATTTAGTCGATTCTCCTGAAGTCGGGATTGTGGTTGCGGCGGGTCGCGAACGGCGAGATGTGGCAGCCGCCGAAGCTGGAGGCGCGGCGGCAGAGGGCGGCGGCGCAGGCACCGTCGGAGTGGCCGCCGGACATGCGCGGAGCCCAGAAGACGTACTCGTTGCCCTTCAGCAGCATCTGGACGCCGTGGAAGTCTTGGCGGATCCAATCGACATGAGGGATGAGGAAGGTTGAGACCTTGCCGAAGCAGAGGCGGAACGGCGTGAAGAGCTCGCGTTTCGACGGCTCGGTGAAGGTGAACTTCTCGACCTTGCCGGAGAGGAACTTCTTGGGGTCGGGGTCGTACTCGCCCCAGCGCTTCACGGCCATATCGCCGAAGCCGCGCCCGGGGCCGGAATAGTCAACGCAGATGCGGACGCATTTATCCATGCGCGTCTTGACGGCCTCTATCTGGTCTTCGGTGTCGAGCTTGCGCAGAACGAGGACGTCGCGCGTGATGAGCTTATTGACCTGCTTGCCGTCAGCGCCGGTCTCCACGACCTTCTTGGCGAGCCAGAATATGGACGGGTCTTTGATGCCGCCGAAGTCGAAGCCGCCGTAGAACTCGCCCGGCTCGTCGGGATCGAAGCCGTGCTCAGTGGCCTCGACGGACTCGGCGGCGGTGATCTGGTCGAAGCTGAGGAGGTTGGCGGAGGCGTCCAGGAACTCGCATTCGAACTCCTGCGGCCACGCTTCAGGGCAGTCGAACGCCTCGCGGGTTTCCTCGACGTACTCTTCAGCGGTCTTGGGGCGCTCCTCGCCGGTCTTCTCGTCGAAGACGGTACCGAGCTTTCCGGCGGCCTCCCACTCCTTGGCCGCGTCGTGGATCGTGACCTTCTGAACCTCCCACTTGATGCGGCGACCTTCCTTTGGGTTCAGGAAGTTTTCATCGACAAGCTTGTGGAACATGTCGCCCTGGCCGTTGGGCGTGGAGGTGATTATTACGCGTTTGATGGACGCCATCGGGTTAACGATGACGGCGAAGACGGCCTTCCAGACTTCCTTCTGGTCTTCGAAGAACGCGAACTCGTCGATTACTAGATAGCCGGTGAAACCACGAAGCGAGGCGGGCTTGCCCGGGAGCGCGTAGATCTTTGAGCCGTTCGGCAGCTCGATTATCTTGGCCTTGATCTTCGCGTTCTTTTCGAGGGCGTCGAACTCCTCCTCGGTCTCGGCGACTGAGATGTTTGCGGCCTTGATCCAGTCTTTGCACTTGTCGAGCGTTTCCAAAGACTGGCGCTCGGTCGGGGCAACGATGAGCCACTTGGAGCGAGGCTCGACCATTGCGCCGCGAGATGCGACGAAAGAGGTTGTGAAGCCCTTGCCGGTCTGACGCGACCACAGGAGTATGAGGAAGCGCACGACCGTGGAGGCAGCCTTCCTTTGGAACCCTAGCAGTCTATCGATCAGCTGCATCAGCCGAATATCTCCTTTATCTTGGCGATCTTGTCGGCGTCGGTGAGTTTGGTGTCTCCGAGTGCGGAGCGCGCCGCGTTCTCGCGGCGCTCGGCGGCTTCGAACTTCTCGCGGGCGAGGCGCAGCTGGTCGTCGGCGGTCTTCTGGCGGGCGGACTTCAATTTAAGCTCGGCGTCCTTCTGCTGACGGTCTTTGATGGCCATCGCCGCGTTGGCCCACTTGAGGGCTTCAGATGAATTGTCGCTCATGGCCGCATCGATGGCGAGAGCCTTGAGCGCGTTTATGGCGGCTTCGTCGCTGATGCCGTGCTCGCGGGCGAGGCTCGCGGCCTCGGCCTGTGCCGCCACGACCGCCAGACGGCGCTGCTCGGCGTCGGCCTGGCGCATCTTGTCGCGCCAACGGTAGAAGCCCGAACGCGACACCTCGGCTTCAAGCTGGAAGTTGTCGCGGGCGGCCTGCACAACCTCTGCCCAGTTGCGGGTGCGCTTGGCGATGGCGTACAGCTGCCACTGCTGCGACTCCGAGAGGTCGGCATACCAGGCGTCGGCGCGGATATCCATTACATGCCCTCCAGCGCGGTGAGGCCGCGTTCGGTGAGAGTCCAGCGCTGGTCGTGCCAGATGGGCTCCATATAAAATGTTATCCAGCCGCGATCCTTTATGAGTGCGAAGGCGGACTCGCGCTCATAAAGG
>Ga0265298_10008800_pt1 | contig 12091 bp, 5 predicted proteins | sample AusTroGonzalo_MG_3_FD_193486 | JGI IMG/M metagenome (GOLD analysis project Ga0265298, IMG submission 193486) | Bovine rumen microbial communities from tropical cattle in Woodstock, Queensland, Australia - Gonzalo_01 | ecosystem: Host-associated > Mammals > Digestive system > Stomach > Rumen ...
GATAATATTTCTGTTCACAATCGCGGTATTGGGTTTGAACGTCTGCGTGGCGATGACGCACGTATGAAATTTGATTTTGGCGATATGGAATTTGGGTTCTATCGTAACGATATGTTGTCTTCAACAGGTTTCTTGGCCACCGACGGCGACACAACGACAACATATATCGGCACAAACAAATCGTATAATTTTGGCAACTTTGAATTGTTCGGTCACACACAAATGGGTGTTGCCCGCCCACGTGCATCGGAACAATCGGTAATTTCTGAATTTTCAAACATTTACACTGCATCGGCTTATGTTGGTGTGCGTGGAAATGATTGGTCATTGTCCGTCGGTATGCCAGATACAATCGTAAACGGAACAATGAATTTACACCTGGCATCGGGTCGCAACAGTGGTGGTGACATTACATACCAAGACTATAAAATCGACATGGCATCAATCCCCGCGATTGAATATGCTGCAAATTGGAAATTCGTAACCGCCGGTTACGTTGACAATCCATATGGCAACGACGAATTTTACATCTTTGCCAAAACGAAATTCGCGTTCTAAATTTTCATTAAATAAAGACTTGTGTTTTCACTTTTTGCCCACTAACATATAACCATAAACATATGGGGAGTGTTTTCGGTGAAAGGAAGAAAACAAACGAAAAAACCACGCAATTGGTTGCGAATCGTCGTCTGTTGCATTGTTGCAATGGCGGTGTTGATTGCTGGGTTTTTTGTTTTTCGCGAAACACACCAAAAAACACGAATTGGGCTTAATGTGCCAACACCGACCCCGGTTGCCTTTCTGGACTCTAATTCGGCAAACTTTATGATGTCGTCTGGCATGCCAGAGGTTAATAATAACCGTAACCTTTCAACGCCAAACCCGCTAATTATTTCGTATAATTGGATATCTGGCGAATATGCCCCGGCGTTTCGTGCCGACCTGGTTCCCGCCGACATCGCAACAGATGTAAAAATATCGCCGTACATTCGTGGCAACTGGTCAATGCGGGGGCCGAATATGGTCGCCTTTATACCCGAAAACGATTGGTTACCCGACACAAAATACACCGTCAAAATTGGTAAAAAATTATTAAATCCCGATGTTCGGCCCGACACACGTGCAACTTCGTTTACAACACCAAAATTAACCGCAACCATCGACAGTTTCAACATATATCCAACCGCAACAAACGAACGCACTGTGGTTGGTGTTGCTGTTGTGTCGTTCAACTATCCAATTTCGACCGAAAATTTTGCTGATCGCGTTTCTGTAAAACTTGGCATGCATCGGGTTAAATTTGATGTTCATTTCGATCGGTTTAACCGCACCGCAATTATCACAACAGACCCGATTTCGGTGGACGATTCAACACACACATTGCGATTAAAAATCAACCGCATAAATTCTGTGAACACATCTGCGACAACAAAAAAAATCAACGCCAGCACAATAATTGAATCGGTTGATAATTTCTTTAAGATATCAGGCATCAAATCGATTGCCGCCGATGATTCACGTGGCAACCCACAACAACTGATATTACTGGATATGACGGCCGCGGCCGATTCTAAAACCGAATGGGCCCGCGATGTCGATGTGTATTTGTTGCCGAAACACGCCAATGCCGATGATGATGAACCGCACACCTGGGCCAATGATGAGGTCAGCAATGAAGTACTATCAAAATCAAAAAAGATAAACATTAAACGAACAAATTTTGCAAACCCTATTGGCACATATCAATATGCTTTCTTGTACGACGTATCGGACAGTGTTCAAAGATATTTGTATGTACGCGTTCACAGCGGCATAAAGTCTAATTCTGGATTCGTGTTGAAAAATGGGGTTGAACGCGTGTTGCCGGTGGCGTTTCCTGACAAAACGGTCAAAATTGCCGGAACTGGGGCACTGTTATCATTGGCGGGCGACAAAAAATTAACCATTGTGGCACGCGGTGGTGTGGACAACGCTTTTGTTCGGTTGTATAAAATAAAGTCTGATGAAATAAATCACCTTATATCGCAAACATACAACATATTTGCATCAAACATCGAATTCAAATCGTGGTCGTTTGGTGTATATGATATGGCATCTGTATTCCAAAAGCGTATTTCGTTTGCCGATACATCGATGAATAAAACAAATTATGCATCGGTTGACCTGGGCGACTTTCTGGACCGCACCGCCAACGACAAGACAGGCATTTTTGTAATTCAAACGGGTGCGACCGAATCTGATGCTGAATTCAGCGACCGTCGTTTGATATTATTAACCAATCTGGGGATTATCCGTAAAATCGCTCTTGACGGTACATCAAATGTATTTGTATCAAAATTAAACACTGGCACGCCATCGAATGATACCGAAGTATTCGTCTTGGGGCGGAACGGCAATGCAATCTGGGCGGGCCGAACCGACGCCAACGGTTTTGCCGCTGTTCCAAACTTTGCATGGGCAGAATATCATAACGAACGCGAACCTGTCGCGGTTGTCGTGCGTAATGGCGACGATGTTTCGTTTATTCCATATAATTCAATCGATACGCACGTCGAATATTCTAAATTTGATATTGACGGTGCATACGCGTCTAACACGACCCCACTGAACGCATTTGTGTTCTCTGATCGGGGTATCTATCGCCCGGGCGAAACGGCAACGATTGCCGGCGTTGTAAAGAACAAGACGTTCACAAAATTATCATCTGTGCCGATCAAGATGGAAATTGTTGACCCACGTGGCCGCACCGTTCGTGAAGAATCTTTTACCCTGGGCGGGGACGGAATGTTTGATATGACATACAACGTATCAACCAGTGCCGCCATTGGCGAATACACCATAAACGTATTCTTATTAAACAACAAAAACCGTATCCAAGACACAATCGGCACAACGACATTTCGGGTCCAAGAATTTACCCCAGACAACCTGAAAATCACCGCCGATATTTTAGGGGCAAATGATATTGGTTGGATATCAACCAATTCAATGTTTGCGAATATATCGCTGTATAATCTTTTTGGAACCCCGGCAACAAATCGTCGAATTGCGGCACGTGCAATGTTAAAGCCGATTGATTTTAGTTTCCCAGAATATCGCGAATATACATTTACACCGAACTTTATATCTGGGTCGGGCATGTCTGACAATGCCGCTAAACGCACCCAGACATATACTGTTGATTTACCAGATATTAAAACCGACGATTTGGGGCACGCAACACTGGATATAAACTTTAACCGCCAAATTCCAACTGGGACCTATTTATTAACATTAAATGTTACCGGGTTTGACGGTGGGGCCGGCACTGGGGTTCAAACAACGATTACTGCACGTGCATCTGATGCCGAATATTTAATCGGCTATCATGCAAATTCTAATTTGAATTATGTTTCACGCGACGATGCACGACGTGTTAACTTTATTGCCGTCAATTCTTTTGGCGAACGCACATCGGCAAACGGGCTGACACTTCGCACAATACGTCGTGAAAATTTAACAAGCCTGGTCAAAGACTATAACGATTATTACAAATATCAAACAATTACTCGCGATACCGTCGTATCAACATCGACGATTGACATTGCGTCAAGTGGCACCGACATACGACTGGACACGACACATGGCGGAACATACTTTGTTCAATTAACCGATGCCAACAATCGTGTTTTGGCGAACATTGAATACTTTGTTGCCGATGCGTCAAATTCAGAAATGGTAACAAACACAAACGGCGAAATGAGTATAAAATTAAATGCAAACGACTATGCCGCCGGCGACACGATTGATGTCAGCATAACAACCCCATATATCGGCACCGGACTGATTACAATTGAACGCGACAAAGTATATGCATACAAATGGTTCACAACAAATTCAACAACGTCGGTCCAGAAAATCACCCTGCCCGACGGGTTCGAAGGTTCTGGATACGTCAACGTTTCTTTTGTTCGTGATATAAACAGTCGCGATATATTTACGACGCCATATACATCGGCGGTTGCACCATTCCGGGCCAGCACCCAAAAACGCAAAATCGATATAAAGTTATCTGTCCCAGAAACAATCACAGATAATAAATTGCCGATTACTTACAACGTTTCCAAAAATTCCCGGATTATGATATTTGCGGTGAACACCGGAATTTTACAGGTTGCAAAATACCGGGTTCCAAATCCATTGGCACACTTTTTCCAGAAATCTGCCCTGCAGGTTGAAACATACCAGATTCTGTCGTTATTGTTACCAGAATACAAGATTTTAAGTGAACTGGCGAAAACTGGTGGTGGCGACTTTACCGAAATGGAATCGGGAATTGGCGTTGCACTGACAAACCCATTTGCACGCAAAACGAACAAGCCGGTTGCATTTTATTCGGGCATTATCAACGCAACTGCGGATAAAGAAGAAACCGTTACCTTTGATGTTCCAGAATACTTTAACGGTGCAATTCGCGTATTTGCCGTTGCGTCAAACGACACCGCAACTGGTTCGGCCGACACCGAAACCCACGTGCAAAGCCCGATTGTTATTTCCACGTCCAGTCCAACCATTGTCGCACCAAACGACACATTTGATATAAACACAATCATAACCAATATGACCGACGGCACAACCGCATCGGCGGTCGCAGACGTTACCGCGACCGTATCGCCAAACCTGTCTATTACAACCGACACAACACAAAAGATTTCAATTCCATATGGTGCTGAAAAACTGTGGTCGTTTGTGGTCAATGCGGGTTCAACCCTGGGGAATGGTGAAATCAAGATTGCGACCGAATTGCGTGACGGTTCAGATGCAATTATGTCGGAACGCACCACCACATCAACATTATCAATTCGTCCGGTTACAACATACCAGACCAAGATAAAATCTGGGGAAATCAAATCGTCATCTGTGAACGTCCGCAATTTTGCGACCGATGTATATCCAGAATTTGCAAGTGTAAAATTGTATGTATCTGGGAACAATGCCATTGTTGCAAAACCATTATTTGAATACCTGAAAAAATACGAATATCCATGTACCGAACAGGTTGTATCGCGTGCATTACCATATGCATTAATGCCAAACAATGATGTTTTGGGAACAACCCAATCAGAATCACGCGATATCATAACAAAAACAATCGCGACATTAAAGAACCGCCAAAACGATGATGGTTCATTTGACCTGTGGGCGGGTGGCGACACATCACGTAACAATGAATCAAATGCGAATACCGCATATTTGACCGCATATGTTGCCGAATTTTTGGAAGTCGCCAAAAAATCTGGATTTGATGTTCCAAAGAATATGATGACACGTGCAATTGACTTTATGCGGACATATGCCGGCACACACATCAGCGATGAATTTGATGCCGCCACACATGCTTTTGTGATATACGTATTGACCCAAAATGGGTATATCACAACGGGCTATATCGACGCATTTGAAGAATATGCCAACGCAAACATCAAAAATTGGAAAGGCGATTTAATGGGTGCCTATATTGCAACCGCATACAAATTGTTGAAACAGGAAACTAAGGCAAATTCACTGATAACCAAATACCGTCCGTCAACGCGTTCTAAATTCGATTTTGAAAATATGTTCCGCAACAATGTGGCAAACGATGCGAACTATACGTATTTGATAAACCGCTATTTCCGGACAATTTCAACCGATGATTTAGGCGACGCAATGAACGAATATATAAATGACGGTAATTATTCGTCATATACATCTGCGGCGATTATAATGGCGGCGACCGGCAATTTGAACGATACTAAGATTTCACCTGATGACATCTCGATATTGGCCGATGGCACACAAATCACACCACAAACACGCAACGGTGTAATGGTTGCCGATGTGCCAGCAAATTCCAAACACATTACTATAAAGTGTAAAAAATGCGACCGCAAAAACGCCATGTATTACACGACTATATCGGGTGGGTTCCCAACCACATCGTCACAGGCATCAAACGGTATTGAAATATCGCGAACATATTTTGACGAAGACGGCAACCGCATAACATCCGCACGTGTTGGCGACACTGTTACTGTTAAAATTTCCGTTCGTTCGCGTCGTGGTGATATTATTCCAAATGTCGTAATTGCCGACTTGGTTCCGGGTGGATTTGTTGCTGGCGATCCTGTGGGCGATATGAACTTTGCCGAAACACGTGAAGACCGCGTCTTGGTATTTTTGGACGTAACCCGCGACGGCCAGACAATAACATACAACGCGGTTGTTGGGGCGGCTGGCACATTCCAGATTCCACCGATATATGCATCGTCTATGTATAATCCGCAAATAAATGCGACCAACAATGTTGGCGAAACGTTCACCGTTAAAAATGCGTTTGTTGAATAATCTTAAATACAAAACTTCTGTCTTTTACCACAGGCATCGACGTGGTTGCATTATTATTGGTGCGTTGGTTTTCATCTATGTATTTGTGCGATTATTTTTGACCCCGCCATTATTGAACGACACGCACTTTTCACGCGTGTTTTATGACAGAAATGGGAAATTATTACGCGTAACACTGGCCGACGATGATAAATATCGTATTTATGCCCCATTAAATGAGATTGCCGATACCGTAAAACAGGCAACCATTTTATACGAAGACAAATATTTTCCATATCATCCCGGCATAAACCCCATTGCATTAACACGTGCAACACGTGCCTATTTTTCACATGCCCCCCACCCCGCCGGTGCATCAACAATAACAATGCAGGTCGCCCGAATAAAATATAACCTGGACACAACTACACCGGGTGGAAAAATTGTTCAAATTCTGGCGGCAATTTATATCGATGCGTTTTATTCCAAAAATGAAATTTTAACCGCATACCTGAACATGGCACCGTATGGCGGAAATATTCATGGCATTGCTGCCGCATCACAAATTTATTTTCATAAACGCCCAAGCGAACTGACCACAATCGAATCTATCACATTATCCACAATTCCCCAGAACCCAACAAAACGTGGTTTGAACACCGCAACGGGATTGACCAACATGCAAAAAATGCGTGGCGATTTGGTTCGTCGCTGGACCACAAAATATCCCGATGATTCATCGTCATTACAGACATTTGCCGATATGCCACTGGCGGTATTTGGGACACGCGACCTGCCCTTTTTAGCACCGCACTTTATCGACAGACAAATATCAAAATCAAACGGTACCGACACAACCACAACAACCATTGACATAAATTTACAGCAAAAAATGGAACAACGTTTGCACACCGAAATTGCAAAGCGGAAAAACATCGGCATCAAAAATGCGGCAACAATTTTAGTTAACTACAAAACGATGCAGGAACTTGTTCACATCGGTTCGGTTGATTATTTTGATAAAACAATATTCGGTGAAAATGACGGTGTAACATCGCGTCGCAGTCCCGGTTCTACATTAAAACCATTGATATATGCATCTGCGGTTGATATGGGGTTGATACATTCAATGACACTGTTAAAAGACGCAAAAATAAACTTTGGCGTATATGCCCCGGAAAATTCAGATAACGAATTTTTTGGCCCCGTCTTGGCACGCGATGCCTTGACACATTCACGCAACATTCCGGCAATAAATCTGGTGCGACAAATTGGCACACGAAATTTCTATAAAATACTAACCGATTGCGGGGTTACGAAATTAAAGTCGCCCGAACATTATGGTATATCGGTGGCACTTGGCGGGGCCGAGGTTTCCATGCACGAACTGGCGGGCATATATGCGACCATGGCGAACCTGGGGCAATATAACGAAATAAAATCAGATATAAACGCAAAGACAAAACGCCCCACATCGGTTTTAAGTCCCGAAGCGTTCTTTATCGTCCTGGACATGCTTGCACACCAGGGCACCCCGACCACAAAAATTCCATTTGCAAAAAATACCACACCCAACATCACCCACATGTGGAAGACCGGCACTTCATCATCATATCGTGATGCATGGACGGCGGGAATATTTGGCGACTTTGTTTTGATTGTTTGGGTTGGAAATTTTGACGGCACACCCAATAACGCGTTCAGTGGGGCCAAGGCCGCCGCCCCAATATACTTTGCGTTGGCAGACACCATTATCAATTACTATAAAAATTCCGACACCCCTGTTATGAACAATAATTTTTTAACCCCGAACATGAATATATCAAAAATAGACATGTGTGATACGGTTGGCGGCTTGGCGGGCGAACATTGTCCAAAGACTGTGCCGGCATATTTTATTCCGGGTAAATCACCCATTGAAACATCATCGGTCTATCGTGCGATTCCAATTGACAATGTAACTGGACGACGTGCGTGTAACAATGACCCCAAAACAACACATATGGCGGTATATGAATTCTGGGATTCCGAATATCTTGATATGTTTCGGCGTGCCGGCATTAAACGCAACACCCCACCCCCATATATGGACGGATGCAATTTGACCAATGTCGAAAATTCAGAAAATTCAATCATAATCACGTCACCCGCAGACACAACCCGACTGGTAATAACGACCGGTGCAGACAGTGAACAAATTTCATTTAATGCGATTTCTGAAACACCCGATGTCAAGATATTTTGGTTCTTGGACGATGCAACAATCGGCACAACGCGTTCTGGGGAAACATTTACATATGATGTTCCAATGGGCACACACATTGTTCGTGCGATTGATGAAAACGGCCATGGCACATCAAACAAATTTAGTGTGATTAAGTAACCGCCATATATTAATAATAATATCGGCCGTCAATTGCCGGCCGACCCGAAAACGCCCCCGCGGTAAGACCTGTTGCCACGAACACTGTTACCACAACTGGACGCACAACCCGAAGTACAGAAAGACGCCGAACTAAGCTCTCCATAGGACACCCAGGCGGACCGAACACCCCCCTATTCTTCGCGGTCGTAATTCAACAAATCATATTTGACGATATAGTTAAACGACAGGCCGATAATTAAATTGCTGCCATAGACATCAGCCGAACGCGATTTCGCAATACGATATTGCACATATGGTCCCATTGTAAAATTATTCCACAAATTCGTATCCATACGCAGATCCGCACTGAAATCGCGTTTCAAATCGGTGTCTTCGTACGCAGAATATGTCAAATATTCACGATAATAACCATTTGTCGATATTTTTACACCATCGCGAATTGCATATTCTAAACGCCAGCCGGCCTCGACCGCACCCTTGTTCACAGGATTGTCGGTGTACGTAAAGTCATATTCGTATAACCCGGTTAAATAAAGACTTTTAATAATTGGATGGTCAAACAGTGACAAACCAGCATTTACCCGAACAACATTTTGACGCGGTGCCCCCGGATTCGGCACAAATTCAGTCTGATACGATGCACGTGCCAATGGTCCAAATTTCAAATCGCCAAAATGCCAACGTGCCCACGCCAAATTAGACGACAACAAAAATTTATCGGCATTTTCATTGGTAATTCTGTCGCCATCATACGGTTGGATTGTCGTTTTACCATATTCCATAAACAACGCGTTTTCCCAATGCAAATCGCCAACATTATATTGCAACGCGGTATCCCATACGCCCTTTACAAATTCCTGGTCATCGGCACGCAGTGCAGTAACCGGGGAATCTTGATAATGTGCCGCATTTTTCACCGTCGTTTTTGATAAATCCAGTCCGATACGTCGTATATCCAGGTATAATTCACGATTATCCGCCGCGTTTGCCACAATTGGTAACATCAATAATAACAACGACAAAAATGCTTTATTCATTATCTGCCCTTTTTATATTTTATTCTTTCCAAACACGCAACATATTGTCGGCCGCGGCTGTTCGCCAACCACCCGAACGCAGTGCGATTGTTATTGCCCCGCGTGACGATGCCGGTAATTCAATCGTAACCCGATTACCAACGATATATTTTGTTGTAATATCAACATGTTCGCGACGCATAATACGATTAAATTCTGCCCAATCCGCAATTACATCTTCCCCCAATGTAACCTGGGCAACAAACATATCGGTTGCAGTTCCATCGTTTAACCAATTTTGGATTTCATTTTCTGCCATCCACGATTTAGCCGCAACTTTATCAACCGTCATCGTGATTTTTGCAGAATACGCCGTATCAGAAATCTTTTCGTTATCAATATTAGTTTCAGAAATAAGTTTATCCAAATCTGTACTTTTTGCGACACGAATTGCTGGGATTAATTGGTCGGACATCGCATATGGTGACAATTTATCAATTAAAATCTGACGACGTGCATCATTCATCGCCATTGTTTTTGCCGCCGATGACGTATCACTTGTCATATTCACGTATGCAGAACCCGTTAAATCTGCGGCATACCCAAGATTGCCGCCCAGACACATTGCAAAAACAAATAATAATTTTCTCATATCACACATGTTAAACCCGAAAAAATCCGTCCGCAACATATAACTTAGAATTTTGCATCAAACCCAACACGAATACCCATTGATTTGTATACAGAATCAACCTCGTTACTGGACTTGCAGACCCAACCACCGCCACAATTTTGTCTTGATTTATTCAAGAATATTGCTGCTTTGCTGCCCGTATCGGGGTCTAACATCGCAGTTTCGTTGCCCCCATATTGTGCCAACAATTGATTATATAACTTTTGATTCAGATATGTGTTTGTATTGGCCCCGCTAACCGTATAGTAATCGTAAGTCATACCAACAGACAACGCTATACTATTTGTGATTGCAGTTTTCCAATTTCCCGCCAAACCAATATGTAATGCAGAAAACATATCGGCCGAATCTTCAACACTTTTCGGATGTGCCCAGTCCCAACGATATGGTTGGTCGCCGATAGTTTTATACCCAGGGAAACCAATTTCAATACGCCCGTTCACACTGTTATTTTGATTTATGTCATACAACATATCCAACGCCAAATATGGTCCAGACCATTCTGCTTCGTATGAATGACTGACCCCCGATTGCGAATAGTAATATGTATCGCCATAATCGATATATTCGGTATAATATGTGTGTCCAGCCTCATCAAAAACCGCCGCCGGGTAATCGTCGATATTATCACGCCAGAACAATTGTTCGTGATATTCTGGGTCCTCAGATGTTCCGACATTATAAATTCCAAAAATAGCCGGATCGCATTGTGTTTCGCCATCACCACTGAAACACGCACTGGCCGCGAACAACAACCCCTTGTTCGCAGATGTTTCAACCTTGTACTTTAAATAACGATACCCAATCGATGGAGTTATTTTCATATTGCCGATACGCCAAAAATCAGTCAACCCAAAGCCAAAATTGAATCCCATCATATTGCCATCTTTACTGGTTCCAATAGACAACCCATAACCCGACAGATACGAACCATCGCTAAATTCTGTGGCAACGAATCCACCATTGGTAATATCGTCATCGGTCATATTTGATTCGCCCCATTGCATACCGTATTTGAATCCAGCATCAACCTGCATTTTTACCTTGCCTGCATCAAACACATAACCACCGTTCAAGTCCAAAACATTCCATGCCAAATTGTTATAGTTCAATATAGAATTCGCGATTTTGTTCATTTCGAATTTCCACATTGCACTTTCGTGCGTAATACCACCATTGATAAAGAAACCGTTTTTTGATGATTTTTGGGATGCCGACTTTTGCTGTGTCGATTGTTGATTCACACGCCCACCCGATTGAGCATAATTAACAGAACTGTTATAGTTTCCATTGTATCGCACACTGGGGGTCGCATTTGTTGTCGAATTTGCGTTTGTACGGTTATATCCCGATGTCGCATATGTTCCACTTTGTCCGTAACGTGCCTGGGCCGGTTGATATGCCGCCCCCGTATAGTATGTTCCCGCCGCATTTGCCGCAAATGGCAACAAAAACGCAACATTCATCAGAACCCAAAGACTAAATTTCGGCACGATTTCCCCCTTTATATAACATCTGTAATATTTTATCATAAAAAGGTTGAAAAGCAAAACACTTCTTGTAACAATGTCACAGCATTGAATCACAATTGCGACCATGGCGGAATTGGTATACGCGCAGCACTAAGGATGCTGTGGAGAAATCCTTGGG
>Ga0265298_10008802_pt1 | contig 12090 bp, 8 predicted proteins | sample AusTroGonzalo_MG_3_FD_193486 | JGI IMG/M metagenome (GOLD analysis project Ga0265298, IMG submission 193486) | Bovine rumen microbial communities from tropical cattle in Woodstock, Queensland, Australia - Gonzalo_01 | ecosystem: Host-associated > Mammals > Digestive system > Stomach > Rumen ...
CAACTGATCCATGGCTTCAATCTTTGTCTTTGGGTGCAGACAGTTGTCACAGTTGTGACAGTTCTCCTGCGTATAGGTCTCGCCAAAATAGTGGAGCAGCATCTTACGCCGACACACCGATGTCTCGGCGTATGCCGCCGTTTCTGCCAACAGCTGACGTCCGATGTCCTGCTCGGCCACGGGCTTACCCTCCATGAACTTGTCGAGCTTCTGCAAGTCCTTGTAGCTGTAAAAAGCCACACACATACCCTCACGACCGTCGCGTCCGGCGCGTCCCGTTTCCTGATAATAGCCTTCAAGAGACTTCGGGATGTCGTAGTGTATGACGAAACGCACATCAGGCTTGTCGATACCCATGCCAAAGGCGATAGTAGCCACGATGACGTCGATTTCCTGCATGAGGAAGGCATCCTGCGTCTGCGTGCGGGTACCAGAGTCGAGGCCTGCGTGATAGGCCAGCGCCTTGATGTCGTTAGCCCTAAGAATCTCCGCCAGCTCTTCTACCTTCTTGCGCGACAGGCAGTAGATAATGCCGCTTTTCATGGGGTGCTGTTTGATGAAGCGGATAATGTCCTTATCCACGTCCTTCGTCTTTGGCCGCACCTCATAATAGAGATTCGGACGGTTGAAAGAGCTCTTGAACTCCTGAGCTCCCAGAATGCCCAGATTCTTCTTAATATCAGTACGCACCTTGTCGGTGGCCGTAGCGGTCAGCGCTATAATGGGCGCCTTGCCTATCTCATTGACAATGGGCCGTATACGGCGGTATTCCGGACGGAAATCGTGTCCCCATTCAGAGATGCAATGAGCCTCATCGACAGCATAGAACGATATCTTGCAGGTTCGTAAGAACTCTACATTGTCCTCCTTCGTCAGCGACTCCGGCGCCACATAGAGCAGCTTTGTAACGCCCGACTTGATGTCGGCCTTAACCTGGTCGATGGCACTCTTGTTGAGCGACGAGTTCAGATAGTGCGCCGTGCCTGCGTGTTCACTGAGATGGGTAATGACGTCTACCTGGTTTTTCATCAGCGCAATGAGCGGCGAGATAACAATAGCCACGCCCTCCATAAGCAGAGAGGGCAGCTGATAGCACAACGACTTGCCCCCGCCTGTAGGCATGAGCACAAAGGTGTCGTTGCCGGCCAGCACATTGCGTATGATGGCCTCCTGGTCGCCTTTGAACGTATCGAAGCCGAAATACTTCTTTAGCGCCTCGTTCAAATTGATTGTTCCTTCTTTCATATTTGTATTCCTCCTTGTTTTCTTATGTCATGTGCGACTTTTCCAACTGCTTCTGTGCATAGTCGTATGTCACCTCAAATTCTTTAACATTCTTCGAGGGCACCTCGAACATGGCGTCAATCATAATGCTCTCCACAATCGACCGAAGTCCGCGGGCGCCAAGCTTGTACTCCATCGCTTTGTCGACAATCAGTGTCAGCGCCTCCGGGGCGAATGTCAGCTTTTTGTCTTCCATCTCAAACAGCTTTACATACTGCTTGATAATAGAGTTCTTGGGCTCTGTCAATATGCGTTCCAAGGCCACACGGTCGAGTGGGTTCAGATAGGTAAGCACCGGCAGACGGCCAATGATCTCGGGTATCAGCCCGAACGACTTCAAGTCTTGCGGAGCCACATACTTCATCAGGTCGTTCTTGTCAATTTTCCTGACGTTCTGCACCGAATTATAGCCCACCACGTGGGTGTTCATGCGCTGTGCTATCTTCTGCTCGATACCATCGAATGCGCCACCACAGATAAACAGGATGTTGCGCGTGTCTACATGGATATACTCCTGATCGGGATGCTTGCGCCCACCCTGCGGCGGGACATTCACCGTTGTACCCTCAAGCAGCTTGAGCAGTCCCTGCTGCACGCCTTCGCCGCTCACATCGCGCGTGATGCTCGGATTGTCCGACTTTCGGGCTATTTTGTCAATCTCGTCAATGAACACGATGCCACGCTGGGTAGCTTCCACATTGTAGTCGGCCACCTGTAACAGGCGCGTCAAGATGCTTTCCACATCCTCGCCCACATATCCGGCTTCTGTAAACACGGTGGCATCGACAATGGTGAACGGCACATCGAGAAACTTGGCAATGGTACGCGCCAGCAGCGTCTTACCCGTACCCGTCGAGCCCACCATAATGATATTCGACTTCTCTATTTCCACGCCATCGGCGTCTTCAGGCTGCCGCAGGCGTTTGTAGTGATTGTACACTGCCACCGACAAGTAGCGTTTCGCCTCGTCCTGGCCAATGACATACTGATCCAGATAATCCTTGATTTCCTTCGGCTTCGGCAAGCGCCCGGACTTGAACGTACCTTCCGTTTTCTTATTTACGGGCGCAGCCGTGTTTTCCTTAACGATGCGATAGGCCTGAGTGGCGCAGTCTTCACAAATATAGCCATTAATGCCTGTTATCAGCAGTTTTACTTCTTTGTCGCTTCTACCACAGAAGCTACATGTTTTTTTCATGTCTGTTTACCTACTCCTTTACTCCTTCTTCTTCAGCACCTCATCAATCATTCCGTAAGCCTTGGCCTCCTCGGCCGTCATCCAGTAGTTACGGTCAGAGTCGGCATATACCTTTTCGTATGGCGTATGCGAATGTGCCGAGATAATCGTGTACAGTTCTTTCTTGAATTTCAGTATTTCCTTTGCCTCAATCTCAATATCGCTGGCCTGTCCCTGCACGCCTCCAAGCGGCTGGTGAATCATCACCCGGCTATGGGGCAGCGCAGAGCGCTTACCCTCCTGTCCGGCCACGAGCAGCACGGCAGCCATCGAAGCGGCCATGCCCGTACATATCGTAGCCACGTCGCTGGAGATAAACTGCATCGTGTCGTAGATGCCCAAACCGGCAGTAACGCTACCGCCAGGCGAGTTGATGTAGATGGAGATGTCTTTGCCCGAATCGACAGAGTCTAAGTAGAGCAACTGGGCTTGTAGCGTGTTAGCAGTATAATCGTCTATCTGCGTGCCGAGAAAGATGATGCGATCCATCATCAGTCGTGAGAACACATCCATCTGCGTCACGTTCAACTGGCGTTCTTCCAGGATATAAGGATTCAGGTACTGTGCCTGCGCCGACATCACATCGTCGAGCGTCTGGCCGTTCATTTTCAGATGCTGGGTAGCATATTTTCTGAAGTCATTCATCGTCTTTTTTTCCTTTCTTCAATAGTGAGATACAAAGATACAGAAAAAAAACGATATGCCCGCACTTTTTAAGATTTTTTGTGCAAATGTATTCCAACAAGCTCAATTCTCAATGATAGAAGCACTGTCCGCCATGATGTTGATGACGGCCATGATGTCGCCCACGTTCACTGCGCCGTCGCCGTTGACGTCGGCGTCGGCGTTACGCTCGCCAGCAGCTCCTTCCTGTACGGCCATCACATTGATGATAGCCATGATGTCGCCCACATTCACTGCGCCATCGCCGTTGACATCGCCGCGCAAGGACTGCTGCCCGTTGGCGACAAGGGCGTGAACCTCGGCGGCGCCCCAGAGCCAGCAGCCGAAGCCGAAGTCCTCGAAGTTTGGCACGGAGTCATAGGTGATGGGACCGCCGTCTTCGGGCTTCTCGCCCGTGCCCTGGAGGTAACCCACGAATCCGCTGTCGGGATGAACGGCACGGCGCATAGCCTGCCAGCCACGGCGGATGGCGGGCAGGTAAGTATCGGCATCGAGCAGACCACTGCGCACACCGTAGGCCATGCCGCCCACGAAGAGCGAGGTACCCGTCATCTCCGGGCCTTCGCTGCCCTCGGCACCGTAGTTGGTGGGTGCGGCAAGGCTTACGTTCCACGAGCCGTCGGCACGCTGGCAGTCGAGCAAGGCCTGGCTCATCAGGCGGAAGTCAGCCTCGTAGTCGGCGCGATGGGCTTCGTTGGCGGGCGTGAACTGGAGCACACGCGAGAGTGCCATATACACCCAGCCGTTGCCGCGGCTCCAGTAGCAGTCCTTATCAGGCTCGGTGAGGTCACGGTAGGGCGGATCGAACTTATAGTCGCGGTACCACAGGCCGGTGCTGCTGTTGAACAGCGGCTGGCCGCCACCTTTCTTCGAGCCGCCCTGCCGGTTGCGGGTGTACTGGTACATCTGGTACATATACTCCCAATAGTCGGTATTGCCCGTAATGGTGCCCAAAAGGGCAAAGTTGGGCATATCCATCTGGATGGCGTCGATCCAGGTCCAGTCGTTGATGCGCCCCGAGGCCATCAGCTCGTCGATGCGCTGTTTGATATGCGCCATGCGTTCGGCGTGCGACGGCTCCATCTGATAGAGCTGCAGATAGCTCTGGCCACAGCAGTGGAAATCGGCATTGTGCAGCTGGCTGTCGCTGCAGGTGTACCACTCGTGGAACTCGCCCCAGTCGAGGGCATACTGCAGCCACTCCTGGCGATGGTTCTCGCGGTACATATTGAGCAGCCCCTCGTAGAACACGCTGCGTGTCCAGATGCGGCTGTTGCGCTCCTTGCCGCCCACATAGCTGTTGGCTCCCACGTCGGGATAGTGGTCCATGAAATAGCCGGCCACCTTTGTGGCCACCTCCATCACATCGCCGGCTTCCACGGGCTGGTCGTCGCCGCTGCCGTCGTCAAGCACGGCGGGGATATAGGTGTCGAGGTTCTGTACGGTGTAGCCCATGCGCTCCATCTCAAGCGACGCCCAGATGAATGGGCCTATTCCCTTGGGGTCGTTGTCGCGGATGGGTTCGCTCATATAGTAGTCGAACGAGCCGTCGCGTTTGGGCTTGTTCGCCGGCCCTAAGCCCGACACCGAGCAACAGCGGGTGAGCGACATCGTGCCGTCGCCGTTGGGCTGCACAAACTCGCTGACGATACCTTTATACACGCGCACGCCCGCACGTAAATAAGTAATGTCGAGCCACCCCATGCGGTAGCCCTTCAGCAGACAGTATGCAAACATGGACGAGGCGGTGGCCTCGAGATAGTTGCGCGGGTCGGTCACGTCGAGCACGTCGTACCACACACCGCTCGACGCCTCCTGGTAGTCAACGACGCCGGCCATGACACGGTGGAACAGGTCGAGCACCTCATTGCGGCGGTCGTAGTCCTGGGGCAGGGCTTCGAGCACCTCTACCAAGGCCATGGCAAACCACCCCAGGGCACGTGCCCACGTATGCTGGCTCTGGCCTGTCGTGGCGTCGGCCCAGAACATCTGGTGCGTCTCGTCCCACGCGTGCTTCCACAGGCGCGTGGAGGCATCGTAGGTACGCTGGTCGGTGGTCATAATCTGGCTCACCGCATCGTCGTAGTAGCTATCCTCCCTACCCTCGCGGAGCCATGGCGCAGCCATCACATAATAGGGCAGCCCCATGAAGATGCCGTCGAGCCATACCTGCTGCGCGTAGACGGCCTTATGCCACCACACACCGTCGGCGGTGCGCTGCTGGTTGTCGAGCTGGCTCAGCAATGTCTCAAGGGCCAGCGAATCTTTCTCGGTGGGGAACAGCTGGTAGTAGCGCATGAGGAAATGCGCCGGGCGCACGTTGTCCAAATTGAAGTCGCTGTATTTATAGCCGCTGATGGTGCCGTCGTCGCTAATCATCTTCGACGGATACTCCTGCAGGTAGGCGGCCACCGACGCGTCGCCGTAGCGCAGAAAGACGTCGAGCATACCCTCAAGCTCGATACCCACGGCATAGTCCCAGTGCGCCTTCGAGGGAGAAAAGTTGAGGTTGTAGGGATGGGACACACGCTCCATCTCAGAAGAGACAATCCACTCGCTGTAATGCGTGAAGCCGGCGGCATGATGCATCGTGGAAACGGCCACAAGGAGTATTATCAGGAGTGTTTTTCGTAAAGTCATGGGTGTAGTCTGTTTGGTTTGTTTTTTGCAAAGGTGTGTCTTTTTTCCCTATATGCAGTGGTCAGGGTTCTTCGGAATAATCTGTTTCGTCAATGTCATCACGATAGTTAGCCGCCATACTCATGCCTTCAGGCTCCTGACTATATCGTGTTTTCTTGAATGCCTTAAACATCTCGTCAGCCTCCGCCTTTCTGCCCAGTTCTTTCAAAGCCCATGCCTTATATAAGGTATAACGGCCAGCCTGACGGTCTACATAGTTCGTATCAACTCCTGGCCGATGTTCATATTCCATCAGCAGCGAACCGAAATTACGCGTATAGAGCAAGGCAGCCTGAGGGTTACCAGCCTTCATACAATAGTAAGCAATGTTTATCTGTCCGGCAATGGCGTCCTTATAGGCTTCATCGCTATGATTCCTTTCAATGTTCTCACGATGCTTGTCAATGGCTCTGAGAAAGCCAGTCAGAGATTCGTCTTCACCTTGGCTATTGGCACTCTGGCAAAGGCCAGTATAGATAAGCAGGTTCACATAGTCGCTCGTCGTATCACATTTCATGGCTTCAAGCCTTGCAATGACAGGCTGCGCCGTTTGCAACGCTTCATCATAGTCGCCTCTCACACAAAGCAGGTTCACCAGTCTGCTGGCCGACCTGGCATAAGCGTCCCACTCCTCTGCATCAGTCAGCTTGTCAACATCGTCCATCACCTTCCTCCAGTATTTCTCTGCCTCGTCTTTCCGCTTCAAACGGTCGCAGGCATATCCACGCCAGTAATCAGCACTAACAGGAATCAAGGCCCCCTTAGACTCCAGACTATCTGCCAACGTCATTAGCCTTTCGTAGTCCTTTGCCTTATAGGCAGCATTCATTAACTCGTTGGCCTCGTCATTTGTTTTCTTCTCGTTTGCACACCCAGCAAACACCATCATCAGCACGATGGCAGCAACCGCATACATCAGGGAACTGGTATGCTCTTTCATTGTTCTTTGGATACCCATAACTACAACTATCATTTTGTATTTATCCAGCTTTTGTTTGCAAAATTACGAAAAAAGTTTTTATCCCGCAAACAGAACAATGTTTTTTTTCGTAATCACGATAAAAGAAATGGTATGCATTCCCTTCTTTTTGTTGCCCGACACGCCAATAATTGCATTTTCATTAAAAAACGTTTTGCCGTTTCCCAAAAAAGCACTAATTTTGCAGCCGAAATGCACAACGATGTGCATACACACGCAAGAACAGCATAAACAGATATCAAACTATATAGTTATGGCAGATTTTTTAGAAGTAAAAGAACTCGACCAGGTGGTCGTGCGCTTTTCAGGTGACTCCGGCGACGGCATGCAGTTGGCCGGAAACATTTTTTCGACAGTGAGCGCTACTGTAGGTAATGGTATTTCCACATTCCCAGACTATCCCGCCGACATCCGCGCCCCGCAAGGCTCTCTCACAGGCGTCAGCGGATTTCAGGTGCACATCGGTGCCGGTAAGGTCTACACACCGGGAGACAAATGCGATGTGCTTGTGGCCATGAACGCAGCTGCGCTGAAGACACAGTACCGCTATGCCAAGCCACAGGCAACCATCATCATTGACACCGACGCCTTTGGGCCGAAAGACCTGGAGAAGGCCAAGTTTGCCACTCCCGACTACCTCGGAGAGATGGGCATCGACCCCGACCGCGTGGTTGCCTGCCCCATGACACAGATGGTAAAGGATTGTCTGGCCGACTCTGGCATGGACAACAAAGCTATGCTGAAGTGTCGCAACATGTTCGCCTTAGGACTGGTGTGCTGGCTCTTCAACCGCGACCTCGAACTGGTAAACAACTTCCTCCGCGAGAAGTTCGCCAAGAAGCCCGCCATTGCCGATGCTAACATCAAAGTGATTCAGGCAGGCTACGACTACGGTCACAACACCCACTCGAGCGTTCCCTCTACTTACCGCATCGAGTCGAAGGAGAAGGTGCCCGGACGATACATGGATATCACCGGCAACAAGGCTACGGCCTACGGACTGATTGCCGCCGCCGAGAAGGCAGGGCTGAAGCTCTACTTAGGCAGCTACCCCATCACGCCAGCCACAGACATCCTCCACGAGCTGTCGAAGCATAAGTCGTGCGGCGTCATCACCGTGCAGTGCGAAGACGAGATCAGCGGCTGCGCATCGGCAGTAGGAGCAGCCTTTGCAGGTGCACTCGCCGCAACCAGCACCTCCGGCCCCGGCATCTGTCTGAAGAGCGAAGCCATCAACCTGGCCGTCATCGACGAGCTGCCCTTAGTGGTCATCGACGTACAGCGCGGCGGGCCCTCAACCGGACTGCCCACAAAGAGCGAGCAAACTGATCTGTTGCAGGCCCTCTACGGCCGTAACGGAGAGAGTCCCATGCCCGTCATCGCCGCCCTCAGCCCCACCGACTGCTTCGATGCCGCCTACCAGGCAGCCAAGATGGCATTAGAGCACCTCACGCCTGTCATCCTGCTCACCGACGCGTTCTGCGCCAACGGCTCCGGCGCTTTCAAGCTGCCCACCTCCATGGACGAGCTTCCCTCCATACAGCCCCACTACGTTACGCCTGAGATGAAAGGCAACTACACGCCGTACTTCCGCGACGAAGAAACGAAGGTACGCTACTGGGCAATTCCCGGACAGGAAGGCTATACACATATCCTTGGCGGACTGGAGAAAGACGGTAAGACCGGCGCTATCAGCACCGACCCGGAAAACCACGACCTCATGTGCCGTCTGCGTCAGGAGAAGGTGGACAAGATTCCCGTGCCCGACCTCGAAGTAACGGGCGACGTCGATGATGCCGACCTGCTCATCGTCGGATTCGGATCTACCTACGGGCACCTTGTCTCGGCCATGCAGGAGCTGCAGGCCAAGGGCTACAAGGTGGCACAAGCTCAGCTGAAGTACATTAACCCGCTACCGAAGAACACGGCCGAAGTGCTCATGAAATACAAAAAAGTGGTGGTGGCCGAGCAGAACCTCGGACAGCTCGCTGCCTTCCTCCGCGCCAAGGTCGACGGTTTCGTTCCCTACCAGTTCAACCAGGTCAAGGGCCAACCCTTTGTGGTCGAAGAACTCACCACCACGTTCACAGAGATATTAAACAAATAATAATAACGACCACTAATTTCACTAATTAAACTGATTATATCTGGAAGATAGATAAAAAAATAACAACGACCACTAATTCCACTAATTAAACTAATTATATCTGAAGATGTATAGAGACGACCTGCTGCTTAAAGAAGAAATGCATAAGATTATCGGTGCAGCAATGGCTGTTCATCGGTATTTTGGGTGCGGCTTTACAGAAAAGGTCTATCAAGATGCCTTGGAGATAGAACTGGCTAATCGGAGTATACCGTCACTTAGAGAACCTGAATTGAAGATTGAATACAATGGTAAAGTACTCGCATCTTCCTTTAAGCCGGATTTTATTTGCTATGATAGCATCGTTGTCGAATTGAAAGCTGTTAAGGAACTTGACGACATGCATCGCTCACAGGCCATTAACTATGGAAAAGTTGCTGGAAGCGATATCGCATTGCTTGTCAACTTTGGAGAGACATCCCTCAAATTCGAACGTTATCTCATCAAAAAGAATCATTAGTGAAAAGCTTATCATCAAAAGAATCATTAGTGTAAAGCTTATCATCAAAAGAATAATTAGTGTAATTAGCGTAATTAGTGGTAGAAAAATAAGAATTATGAGTATGTATACAGCACAAGATTATAAGAAGGGACAGCCCAGGTGGTGTCCCGGTTGCGGCGACCACTTCTTCCTGGCATCACTGCATAAGGCTATGGCCGAAGTAGGGGTAGCACCCTACGAGATGGCTGTCATCTCGGGTATTGGCTGCAGCAGCCGTCTGCCCTATTATGTGAACACCTATGCCATGCAGACCATCCACGGCCGGGCAGCAGCCATTGCCACCGGCGCAAAGGTAACCAATCCCAATCTCTGCATCTGGCAGATTTCAGGCGACGGCGACGGCCTCGCCATCGGCGGCAATCATTTCATCCACGCCATGCGCCGTAACATCGACCTGAACATGATACTGCTGAACAACCGCATCTACGGACTTACCAAGGGACAGTATTCGCCCACGTCGCCCCGCGGCTTCGTATCGAAGTCGTCGCCCTACGGCACCGTTGAAGACCCGTTCCGCCCGGCAGAGCTCTGCTTCGGCGCGCGCGGCCACTTCTTTGCACGCTGCGTAGCCACCGACGCCAAGAACACCGTCGAGGTGCTCAAGGCCGCCTACGAGCACAAGGGCGCCTCAGTCTGCGAGATCCTGCAGAACTGCGTCATCTTCAACGACCACTGCCACGATGCCGTCTACAACAACGAAGGCCGCAAGAAGAACGCCATCTACGTACGCCACGGCGAGAAGCTCGTCTTCGGAGAGAACAACGAGTACGGCCTCGTACAGCAAGGCTTCGGACTGAAGGTAGTGGAGATTGGCAAAGACGGCTATACGCTCGATGACGTGCTCGTCCACGACGCCCACTGCGACGACGACACCCTGCAGCTCAAGCTCGCTATGATGTCGATAGAAGACGGATTCCCCATTGCCCTCGGCGTCATCCGCGATGTAGACGCACCCACCTACAACGATGCCGTCAACCAGCAGATAGCTAACGTGTCGGCACAGAAGAAATACCATAACTTCATGGAACTGCTCGAGACCAACGACACCTGGGAGGTGAAGTAGCCGGAGCAAGACGCTGAAAGCGTCTCCTCTCAATAGCCGTCGACAGACGCTGAAGGCGTCTCCTATCAATAGCCGGGGCGTGCGAAGCACCCCCGGATGGAAGAGCGTGGAAAAAATATCGACCCCAAAGGGGTCGCCCATTGTGTCAGTAAGGGAGGCGATATTCGGGATTGGGCGATCCCCATGGGGTCGATACCTTTCCACACGTCAACTATCCGGGGGTGCTTCGCACGCCCCGGCTACTGAAAGGAGACGCTTTCAGCGTCTTACCCCTATTCCTCCTCTTCCTCTGGGCGGTCTATCTCCGTGACAAGATTATCGATGATGAACGTCTGGCGCTCCATGGTGTTCTTGCCCATATAGTATTCCAGGAGTTTCTGTACCTGGTCGGTCTTGTGCAGGGTGACCTGCTCTAAGCGCATATCGGGCCCGATGAAAGCGGCAAACTCTTCGGGCGAGATTTCTCCAAGGCCCTTGAAACGTGTGATTTCGGGGTCAGGACTGAGGTTGTCGATGGCTTTGAGGCGCTCTTCCTCGCTGTAGCAATAGCGTGTGATGAAATCAGACTTTCCCGTTGTCTGCCCCTTGTTGTTTGCTGCTCGTGCATCTTCGTCGGCCAGCACCTGTTTGTTGCGGATTTTCGTGCGCCGGTTCCTCACGCGGAACAGCGGCGTCTGCAACACATAGACATGGCCTTTCTTGATAAGCTCAGGAAAGAACTGCAGGAAGAAGGTGATGATGAGCAGCCGGATGTGCATACCGTCCACATCGGCATCGGTGGCGACGATCACCTTATTGTATCTCAGCGTGTCGAGGCCGTCTTCAATGTCGAGTGCGGCCTGCAGCAGGTTAAACTCCTCGTTCTCGTAGACCACCTTCTTCGTCAGTCCGAACGTGTTCAGGGGCTTTCCCCTGAGCGAGAACACCGCCTGCGTGTTCACGTCGCGGCTCTTGGTGATGCTTCCGCTGGCAGAGTCGCCCTCGGTGATGAAGATACACGACTCCTCCTTGCGCTCGTTCTTCGCGTCGCTGTAGTGTATGCGGCAGTCGCGCAGCTTGCGGTTGTGCAGGTTAGCCTTCTTCGCCCGCTCGCGGGCCAGCTTCGTCACGCCGGCCATGGCTTTGCGTTCGCGCTCGCTCTCCTTGATTTTGTTCTCAAGCACCTCGGCCACGTCCTGATGTATATGCAGGTAGTTGTCTACTTCTTGCTTGATGAAGTCGCCCACATATTTATTAATGGAAACGCCTCCGTTGGGCGCCATGGTGAGCGAGCCGAGCTTGATCTTCGTCTGACTCTCGAACATCGGCTCCTCCACGTTGATGGCGATGGCCGCCACGATACCGGCGCGGATATCGCTGTACTCGTACTTGCCGAAGAACTCCTTGATGGTGCGGGCAATATGCTCCTTGAAGGCGCTCTGGTGGGTGCCGCCCTGGGTGGTGTGCTGGCCGTTCACAAACGAGTAGTACTCCTCGCCATACTGGTTGGCGTGGGTGAAGGCAATCTCGATATCCT
>Ga0265298_10008803_pt1 | contig 12090 bp, 10 predicted proteins | sample AusTroGonzalo_MG_3_FD_193486 | JGI IMG/M metagenome (GOLD analysis project Ga0265298, IMG submission 193486) | Bovine rumen microbial communities from tropical cattle in Woodstock, Queensland, Australia - Gonzalo_01 | ecosystem: Host-associated > Mammals > Digestive system > Stomach > Rumen ...
AGTCAAAGTCAAAGCGCTTAGCAAACGCCTTTTTTCAGTATGTCATCCCACCCATCCGACGGCCTTGCAGCGCATCATCAGCGTGGAACAGGGGCAAAGATAAGAATTATTTTTGAAACTAACAAGAAATAAAACGGGAAATTTCATCTGACTATGATGAAATACCCGTCTGAGCGTATGAAATGTATTCTATTATGCCATTTGTTTACAAACAAAAGACCAAAGATGTATAGATTTCTGTCACGTTAGAAGGTCAGATAATCTGTGACAGTCACAAAGTATCTGACTCGATTCAAGATGCAGGGCGAGAACCTATTTTCTTGCCGTTCTTGTCCCAGAAATAGATCCAGTTGCCAAGCCGACTGGTAAAGGTTTCGCCTGAAACAGACAACACCTCACCAACCGTATTGACGCTCAGTGCTTTCAGAACCTTCCCCTTGAGCGTAGTCAGAGGGACTGGCACCTGAGTGTAGATCCTCATACTCAGATGCTTGTCCCTCTGGCTAACGGCATTTCCGTGCTAACGCTGACATTCCCTAGAGATGAGAACTATACTTTTGACACGTTCATAGGTATGGATTGCCCTCCACCTAATTGGAATGAAGGTCTTGACCCTGAGTTGACAAAGGACTTGCACCTCATCAGCCAGTTTCACAACCTCTTTCAGCACATGCTGTTTGCCATTACGGATTTCATCTATGTGAGGAAGTTCAGAACGGAAATCAATATTGAAATTATAAAATCATAATTTCTTAAAGAAATTCTTCCTCAAAGACATAACATTTTCGGTCTTTTGCATACTACATTGATAGAAAAGTATTAACTTTGCAAACGAATTAAGAAAGTATGAAAGAAGATCAGAAGATTGTTATCTATCAGACTCCAGATGGACAGACGCAGATAGATGTCCGTTTGGAGAACGAGACTGTGTGGCTGACGCAGACTCAGATGGCTCAACTATTCAAGTCATCTCGTACGAACGTATTGGAGCACATTCAGCATATCTACGAAGTAGAGGAACTGGAGAAAGAGGCAACATGTCGGAATTTCCGACAGGTTCGTCAGGAGGGTAAGCGTATGGTTAACCGTACTATGACGATGTACAATCTTGATATGATTATCTCTGTTGGTTATCGAGTCAATTCTAAACGAGGCGTAAAATTCCGTCAGTGGGCAAATAAGGTGCTCAAAGAGTATCTGATTAAAGGCTACGTCGTGAACGAGCGCATCCGTAAAGAGCAACTTGGGGAACTGCGCCAATTGGTGCAGGTGGCCAGTCGTGCTATCAGTAATCAGAAGGTGGCAAAGACTGTGGAGAGTCAGGATCTGCTGAATGTGGTGGTGGACTATACTTACGCGCTGGATACGCTGGACAATTATGATTATGAACGTCTGACCATCGACAAGACAACCAAACAGGAGAAATTCCATGTTACCTATGACAATGCGATGGAGGAAATTGGGCGTCTTCGTGATAAGTTTGGGGGTTCTGTGCTGTTTGGTAATGAAAAGGATGACTCGTTTAAGAGCAGTATTGGCCAGATATACCAGACTTTTGGAGGCGAGGAGCTTTATCCTAGCGTAGAGGAGAAAGCGGCTATGTTGCTGTATCTGGTGACGAAGAACCACTCGTTTAGCGATGGCAACAAGCGCATTGCTGCTACGTTGTTCCTATGGTTCCTCAATAATAATGGTATACTTTATCGTGAGGACGGCATGAAGCGACTGGCAGACAACACCCTCGTAGCCCTGACCCTGATGATTGCTGAGAGCAGAACAGAGGAGAAAGACGTGATGGTCAAGGTGGTGGTAAACCTGATCAATCAGAAAAATTAATAAAGCAAACTCAGAAAAGTTTGGTAAATCCAAAATAAATGATTACCTTCGCGCTCGATGATGAGTCATAAAACGGCTGGTAGCTCGTCATCGGGTGTTCATTGAAAGCAATACATAGCAGAATGTGGAATTGAGTACGGTTGCCAATTCGTAACCCAGTTTTTCCTCAATCCCCTAAACTGCCTTTATACAAAGAAGAGCTGCGATTTCTTCCAAAGTTACGAAAAGTCGAGAGCAAAACAAAGAAATTTGTTTCTTTTTTTGCCGAGACGGAGTAATTTCGCCAACTTGTTGACAAAGTTACGAAAAATTCATAATTCATAATTCATAATTCATAATTATTTTTTATCTTTGCGGCGAAAATGAGTGAAAAGACGCTGAAAGAGAGAACAGCAACAGGATTGTTGTGGGGAGCGGTTAACAACCTGACAATACAGTTGTTGAGTGCCCTGATCGGCATCGTACTGGGACGCATCCTCAATCCAGGTGAGTACGGCATGGTGGGCATGCTGGCCATCTTCACAGCCATTGCCGGCACCCTGAGCGAGAGCGGATTCACGGCAGCCATCACCAACCTGAAACAACCTACCCATCGGGAGTACAATGCCGTCTTCTGGTTCAGCACGCTCTGCTCACTGCTGCTCTATGTCGTGCTGTATTTCATGGCACCCCTGATAGCCTATATCTTCGGTCAGCCGGCACTGGTGGACCTCTCGCGTTTGGTATTTGCCTCCTTCGTGGTAGCCGGCATCGGAACGGCCCATTCAGCCTATATGTTCCGTAACATGATGAACCGCGAGAAAGCCGTCATGAACGCTGTGGCCATCGTCGTCAGCGGAGCTGTCGGCATCACACTGGCCCTGTTAGGCTACTCCTACTGGAGCCTGGCATGGCAGCAGTTCGTCTATATCTGCGTCATCGACCTGGGACGCCTCTACTATGTCCGCTGGCTGCCCACCCTCCATTTCGACCTGCAGCCCATCCGCGAGATGTTCGGTTTCAGCAGCAAGATACTTATCACCAACATCATCAACCAGGTGAACAACAACGTACTGTCGTTCATCTTCGGCCTCTTGTTCAAGCCTAAGGATGTGGGAAACTACACACAGGCTGCCAAGTGGAACACCATGGGGCACTCGCTCATCTCAGGCACCATCCAGCAGGTGGCACAGCCCGTCATGGCCTCCATCAACGAGGAAGGCGAAGGACGACAGGTCAATGTGTTCCGTAAGATGCTCCGCTTCACGGCATTCCTGAGCATGCCGGCCATGTTCGGACTGGCACTGATTGCCGACTTCATCGTCATCCTGTTAGGCGGGAAATGGGTCGACAGTGTCCCGCTGCTGCGCATGCTGTGCATCAGCGGAGCATTCCTGCCCATCCAGACACTCTACCAGAACCTGTTTATCAGCCACGGACGCTCCGACACCTATATGTGGTGTACCTTTTCGCAAATTGTCGTCCAGATAGCCGTCATCCTGTCGTTCAGCACACTGGGCATCCAGACGATGGTGATGGCCTATGCCATAGTACAGATCCTGTGGATTGGTGTCTGGCAGACGCTGGCCCGCAGGCTCCTGCCACTCCGTTTTCTCGACATTCTGAAGGACATCTGCCCCTTCCTCCTGGCAGCAGCAGCCTGCATGGGCATAGCCTTCCTCGTCACACAATCCGTCACCCAGCCCGTAGTGCTCATTCTGCTACGCATCGCCATCGCAGCCCTCCTTTACATCACCATCATGAAGGTGGCGCGTGTCCGGATTTTCAGCGAGTGCATCGAGTTTTTCCTCCAGCGGCTACACCGCTAACGCTGCCTGATGACCCGACAGGGATTCCCTGCGGCCACGCAGTCGGCAGGGATGCTCTCCGTCACCACACTCCCCGCTCCTATCACGCTGCGTGCCCCGATGGTCACCCCCTTCAGCACCGTACAGCGGGCACCGATGAACACCTCGTCCTCTATCACAATGGGCGCACTCTTGATCTTGGAGCGCAAGGCAGGGGTACGTCGCTCCACAGCATCGATATTGTGGGCATCGTTGTCGATGAACAGACAGTCGCCACCCACCAGCACATGACTGCCAAACTGAATGAGGTTTGTCGACCAGATGCAGGGTGAGCTCATCCCCACATGGTCACCAATGACGATTTGTCCCTTTCCCCTGGCACAGAGACACGCCTTCAGGTTACGGCAGATGGGATTGAATGCCTCGCCACTGGTCAGGGTGAACCACTCGCCAATGCTGATGCAGGCCTCTGGCTCCTTGAACAGGTAGATCTGATTGATGATGTTACTGTGCTTCCCTAACTGGATGCCATTCATACGGAGCCTGACAGGATTCCACCAGCGGTAGAACCAGATGCGCAGCTGACAGGGGATGCGTGGTACACGACATAGAAAACGGATGATAGCCGACATACGTGTGAATGATTTGATTTGACATGCAAAAATACGAAGAATTATTTTGAACTTCGCATTTTAATGCGTATTTTTGCAGAAAATTAGGAAAACATGAAACTGCTCATAGAGAAAATCAAGTTAGCACTGCTGAAACGCACGGGTACGACACAAAAGAAGAAAGACCATGCCTCGTGGGTAGCCAAAGGCTACAGGAAGGAGCCGCTGGTCACCTTCATCCTCCAGTCACACGACAAGAGCCTGCAGATCTGCCACGTGCTGCCCAAGCTCCGCCAGTATGAGGATGCCGAGATCATTGTCATCGACGATGGTTCGAAAAAGGAACATACCGAACGGCTCATGGCATCCCTGACAGGCGCCAACGAGTTTCTGTTGCGGGCTAACGACCTCTTCGAGAATGTCACCTACGACAAGGCCATCCGTCTGGCCAATGGCCACTATATCGCCCTGATGCAGGATGACGACGATTTCGACGGCATCGGCTGGGTGGAAGAGGCTGTCCGCCTGTTTGAGGCACACCCCCAGATGGTCATCTTAGGCGGCAAGGGTGGACTGGACATTGCCTTCGAGGACGACAGGCAGTGGGCTCATGGTGGAGCCTCCATGACTGCCGGCAGCTTTGCCTTTGTCACTGCCGTCAACCGCGCTCCCATGTGGCTCAGCCGTGAGCTGTTCATGCAGCACCTGCACCACATCGACTTCCGCTTTGCCCCCTTCCAGTTCGACGACTACGAACTCTGTGCACGTGCTTGGCTCTCTGGCCTGCAGGTAGGCTGGTACGATGCCGGCTTCCGTAGCCTGACAGCTGGAGGCATGCGCCTGTGGAACAACGACTTCACCAAGGAGCAGAGCGAGCGTAACGGACGGCTCCTCTACCAGTTGTATGCTGATAAGCGTGAAGAACTGCATCGCTTGGTAAAGGGTTCTGCTTCCCTTTCCCGATGACTCCTATTTATTGTAATAATCCAAAAAAAAACCTTTATTATTAGGTAGGAACAAAAAATATTCGTACCTTTGCAGCGCAAATATTGTGTCCTTCTCCTGACAAGGGCAGAGGGACGCATGTAAACATATAGGTAACAGCGTCTTACACAGCCACGTGTTAAGACCGTTGACGTATCACTTCTACGAAGTATACGATGCCATTTGTCTGATGATGTCACTGGTATTCAGTACTACATGGACAAAAACAACAAGACGGGCCTTCCCGTTGTCTCCGCAATCCATTTTTGTGGTGACCCCAAGAAGTATGCTTTTTTCATGACATTTTTATGATTAAAGAGAACGAGGTTCACTGGTTTGCCCTCAGGGTCAGAAACTCCACTCCCAACCGACTGGAGGCGTTGAAGACACTGCTTGACCGCGAGGAGAAAGTGAAGGAGACCTACATCCCCCTTGCTTTCCTGAAGGTGAGTCAGACGAAGATGGATTTTGCACCGTCTTTGGTGAACTTCATCTATGTTCGTGCTTCTCTGGCCGACATGAGAGCCATCAAGGGCAACAAGGAACGCTACGAGGCGCTCCGCTATGTCATGCATCCGGTCTATGATGCGCAATACAACATCAGCACCGAACCCATCTATGTGCCCGACAAGAGGATGGACGACTTCAAACTGACGACGGCCGTAGCCAACGACAAGGTCATTTTTCTTGACAACCCTGACTATGCCTGCAAGCCCAGCCAGGAGGTCCAGATCACAGAAGGGCAGTTTGCGGGAGTGAAAGGACGCATCAAGCGCATACAAGGCAACCGGTGTGTGGTGATTCCCATCGGCAAGGACGTTGCCGTCGCCATTACCGGCCTATCACGCAAACAGCTGCGCTACCTCTCTGAAGCAGAAATCTACGAGGACGAGAGCGAATAATCCCCCACTGCTCGTACTTTCATTGCTTATTGGTTATATCTTCAATTTTAACTTTAAATTTTTATACTTTGAATCCTTTCCAAGGCCTGCTTCGCTGGTACTTCTCCAAGAACTCGCTACCCTACTGGTGCGTGCTTCTGGCTGACTGCGTCATCGTCTTTGTATCCGGCGTTTTCACCTACTGGCTGTTCAATAAGACGTTAGTAACGTTTGAGCACCGCTTCGATGTCATCTATACCCTCTTGCTATATGTGGCATTGAGCATAGTCGGTGCCCGCCTGTTCCACACCTACTCTGGCATTGTGCGTTACTCGTCGTTCGTCGACCTGTTGAACGTAGCCTATGCCAACACCACGTCCCTGGTGCTGGCCATCGGTGCATCTGCCCTGTTCGCCTATTATGACATCACAGCTCTGTCTGCCCTGACACGCACCCAGACCGTCACCCTCTTTGCCATGGCCACCCTGGTCATGTGGGGCATGCGTGTGCTCATCAAGGCACTCTACGACGTGTCACTGCCCGACAAGCGGGCTATGCGCGTGCTCATCTACGGGGCACTCTCCGGCGGTGTCGGCCTGGCCAAGAACATCATTGCACAGCGTCCCCGCCGCTTCCTCCTCATGGGTTTCGTCTCCCACGACAAGCGCTCCGAGCATATGCTGCTCATGGGCAAGAAGGTCTACAACATCAACGACGACCTGACAGCCATCATCCACCGCAAGAAGATCGAGGGTGTCCTCATCAGCCCCCTGCGCGTCAGCGAGTTCCGCAACAACCAGGAGATTCAGAACCTCTTCATCGGTGCCGGTTGCAAGATATTCATGACCCAACAAGCTGTGGAGGCTAACATCAAGGACGGACAGCTCTCCGACGAAGACATCGAGGGCATGCAGCTGAAGGAGGTTTCCGTCGAGGACCTGCTGCCGCGTTCCGAGATCAACGTCGACATGGAGTCCGTCGGTGAGCTGCTGAAGGGCCGTCGCATCCTCATTACCGGCTCTGCCGGCAGCATCGGTTCCGAGATGGTGCGCCAGATTGCCCGCTTCCATCCTGAGAAGATGATGCTCATCGACCAGGCAGAGACCCCCGAGCACGACATCCGTCTGATGATGTCCCGCGACTACCCCGATGTCGAGGCCACCACGCTCGTCACCTCCATCTGCGATGCCAACCGCATGGAGCATGTCTTCCGCGACTTCCGTCCCGACTACGTCTTCCATGCCGCCGCCTACAAGCATGTGCCGATGATGGAGGACAACCCCTCGGAGGCTGTGTTGAACAATGTCTACGGCACGAAGGTCATTGCCGACCTCTCCGTCAAGTACGGTGTCCACAAGTTCGTGATGGTCTCCACCGACAAGGCCGTCAACCCCACCAACGTCATGGGCTGTTCGAAGCGCATCTGTGAGATCTACTGCCAGTCGCTCAATCAGGTGGTGGCCAACACTCACTCCTCCCTTCCCAAGACCCAGTTCGTCACCACCCGCTTCGGCAATGTCCTGGGCAGCAACGGCAGTGTCATCCCCCTGTTCAGGGAACAGATCCGCAAAGGCGGTCCCGTCACTGTCACCGACGAGCGCATCGTCCGCTACTTCATGCTCATCCCCGAGGCCTGCAAGCTCGTCTTAGAGGCCGGCACGAAGGGTAACGGCGGCGAAATCTTCGTCTTCGACATGGGACAGCCCGTCAGGATTGCCGACCTCGCCAAGCGCATGATACAGCTCTCAGGCGCCAAGAACGTCGAGATCAGATACACCGGTCTGCGTGCCGGCGAGAAGCTCTACGAGGAGGTCCTCAACGAGCTCGAGGGCACCAAGCCCTCCTTCCACGAGAAGATCCGTATTGCCGAGGTCCGTGAGTATGACTACGACCAGGTTGCCAAGGACATCGACGACCTCATTGCCGTCTCCCGCGAGTACGACGACATGCAGACCGTCCGCAAGATGAAGTCCATCGTACCCGAGTATAAATCCAACAACTCCATCTACGAGTGCCTCGACAATCAGTGATTTCTGTGATTTCTGTGATTTCTGTGTGACTATATTTTCCGTGATTTCTGTGTGACTGTGTGACGATTGTTATTTCTGTGATTTCCGTGATTTCTGTGTGACTGTGTGACGATATGAAAAACTTTATAAAATTATTTTTCTGTGCTTTCTGTGCTTTCTGTGTGACCGGTTGTAAGACCATCCGTGAGATTCCCTATTTCCAGAACTCCGACGACTACCAGGCTTCGGCCCCTGACCACCTCTACGACATGACCATCAAGCCCAAGGATGAACTCTTCATCTTCGTCAACTCCAGCAATCAAGAGGCGGCTGCCATGTTCAATGCGACAGAACCAACCCCCATCAACATGCAAAACCCAACAGTAAGGGGACGCCATACCCGCCACTTCTATAAGGTCGAAAATGATGGCACCATCGAATTTCCTATCATTGGTAGCGTCAACGTTGTGGGCCTTACTTTGGAACAGACTAACGAACTCATCAAGGGCAAGATTGCCCCCTACTTCACTGAGGATGCCAACTACTCTGTACATTCTTACATCAACAACTACGACATCAGCGTCTTAGGCGAAGTCAAACGTCCCAACACCTTCACCGTCCAGAGCAACAAGGTTAACGTCCTTGAAGCCCTGGCCATGGCAGGCGACCTCACCATCTATGGCACCCGTACCAATGTCAAGCTCCTGCGAGAGCTCCCCAATGGCGAGTACGAGATTCACCAACTCGACCTCACCGATGCCAACATCGTGAAGTCCCCCTACTATTACATGCACCAGCGCGACATCCTCTATGTCGAGCCCAATAGCGTACAGGCACAGAATGCCAGTATCGGTCGTACCAGACAACTTTGGATTCGTGGAATCCACATCACCCTCCACCTCGGCTCCCTCCTCTATCGTGTCTTAAACTAATCTTTAAATAAATCTGTGAGATCTGTGTGCCAAAATTTCTGTGCTTTCCGTGCTTTCTGTGTGACATAAACAAATCTGTGAGATCCGTGAGATCTGTGTGACATTAAAAACATTAATCATGCAAATAATTGGCATAATTCTTGCAAATAACGAAAATAATGTTTATTTTTGCAACTGAATTTGATTAGTGTAACATAAAAAATGACGATTATGTGCCAGACAGCAGTGATATCACGACATATTGGACGTATCGGGCGTCGCTCGTTCGACCGCCGTATGCGCATGGCCTCTCCTCTCTTCATGGAGAAGCAGGGCGAAATTGCCCGTCTCCTGAACGATGTTGACCGCCTCAGCGACCGCCTGCACGACGAGTTCATAACCATCACTGAGGAAGACTACCGTATGTTTGGCTCCGAGCTGAAGTTACTCATCAGCACCCTCAAAGCCCTTCGCCGCGACAGCCAGTCACGTCCCGAACTCAAGCCTTACGACAACCGTATGCGCGAGCAGATTCTTGATCTTGAAGAACTCGACCATGACATCTACGTTTTTCGGGTAAAGGCTCCTAAGAACGAGGAATTGCAGAAGACATTGGAATCGCTGAAAGACATTAATTATTCCAAATTCCCCTTCTAGTTGTATGGTGAATTTCGCAAGTGTCAGTACATTCAGAAATCGTCTTACCGCACTTCTGAAAGTGAAACGTGGGGTATATTCTGCAGCTCCACAGTCAATCTGCGAGGCCTTCAAAGATGCCTCTATAGAGCAAATCCGGCATAATCGCGATTTCCTATCATACCGATTCGTAAGGCTTAATTCTCTGAAAATCAGCTGAAAGGCGATTGCGAAAATCAATTTTCCCCAAACATATCCCAAACGATAGAAATCTGAAGGGAATCATCTTAGTTCTGAGCTCTTAGATCTGAGTTCTTTCGGTGTCAAGATTCTTCCATCTTCAATGACGGCGCAACTTCACTTAGTCACGGCAAATATACGAAGAAATATTTGAATACGCAAGTAATATCGAATTAATAATAAACAAAAAAAACAAGCAAAAAGCGATAAGTCTCAAAAACTTTTCGTAACTTTGCCCCCAAATATATAAGAAGGTATGATCTCAACAGTAACAACAAAGACATCAGTCGACAAGAGTTGTCATTCGCTTGCGAAAGGCCTGTCCACTCGTGAGAGAATAATGGCAAGTACTATGTCTGTAGACGAATACTTCGATGAACTGATAGACCAGGTGCGCGAGGATTATGCAAATCTATGAGGTTCGAATCAGTCATGGTGCTCGTGTAGACATGGCTGAATTGCGCAGGTTCCTTAAGGACATGATGACAGTGGATGGCGCAATTCGCTATGCTAACAATATGCGCGAGGAGATAAAGATGTTGGCTCTTTATGCCGATCTCTATGGCAAGTCTACATCAATGACGTTACGACAAATACACCCCGAGGCACGTCGAATGGTGTCACATAATCGCCGCTGGATATATGTCTACCATATTGAAGAGAACTATGTTGTAGTAGATCGCATTCTTCCTGCCAAAATGAACAAAGGCTAAATAACTTCAGCCTCTAAGTTCTTACTTCTTAGCTCTTAGTTCTGAGTTCATAATAGTTCTTCCTTCTTCCATCTAACATCTTCCATCATGAGCTCAATAGCAGATGCCATCCAAGCAAAATGCCTTGCATTTGGCGACAGAGTAATTAAACTCAATGACTATCTGCTTAAGGAGGCTGCAAATGCAAAACCTACATATAAGATAGTCAAAGGAAAGCGAGTCTATGAGAAGAGCGTACCAGTATACTTACAGTCGGTATCAAACTTGTGTAATCAACTGCTCCGAGCTGGTACCAGCATAGGAGCAAATAATGCAGAAGCCACTAATGCGGTTAGTAAGACGGACTATCGATCGAAGTCCTATATAGCTCTCAAAGAGGCAAGGGAGTCTCTCTTCTGGATTGAACTCCTTCACAGGAACAATTACATAGATGATAAGCAATATTCATCCATATATGGGGACTGCGAAGAACTCGTCAAAATATTGGTCGCTCGGTGTAAGAAACTTGATCAGGAACTTGGTGGGAAATAAACTCAGCCCTCAGACTTCATACTTCAGACGTAAACAAATCTGTGCTTTCCGTGATTTCTGTGTGACGAAATAATACATTAACATGTTCAATTTAGACAAATTTATAGCGGACAGTGTAACTTTCCGCCCTGTCAGTATGTTTGCAGCAGATATTGAGGCAAATAAAGAGAAACTGACGGAGGAGATAAAAGGCAAGAAGGTTTGTGTCATTGGTGGAGCAGGTTCTATCGGTTCCAGCTTCATCAAGGCCGTGCTATGCTTTGAACCAAAAAGCGTAGTTGTCGTTGATCTCAACGAAAACGGATTGGCAGAGTTGGTACGCGACGTGCGTAGCACCAACGGGTTGTATGTACCAGATGAGTTCCGCTGCTATACACTGAATTTTGCAGACCCAATTTTTGAAAGAATATTCCGCGAAGAAAAGGGTTTTGATATTGTAGCAAACTTCTCAGCCCACAAGCACGTTCGCTCTGAGAAAGACCGCTATAGTGTCCAGGCACTCATTGAGAACAACGACATTAAGGCTAAGAAGTTAATGGACTTGCTGACAGTCTATCCTCCCAAGCATTTCTTCTGTGTAAGCACTGACAAGGCTGCTAATCCTGTGAATATCATGGGAGCCAGCAAGCGCATCATGGAAGACCTTGTAATGGCTTATAACAAGTACTTCAAGGTTACCACAGCTCGTTTTGCAAACGTTGCTTTCAGCAATGGTTCCTTGCCTGATGGTTGGATCCACCGTATGCAGAAGCGTCAGCCCTTGGCTGCACCGAGCGATGTGAAACGCTATTTTGTAAGCCCGGAAGAGTCTGGTCAAATCTGCATGCTGGCTTGTATCTTGGGTCATGGAGGCGAGGTCTTCTTCCCGAAATTAGGTGAAGACCAGATGCTCACCTTTTCTGCTATCTGCGATAAGTTCGTTGTGGCTAATGGCATGGAGAAAGATCCTTG
>Ga0265298_10008804_pt1 | contig 12088 bp, 5 predicted proteins | sample AusTroGonzalo_MG_3_FD_193486 | JGI IMG/M metagenome (GOLD analysis project Ga0265298, IMG submission 193486) | Bovine rumen microbial communities from tropical cattle in Woodstock, Queensland, Australia - Gonzalo_01 | ecosystem: Host-associated > Mammals > Digestive system > Stomach > Rumen ...
CCTAATAAGGCATGATATGAAATGGCTACAATAACAACAAACACGAAAAGAGAAATATAATCAGGAAAATAAAAAGGAATATCGGAGAAAAAATTAAGGAAACGGAATTCAGGATTATCACTATTTTCTCTAACACCCAAAATAAATTTCAATGGAAAGATATTAAAAAAGTTAAAACCCGTAAATGGCATTATTACTCCAAGAGCAGCGCCAAAAAGGCCACCCTTCTTCAGGAAGGCACGTAACAGCCATCCTTCATCACGTCGAAAATATAATGGATTTATTTTTTTCATAAGACAAAAATAGAAAATGCCTTATCGTCCGGCCTGAGATTCCAGCCAGTCGCAGGCCAGAGGCAGTACCTGAGACCAGTGGAAGGTCTTGGCACGTTCCCAGGCCGCCACACGGATCCGGTCATAGAAAGCCTGGTCGTTCAGGTGAGATAAGATACACTCCGCCAATGACTCCGGCGTTTGCTCGTTGGAAATGATGCCCGTCACGTCCTTGAGAGTGCTTTCGGTCAATCCTTCCGCCGGATAGACCGCGGTCGGCGTTCCCATGGCATTGGCTTCGATCACGTTCAGCCCCCAGCCCTCGCGCACGGACGTATGCAGCAGGAAATGAGTGTCCTTCAGCATGGCGTTCTTCTCCTCCTCGGAAATGAACCCGGTAAACTCCACGATCTTTTCCAGACGCAGATCAGCCACTAACCGCTTCAGATCGTTGTAGCTGTCGCCGCCGCCGGCCACTTTCAGATGAACGTCTATCCCCTTTTGGCTGAGGATCTGCACGGCGCGGATGGCGTGATCCACCCGTTTATTCGGTGCCAGCCGCGAAACAAAAGCCAGCTTCAGCGGAGTGCCCAGCTTTTTCGGCTCCAGATACGGCAAAGCCACGGTATCAACCCCGTAAGGGATGCGCTTGATATGGCGAACACCATTCGCCCTCAAAGCCTTTTCCGTGGACTCACACGCCGTCCAGAACGGCACGTTGCGGTACAGACGCAGGGTCAGACGCTCCTGCATCGGTCCCAGGACTGCTACGGGCGCGCGCCAGCCCTTGTAAAAAGTTCCCCATATCGAACCCAGCACCTCATGGATATAGGAAATGCAATTCGTCTTGCACCACCAGGGAGCGTACCAGGGCACCCCGTGATGCTGATCAATGACCAGATCGAACCGGGGCTGACGGCGGTACCACTTGCGGGCCAGGATCATCCGGCTGACGATATTGCGCCCGCCGCGGACGACCTTCACGCCGTCCATTTCGGCAGTCGGCGCGCAGCCCTCGAACGCCTCCGAGTACCAGTAAACCTCATGCCCGCGCCGCGCCAGCGCCGCCAGGTAGCCCTGGGTGACACGCTCCGCGCCGCCATGCTTGGGATTTTCCATATCCCGCCAGTTGAGCATCAAAAAACGCATGAGGCAGTATCAGCTCCGTTATGATTCAAATTCAAAATCGGTGCGGCCTTTCGAGTCCATCACCAGATAAGCGGAGAATTTCTTATTCTTCTTTGTTGAGACAAAGTCTTTCAGCAGATCTGTCCGGCCGTTGGTGATCAGCTTGTTCAGCTGATCGTGATCTATCTTCTGCTCCAGGATCACCTTGCCGGTACGGAAAGAACATTTCCGGCTCCTGGCGGCAGCGGTCTCGCAGATGTATTGATCCTCTGTTTCGTAAATATTGCCGCCGCAGACGGGACACTTGGCCAAAGGTGTCAGTTTGCTGAAATCATAGACCTTCTTGGGCTTGGCGGCCTTTTCCTTTTTGTCATCTGCCGTCTTGGGCGCGCGCGGCTCAAACTCGAAAGTGGCTCCCTTCTTCTTATCCACGACCAGATAAGCGGAGAATTTCTTCTTTTTCCGCTCCGAGTAGAAGTCCGTGAGCAGATTCGTCTTGCCAGTGGTCAACAGCTTCCGGAGCTGTTCAACGGAAACCGTCTGACCCAGGATCACCTTGCCGGTGCGGAAGGTGCATTTCTTGGTCTTGGTTTTCGCGTCTTTGGATGGGATGCTTTTCTCGCACAGATAGGCGTTTTCCGTTTCGTAAACATTGCCGCCGCAGAGAGGACACTTGCCCAGCGGAGTCTGGCCCGTCAGGTCTATCTCTTTTTGAGTCTCCTGCTTTTCGCCGAAATCAAACTCGATTTTGCTTTCCTCCGCATTGAACTTGAGGTTCGCGCTGAACGGACGCCCCATCTTGCTGAGGAAACCATCCAGCGGCCCGATTTGGCCGTTCTTCAGCAGCTGGGATATCTCGTCGGCTTCCATACGGCGGCCAGCCACAGTTTTCCAAAGGGCAAAATCACAGCTTTCGCAGCGGTACCGGCGGTATTCCTCCAGAACTTTGCCGCCGCACTTGGGACAGGGAGCCTCGATGGGATCAGCCGTCATCGGGATCTCGTCACCAAAACCGCGCACCTTGTCCACGATGTCTCTGGTCATCTGGCGGATCATGTCCATAAACTCGTCACGGCTCAGTTTCTGGTGTTCTATCTGCTTGAGTTTGAACTCCCAGTCGCCTGTCAGCTCCGGACTGCAAAGCTCCGGCAGCTTGAGACCGCGCAGCAGCGTGATCAGATCGAACGCCTTGACGGTCGGAATCAGCTCCTTCTCCTTGCGCTGCATATAATCTTCCGAAAGAAGACCTTCAATGATAGAAGCGCGAGTGGCCGGAGTTCCCAACCCCTTCTCTTTCATTGCGTCGCGAAGTTCCTCATCCTCAACCAGTTTACCGGCAGATTCCATCGCTCCGAGCAAAGTCGCTTCCGTGAAGCGTGCCGGGGGCCGTGTCTCGCAGGTCTTGATCTCGATCGTCTTATTCTGAACCTGTTCACCGGGACGTATTTGAGCCAGATCAGGCGTTTTGCCGTCGCCGGTCTCGCGTCCGTAAACCTCTGTCCAGCCCGCGCTCAGCATCACTTTGCCTTCGGATTTGAAAGCGTGACTGCCCACATGAGTCAGACGGCTGGTCACCAGATATTCCGCCGCCGGATAAAAGACCGCCAGAAAACGTTTGACCACAAAATCATAAATACGCGCCTCATCCCCGGTCAGAGCTTTGATCTGACCCGTGGGAATAATGGCAAAGTGGTCAGAGATCTTGGAATTATCAAAGATCCTCTTGGTCGGTTTGACCCAGTTGTTATCCAGGATCTTTTGAGAAAAAGCGCTGAATCCTGTTTCGTTCAGAGATTTCAGGGTGGAACGGACTGTTCCCAGGTAATCTTCGGGCAGAGCGCGTGAATCAGTACGCGGATAAGTCAGCACCTTGTGTTTTTCATAAAGCGCCTGTGCCACCTGCAATGTCTTTCGGGCGGAAAGCCCAAAACGCTGATTGGCCTCACGCTGTAAACTGGTCAGGTCGAACAGCAGCGGAGAAAGCTCCGTCTTCTTTTTGCTTTCCTCCGTGACGGTGCCAGTTTTGCCCAGACACTCCGCGCGGATGGCCTCTGCCTGTTTCAGATCCCACAGACGTTCAGGTTTTAAATCCTTGTTGTCAGGATCTTTTTTAAAGTTCAGATCTGTCCAGACACCTTCATATTCACCGGCCTGACAGCCAAAGACCGCGTGCAGTTCATAATAAGGACGCGCTTTGAACGCTCTGATCTTCTCCTCACGCTCCACGATCATGGTCAGAGTCGGAGTCTGGACACGGCCCACGGTTGTTTTCTGGAAACCGCCGCCGCGGGAATTGAACGCCGTCATGGCGCGGGTGCCGTTGATCCCGACCAGCCAATCGGCCTCGGAGCGGCAGACCGCCGCGTTGCCCAGCGGAGACATTTCCGCCTCGCCGCGAAGACTTTCAAAACCTTCACGGATCGCATTGGCTGTCATGGACTGCAGCCAGAGACGCTTGGAAGGCAGTTTGCATTTCGCGTACTGGGTAATATATTTGAAAATAAGCTCTCCCTCGCGGCCGGCATCACACGCGTTGATCAAAGACTCCACATCCTTGCGCTTCATGAGCTTCATCAGCAGCTTGAGGCGGGGTTCGGTCTTGGTCTGGGGACGCAGGTCAAACGCCTTGGGAATGACCGGTAAATTAGTCAAAGACCACTTTCCGCGAGCAGGTTCCACTCCTTCCGGAAGGCATAATTCCAGCAGATGTCCCAGCGCGGAACAGATGAGAAACTCCTCATTCTCAAAGTAATCTTCTTTCTTTTCAAATCCGCCCAGGGCACGCGCGATGTCGTTTGCCACAGAAGGTTTTTCTGCAATGACCAATGTCTTACCCATAAATCATCTTTTCTTTATTTGTGAGGCTTGAGCAAGTATCCCAAGCACTCATACTCTCTCACTCCAAACTGGAGAAAAAAATGCCTTTTGTCAAAGCTTGTTTTTTATCAGTAAACTTAATTATACCCTTTATTGCTTAAAATTCAGAATGTTATAAGCATTCTGAATTTTAACTTGCTTCACCATTGAGATTATCGCCTACTGCGATGGACCCGCTGGCCGTTTCCCCGCGTTCTTCCTCGGAACAAAACGGCGGACATGACTGAAGCTGTGCCGTCCCATCGAGGGATGCGCGTTGCCGCGAAAGACGGCCGCTGCGGGATTCGTGTTCCCGGCCTCCGGCTTCATCTGTTTCTGGTGCTGAGCTTCAGCGGCCTGGACTTCCCTGCGGATCTCCATATCCCGACGGGGCATTTGCGCTTTGCGCCTGTCACCGTGCCAGTTTTTGCGGCGGAATTCGTTCCGGTTCTTTTGAAAATCAGGACGATTACTGGTTTGCTCCTGTGAGACGGGTCTCGGACGTGCCGGAGCGGCCGGTTCTCTGGATACCGCTTTATTCTCCGCGGGAGCCGCCGGCGTATAGGAAACCGGAGGATCATCCGCCGGACGGAATCCCATTCCGGGATACCAGTCCTGCCCCGGAGGGATCGGAGGCAGTGCTTCGCTGGTCTGATGACTGCGTATCTGGGCATTGCGCTCGTCTCTCCAGTCACGCCACTGACGATCGGATCTTTCACGATCGGAACCATAAAAACGCATTCCCGCCGAAGCAGGCGCGCCTATGCCGTCATCATAATAGACTTCATAAGGCTGAGGCTCTTTTTTCGGCTCCCAGCGCTCATGGTCATGATGTCCTTCATGGCTCTTGTTGTGATGGGTCGGTTTCTGAAAACGCTTCTCGGCCTGAGGCTGTTGATTGGTTTTCTGGTTCTTCTGGTTTTTAACCTGAGGAGGATTCTTTTGAACACTCTTTATCTGACCGGGGACTGTTTTCTCCGCGCGTTTCGGCTGCGGCACATCACGTGAAAGACGTTGTTTTTGAGGAGCCTTGGCCACGGGTTGTTTGGCCATTTGAGGTTTCTCTTTGGGAAGGTTCGCCTTGCGCTGAGAAAGCTGCGGACGAACTTTCTTGCCTTTTTGAGCTCCGGCGGGATCAGAGGATGTCTCCTTTGTCCTTCCGGAACGGTCTTTCTTTGTTTTGTTCACCGGCTTGGCCGCTGCGGTTTTGCCGTTTTTGGACAAACGACCTTGTCTGGCTTGGGATAAAGTTATTTTGTCTTTGGCAATATTGATGGCCACTGTCATGGTCAAGTGATATTTCATAATGAGGCTTCGTACCTGTTTTGCCTCATCCAGGGTCAAGTTCTTCTCCGCGATCAGCCTTTTGAGATTCACATCCCTGTTTTCCACGAGGGCCATATATTCAGATTGAGTGATTTTTCCGGCTTTGCACCTGCTCCAGAGCATCATATTCAATTTCTGCGCAAACGCATCGCTTTCCAGGTCATCCTTTGTAAATCTGGTCATATATGTGACTTACACAATTTTTGACAATTTTTTCACTTCCGCTATTTCATTATCCAGTTTCATTGGGGAAACCGGCTCAGAGGTCCCCAACTCCTGGGCATAGCAGGATACCTTAAACTCCTGCATGAGCCAAAATAAGTTCCACAAGCGAGTCTTCGCTTCCTGCGGAAGGTTCTTCTTTTTCAATAATTCGTCTAATTCCATCTGCCGGGTCTCAACTTTCTGCGATTTTTCCCAATCCTTTCCCGGATTGGCCGCAGCCCTGGCAGCACGAATCAAAAGCATCTTCAAATACCGCGGCAGATGCTTCAGCCGCGCAAAAGGAATATAAGCTAAAAATTTAGCGGGTACCAGAACATTTAATTCCTTTTTTAACCACTCAAATTGCTTGGGATAAACTAATATCTGCTGGCGCAGCTCCAGGATCTCCCTGACCAGAGCGGTAAAAACGGGCAGAGCCTCCTGTAATTTATGCCTGGATTCCCATATATAAGTCTCGAAAAAATGTTTGGTCAGACGCGGTTCGTCCTCGGAACTCAGAACATAATTGCGCAAATTGATATAGGAACTTTCTTCCAGCTCGTCCACCGAGCCGAAAGTGGAATAACAGAGCCGGGCCTGATCCATTTTGCGCAGATCCCGCCGGACCCAGGCAAATTCTTTGGCCATCATCTTTTCGGCCAGAGCCTGAACACCGCGCCGCAAGACTTTATCCCGGTCAGCCGGAGTCCGGAACAGGCGCAGATTCACCTCTCCATCCTCAACGTCCAGTCCCGGAAACGCTCTCAGCGGAATGCCCTTGACCTCTTTGAGAACGATGCTGTCCGGAACCTCATCAAAGGTCCAATCGGTCAGACCGTATTTTTCCCATTTTTCTGACGCTCTCTGCCAGTCTTTCTGATCTTCTTTTTCGGAGTGCTCCTTGATCTTGGACTGGAGCTGTTCCAAATCCACTCCCCTGAATACCTTGCTGCTGGTCTGGGTCACGACCTCGATCTTCGGAGTCAGATAATCCGGCAGCTTCAAACCATCCCAAACATGCTCCGGGATCTCCACATCCCACTCTCTGAGAATAAACAGACGCGCCTGCCGGAGACCTTCCGCGGAATCCATCTGGATGACTTCGGCCAGACGAGCTGCGCGATCCCTCAGCGGCATCAGACGACGGCGTAAAGCCCGCGGCAGCGATTCCAGCAGCTGTTCCCATCTGGCGGCGCGGAATCCGGGAATACTCCAGTCCACTTCGTTACGATCCACGATCGGCAGCAGATTCAGAGGGATCTTTAGAGTCACACCGTCTTCTTCCTTGCCGGGAGCGTAGGCGTAACGGGCTTCCACTGAGTAGCCGCCCAGCTTGACTTTATCCGGAAATTCTTTGGCATCATAGCCATGGAAGTTTTCACCCAGAAGATCCTTCTCCGTGACAAAGAGAAAATCCTTTTCACGGGAATGTTCCTTGAGGAGACGATTCAGATCATGAATAGAAGAAACATCCTGAATGCGAGCCTCATAATACAGACGCATCGCCTCATGGATATCCACTCCGTGAGCACCGCCGGTATGGGTCTGCCACAGCTCCAGCTTGTGGCAGATGTTCTGGTTATTGAGTAAAAACTTTAAATTCTTGCGGAAACCGGTCGTTGTCCGGCTGGGCAGCACTTCCAGACTTTCATCCAGCGGCTCCACCAGCGCCATGCGTATAAAGAGATCTGTCGCTTCTTTGGGCTTGATCTTGCCGTAGTCTATCCAGCGTTCTTTGACCACTAAGCCGTGAGCCGTTACCTTTTCCAATACGACCACACGCTCTTTGCGTTCATCCCAATGGGCATCGTGGTAGGTCTTTTTGCAAATATGCGGAGCCAGCTCTTCCACCCAGCTGATGTCTATTCCGGCTACGGTGCGGATAAACAGGCGTGAAGTCTCCACGATCTCGCCGGCAACGATCCATTCGGGCTGATCAACCTTTTCCGCTGGAGCGGATGGCTGCGCTTTTTTGCGTCCAGAAGAAGGGGCGTTTTTATTGAACAATCCGGAACCGGGGAACATCATCACTTCTCTGTCGCCCACAGCCTTATACATGTTTCTTTCTTCACGGTGGGCGATATGCCCCAGCAGTCCGGACAGAACAGAGCGATGGATCGCGACCCGGACGGCCTGACTTAATCCGCTAAGTACTTGAACGTTCTGATGGCGTTTATTGGGATTCTGAGGGACTTTGCGGTCGATCGAAATTCCGGAGCCGCTTCCTAGTTCAGAGAGGATATCTTTCACCTGATCATAGAGATCGGCCCATTCCCGCATCCTGACGAATGAAACAAAATGAGCGCGGCAGAATTTGCGCACCTGATTCTCTGTGCGGAGTTCAGCCCAAGCCTTGCGCCAGGCTTTCCAAAGATTGAGCAGGGTGATGAAATCGGATTCCGGGTCTTCAAACTCCTTGTGAGCTGTCTCGGCCTGAGCACGCTGCTCGGTCGGACGTTCCCTCGGATCCTGAATGCTCAAGCCGGAGGCGATGATGATGACTTCTTCCAGCACTCCCTCTTCTCTGGCCTGCAGGATCATGCGCCCCAAGGATGGATCCACAGCCATGCGGGCCAGTTCCATTCCCATACGGGTCAGCTTGCGCTCTTCATCCAGCGCGCCCAGTTCCTGCAGCAGGGCGTATCCGGCATGGATGGCCTGAGAAGAAGGCGGATTGAGAAACGGAAAAGTCTCGATCTCTCCCAGGCGGAACGCTTTCATCCTCAGGATGACTTCCGCCAGGTTCGCGCGCTGTATCTCCGGTTGGGTATAGGGCTGGAGTTCGTTGAAATCTTTTTCGGAGTAAAGACGGTAGCAGGTACCATTCGCCACACGACCGCAGCGGCCTTTGCGCTGATTGGCACTGCTTTGGGAAATAAATTCAATGGGCAGCCGTTTAGTCCGGGTGCGTGAATTGTAACGGCTGATCCTGGCCAGGCCGGTATCCACCACATAGTGGATATTGGGAATCGTCAGAGAGGTTTCTGCGATATTGGTCGCGACCACCACACGACGCTTGCTGGAATAGGAAAAAACACGCTGCTGTTCTGCGGAAGACTGACGGCCAAAGAGAGGCAGGACTTCCACACCGTTCCAGCGGCGGCCTTCCAGCATGGCGGTCGTATCGCGAATATCCCTTTCACTGGGCATAAAAACCAGAATATCGCCCTGATAGGTTTCTTTGATGATACCCTCTACCGTGTTGACCGCGGTCTCAATAAAAGTCTCGTCACCCTCTTCTTCCTCACCATCTTTTGAAGCAACATCTTCCTCCCGATAGATGACTTCCACCGGATAGGTCCGGCCGGAGACTTCCAGCACGGGTGCGTTGTTGAACGCTGCGGAAAACGCCTCGGTGTCGATCGTGGCAGAGGTGATGATGATCTTGATGTCGTCGCGTTTCTGGGTCAGCTGTTTAAGGTAGCCCAGAAGAAAATCAATGTTGAGCGAGCGTTCGTGAGCCTCGTCCACCAGAATGGCATCATATTCGCATAGGAAAGGATCGGTTTGTATCTCCGCAAGCAGGATACCGTCGGTCATCATTTTGATGTAAGTCTCCGGCCGGCAATGATCCGCGAAACGGATCTTGCAGCCGACCTCATGTCCCCAGTCCACGTTCAGCTCTTCGGACAGACGTTTGGACAGCGACATGGCCGCTACACGACGCGGCTGGGTGCATCCAATCTGCGCACGAACTCCCAGACCAGCCTCCAAACACATTTTAGGGAGCTGAGTGGTTTTACCGGAACCGGTCTCACCGGCAATGACCAGCACCTGATTTTTACGGATGGCCTCTACAATCTCATCTTTTCTATCCGATACAGGTAAAGGTGGATAAACCAGTTTAGGAACATTTATGGCACGACTTTGACGTAATTCGGCCGATCGTTCAGCCTTGGTAATAATACGATCCAGCAGTCCGGGATTGGGCCTTCTCTGTCCGGGCTGAGGAGAGAGCAGTCGTTTCAACTGTAAACCCAGACGCACCTGATCCTGCAGCATACAGGAAGGCAAAAGCTCCTTTAACTTTCTAATGTGTTCTTTCAAAAAATGATTTTACTCTACCTTCGCAGGTATTTTACCTTCTCTTCATGCACAGACCGAAAAGAAGATCAAAAATCTTTTCCGCGCACGTTGTTCAGCACTTTGCAATAGGAATAAAGGATCTGAGTATATTCCTTGTGATCCCTGCATTTGCGCAGCCGTTCCAGGAAGAAATAGGTCTTTCTCAGGTAAGGTTCGATCAGTTCTCCGTATCTGCCCCGGATCGCCGCGGAAACTTCCGGTTCTACTTTGTAATAGCGCCGCGCCGTTTCGGGATTCAAAAGGCGGCCCATAAAGACGACAACTCCTGCCAGATGTGCCAGTTTTAAATCTTTTTTGGTAACGATATCGGCTATATCCATCAGGGTCGGCTGCCCCAAACACGCGCCATCGGATTCCAGCAGATCCGGCTGTTCCTCTCCGCGAAGAGTAATCGCTTCGCTCATCGGGACATACCAGAAATTCTGTGTCAGCCTTCCTCCAAAATCACCGGGTTTTTTCAGTTCCAGGACAAAACTAATGTCCTCGTGGGGGATCTCCAGCACTTTTTGTTCTTTGGATATCTCCTCGCCCAGTTCGCGAACCAAATTTATCTTATCGGTCTCACCGGGGTTCTGACTTCCTCCGGGGAATATCCAGCTCTTATGCAGGGCATTCCTTCTGAATCTCTCTTCCACGGTCAACGAAACAGCAGACACCACTCCATCGCTCTGAATTTTAGCAATGATGCCAAAATTAGAACGGCACTGTTTATGCATTTTCCGATTATCGTTGATCACCCGAATAGTAAGACCCGCAACTTGTCAGAGACACGCTGCGGGTCATTAGAATATCACTTTTCCCCTTATAGAGTAAAGTTTTTACTCAATGACGGAGCGATAGAATGCCTTACCGCCAATAGAAGGAATAGTGTTGTAAGGACTTTCCACGTTCAGATTGATCCAATTTTTCATATCCGTGCTGACCTGCAGTTTGCCTGTGAAAGTCAGGCTCAGCACGCCATTGGAGTATTTTCCGGTCAGTTCCGCTTTCTGCGGTTCCGGCGGATTCAGACGCAGATCGGCTTTGACGTTCGATCCGGTCAAATTCACTGCTACGACTTGAGGCACAATAAATTCTGCGCTGGAAAAGGTCAGTCTATTCGCCAGGGAAGTTTTGGAATAAGGCAGAGCATAACCGCCTGAAGTGGAAGTGACTGTATAATACTGTCCATTTTCCAGAGTCACCTTCACGCCGGGAATGCCTTCCCCGATATCGTAGGCTCCGTTTCTGTTGAGATCCGAATAGACGACACCGACCAGATAAGGAGCCAGAGAAGCCGCGCTCATAGCGAAGTCCTGGGTCATCATCAGTGTCATCGTGTTGGGTTGGAAGTAGCTATAAATCCCCTGCTCTAAACCGATACCCGTTTCTGTAAAATCAACATCCATAATGTTGAGACGCTGACTGCCGCTGTTGAACAGCGTTCTGTAGATCGAATCTACGCTCAGGGTGGTATAATTAGCCACTATGCTTTCTGTACATCCCTGCCATCCTTTGAAAACGTATCCCGCCGCTATCATACGATCTTCAGGAGTGGAGCCGCCTTCACCGTATAAAGTCCATTGATTATTCTGCAACAGCCATTTGCTTTGCCTTTCCGAGGATAGCAGCAAAGAAGCGTTGAAAGCATACGGTGGTTTGGGTGTAGCGTCTATCGTACCCGGATCCAGATCTTTGTTCAGGTCGATCCCCAGACGAGCGGCTTCCGCCGCGGGATTCGCGCGGGCTCTGTTGATCAATTCCAGCTGATATTGCTCCATGGGAGAAGGATCTCCGTGACTGTAGAAAGTCACTTCCGGCATATTCAGCACGGTCAAAACACCGGGAATGAAAACATATTGATAGGTACCCGGCAAGGTCCCCTGGCTGACCAGGATGGGATAAGTCCCGGCTGGGCTGCTTTGGACTGCTGTCGTGGTCAGAAACGGTGCTCCGTCCAGAATGACCGTCTCGCCGGACTCACTCGTGATGGTATAGGTAAAGACCGGATTTTGTTCCAACACATAGCGCTGCTGATTATCCGCCCGCACATAGAATGTCGGGAGCGGCACTGTGACAGCGACCGTACCGGAGATGACTGTGCCGGAGCTGTTGCTGACAACAACACTGTAGTTGCCCGCGTCCAAGCCAGTCGCACTGTTTATAATGTATGTGTTCTTGGTAGCGCCGGGGATCGGAGTATTGTTTTTCATCCATTGGTAGCTCACATCATCCAT
>Ga0265298_10008805_pt1 | contig 12088 bp, 11 predicted proteins | sample AusTroGonzalo_MG_3_FD_193486 | JGI IMG/M metagenome (GOLD analysis project Ga0265298, IMG submission 193486) | Bovine rumen microbial communities from tropical cattle in Woodstock, Queensland, Australia - Gonzalo_01 | ecosystem: Host-associated > Mammals > Digestive system > Stomach > Rumen ...
ATGCCATTTGTGCTAAAACCTTGCGGTCTAATGTTACGCCTGCTTTTTTAAGGCCGTTCATGAACTGGCTGTATGTCAAGCCATGGGAACGAACAGCAGCGTTGATACGAACAATCCACAAACCACGAAATTCGCGTTTTTTAACGCGTCTGTCGCGATATGCATATTGACCCGCTTTTTCGGTTTTTTCACGTGCAGCACGATATGTTGTACTGTGACGGCCAAGGTAACCCTTAGCACGTGCTAAAATCTTGTTATGTTTTTGTTTAACGGTTGTTCCGCGTTTTACTCTTGCCATAATTTGCCCCCTTTACTTATTTCAAACCATACGGGGCCAAGATTTTCGCCTGACCGACCATGTTTTCGTTCAAATACTGTGGTTTCGAACCCGCGTTATTCGCACGTTTCGATTTATGACGCAGTAATTTTTTATGAGCATTTCTGGCAACACGGATTTTCCCAGTTGCAGTCATAGATGCGCGCTTTTTCAAGTACGACTTTGTCTTTAATTTTGGCATTTTAACCTCTTTTTTTATCGTCCTGGTGGCTGCCATTGCCACTTTGGATCTGTTAAGTGATTCATATTTTGACATAATAAAACGAAAAATCAAGTTTTTATTGAATGTTCGTTTTTTAGTGTTTAAAGTGTTACCGATGATACAAAAATCGGCATCTTCCAAAATACTGACATTGGTGAAATCTGCTGCGGCGGCACTGCTGTTGCCGGTTATGTTCATATATATTATGATTGCAAAACCAGACTATAAAATTATGAATGGTCTTGCCCATATTGTTTTGCCGGTTGCCAATGTCGTTGGGGACGTTATAACATGGCCGGTTCGGGTCGTGGGCGACATGTTTGATAACCTGCACGAATTGGCAACTTTGCGTTCTGAAAATGCCGAATTACGGGTACGATTGGATGATGCATTATCACAACAGAATAAGTGCCATATAGCGATGGCCGAAAATGATTCTTTGCAGCACTTGATGAATATTGTTAACAAAATACCACAACGCACCGTTATTGCAGATGTAGTTCATGAAACCCGGGCATTGCACCATAATACTTTCTTAATCAATCGTGGGAAAAGCGACGGGGTTGATGCCGGTATGGTCGTTGTATCGCCATCAAATCAATTTGCTGGTATAATTATAGATGCGGGTGAAAACTTTGCCCGCGTTCGTTCGGTCACAGATTCCGACACGAATATTGCTGTCAATATTGCCGGGTACGAAGTTTATGGATTTTTATCTGGCAATGCATCACGTTCACCAACGGTTGGGTTGTTCAGCGATCCACAATTTAGGTCTGCACCGGGGTTGACACTGGTTACCAGTAATATCAGCGGTGTTTTACCGCATGGTATATTTGTTGGCACAACGAAAAAGAATTCATATGTTGATGTTTTACAACCACGAACATTATCGCGTGTAATCGTATTACAATTTGATACAGAATCTGGATACAAGAAATGAAAGAAAACATTGTAAACGTTTTGCGAAAACTTTTCCCGTTTTTGTCGGTTGTGTTTTTGTGGCGACTTAACATACCTTTTTGGAATCCGGGTGGAATTCTGGCGATTATCCCAATATTTTTTTGCACTTTTATTCGCCCAATACGCTGGTTTATGCCGTTTGGTTTGGTGTTTTGTTTTTTGATTGATTATAACCTGGCAACACTTTGTTATTGGACGGCGATTTATTGTCTATGCTATGCATTAAATGGATTTCAAAGTTTTATAGATTTTGAACATCGCGATTTTAATTCTATTGATATGTTTATGGTATATATTGGAATTGGGCTTGTAATCTCGGAATTGGCACATATAAACTGGACAACATTCGGACGAACAATTTGGACATTTGTATGGATGGTTATATTGTATATGCCAATAACAAAATTGATTGAACGGGTGCATAATGATAGATAAAGAAGTCGCACATCTTTTTGATCGACGCAGTGCCCTGTTTTTAACTGGGGGTGCTGTTTTAACATCGGTCTTGGTCTTGCGTATGTTGCAGATGCAGGTTTTTAATTATCGCGACTATCTTAAAAAAAGCGAAAACAATTCGTTCCGTATCCAGATAAATATGCCACCACGTGGAAAAATTTTATCAAATGATGGTTCGGCTATATCGCGGGATACGCCGATTTACCGCATATACATCGTTCCCGAAGAAGCCGAAGACGTTGACGCGTTGGTTGATATGGTGGCAATTGAATTAAAATTAACCGAAAAAAGAATAAAAAAAATTCGTGAAAAAATCGCAAAACAGCCTAAATTTCAACCCGTCCTGGTCAGTCAAAACACCGATTGGAATAAATTAGCAAAGATTCAGGCGAAAAACTTACCAGGTCTGCGTGTGGCAAGTGGTTATTCCCGTATTTATGAAATGGGGCCGGCGGGTGCACAATTTTTTGGTTATGTTGGCGAACCCGCCAAACCAATTGCGGCCGCACCATTCTATACGACTGGAATTACCGGTTTGGAAAAGCGTTATAATAATGATCTTGCGGGAATACCGGGTCAAACAGTTATGATAACAAATGCGGTTGGACGTGTAACCGGCGAAGACAAATCACAATTTGTTGATGCAACACCTGGACAAAACCTGCAAACAACAATAAACAAAAATGTGCAACGCGTAATGTATGATGCACTAACAACATATCGTTCGGGTTGCGGAATTGCAATGAATGTCGAAACGGGGGACATACTGGCCATGGTTTCCACCCCCAGTTTTGATCCAAATATGTTTACTGGCGACGATGGCGAAGAATATATCGCATCCCTTCGTTCTGACATTGCAAAACCATTTATGAACAAAGCGGTCGAAGGGCTTTATCCGCCGGGTTCGACATTTAAAATTGTTGTTGCATTGGCGGCATTGGAATCGGGTGCAATATCACCCACCCAGCATATATTCTGTCCGGGACATTGGGATTATGGCGACCGGCGGTATCATTGTTGGGAACACAAAGGTCACGGCTATGTCAACATGGTTTTGGCATTGAAACATTCGTGCGACATTTATTTTTATCAACTGGCCCTTAAAATCGGTATTGATGCGATAAAGCGTATGGCAGTAAAACTGGGGTTCACAGAAAAATATATGGGTGATATTATCGCACGCGAAATGCCGGGCGTTATTCCAGACAAAAAATGGAAAGAAAAAAACATCGGGGCAGCCTGGGTGAACGGTGATACAGTTATTTCTGGTATTGGCCAGGGGTTTATTTTAACAAACTGTCTGCAACTGGCGACTATGTTGGCCCGCGTTACGACAAATCGTGTGGTTCGGCCACGATTGATATTGTCAGATAAAACATCAAATTTTCCATCATTAAAATTGAACGAGCAAAATATAAAAACTGTCTTAACTGGACTGGAAGAAGTTACAAAACCGGGTGGTACCGCATCGGGCAGTGCGATAAATGTTAATAAAATGCACATGGGCGGAAAAACCGGCACATCCCAGGTTCGCAGCATATCCAAAGCCGAACGCAAAACGGGCGTTTTAACAAACGAACAATTAAAATGGAATATGCGTAATCATGGGCTTTTTGTGGGGTATGCACCAACAACAAAACCAAAATATGTTGTATGTGTTATAACCGAACATTCGGGTGGTTCTGGACCTGCTGCAAAAACCGCCGCCGCGGTTATGCGTGAATTACTAAAGACGGGGGCGTAAATGCAAGTACAACAAACACGTGTTTCAAATGCAAATATGATGCGTATGTCTGAAAAAATGTCCCGTTTTTCATGGGCATTATTTACGCCTATGTGCATTGTTTTGGCACTTTCTATTGTTGTATTGTATTCTGCGGGCCATGGTTCATGGCAACCATTTGCGTTATCACAATTAATTAAAATTATGGTTGGATTGGTTGTCTTTTTCTTTGCTGCATTTTCCAATATAAAAACCTGGATAAAGTCTGCATACGCAATTTATGCCATTGCATTAATTATGATTATATTGGTTACATTTGTCGGACACAGCGGTATGGGGGCACAACGTTGGCTGAACCTGGGGTTTATTCACATACAGCCATCTGAATTTATAAAAATCGCGTTTGTTATGGCATTGGCACGATATTTTGCATGGATGAATTCTACGGAATTAACACAAATTAAAAATTATATTATACCTATATTTTTATTACTGGTGCCGTTCGGCTTGATTGCCGCCCAGCCCGATTTAGGTACCGCGTTATCTTTGGGGCTTATTACGGTGGGTATGTTCTATATTGTTGGTGCACCAAAAAAATGGTTTTTAATTGCGATTATATTGGGTGTCTTGGCCGCCCCAGCGGTTTGGTTTGGCGGTATGCATGATTACCAACGAAATCGTATTATTACATTTATAAACCCTGATTTTGATGCCCGCGGGGTTGGTTACCAAATAAACCAGGCCAAAATCGCATTCGGCAGTGGTGGTGTCCTGGGCAAGGGGTATATGCATGGTTCCCAATCACAACAATCATTTTTACCCGAAAAACAGACGGACTTTATATACACCATGCTGGGCGAAGAATTCGGGTTTATTGGTGCTTTTTCCCTTATATTAATATACAGTTGGATTGTTATTGTTCTGTTCTGGTGTGCGAAAACATGCCGAAATAGGTTCGGTCAATTAATGTGTTTTGGTTTTATGTTGAACTTTTTCATTTATTACTTTATAAATATCTCTATGGTTTTGGGGCTGATGCCGACTGTGGGTGTGCCGTTACCATTAATGTCTTTTGGTGGCAGCAGTTTACTTTCCATCATGTTCGGGTTCGGCCTTGCCCAGAACGCACATATACACAAAGACCAACAGTTATCTGCCAAAGGAAGTTAAGATATGAATTTAATGATTGTTGAATCACCATCAAAAGCAAAAACGATTGAAAAGTATTTAGGTTCCGGTTGGCGGGTTATTGCGTCTGTGGGCCATGTTCGTGATTTGGTTCCCGAAAATGGCAGTGTTGATACCGAACATGATTTTCAAATGCGGTGGCAAATTATGCCGGGCAAAGAAAAACAAATTAAACTTATTACCGACGAATTAAAGAGGGCAGATAACGTATATCTTGCATCCGATCCTGACCGCGAAGGAGAAGCTATTGCATGGCATTTGCTTGATATTTTATCGTCTAAAAAATTATTGGCGAATAAACATGTATATCGTGTGGCTTTCCACGAAATTACAAAAAAGGCGGTGCAAAACGCAATTGAAAATCCGCGTGAAATTGATAAAAACCTTGTTGATGCATACCTGGTACGACGGGCATTAGACTATTTAATTGGGTTTGGCATATCGCCATTACTGTGGCACAGAAACCTTGGTAAATCGGCGGGACGTGTGCAAAGTGTTGCTGTGAAATTGGTCGTTGATCGTGAACGCGAGATAGAGGCTTTCAAGCCGGTCGAATATTGGTCGGTTGACGCAATGTGTGATAAAGATGGTGTAACATTTAAATCGGCACTTGCCAAATTTAATGGTAAAAAAGTCGATAAAATGACCATTGAAAACAAACAAATGGTTGATGATATTTTATCAAAAATTGGCACACCGACGATTAACGCAAAGGTCATTAACATTGAACGCAAAAAAACATATCGACACAGTGCTGCACCCTTTACAACCAGTACATTACAACAGGAAGCCGCCCGTAAATTATATTTTTCATCAAAACGCACAATGTCAACCGCACAAAAGTTGTACGAGGCTGGATTAATTACATATATGCGAACAGACGCAACAAACCTGTCGGCGGACGCAGTAAATGAAATTCGTGAATATGTCAGTAAAACATACGGCGAGCGGTTTTTACCACGTACACCAAATGTATATGTAACAAAATCTAAAAATGCCCAGGAAGCACACGAGGCAATTCGTCCGACACATTTTGATAATGATACAAAACAATTGTCCGGGGACGAAGAAAAACTGTACAATTTAATCTGGAAACGAACAATCGCATGCCAGATGACCCTTGCAGAATTTGATTCTGTTACCGCGGATATTGAAACAGAAAACAAAGTGGCTGTCTTTCACGCGGTTGGTACAACCCGCATTTTTGATGGATTTATGCGTGTGTACATCGAAGATACTGATGATAATAGTGACGAAGCCGAAACAAAATTGCCGGCAATGAACATTGGCGACAACATTAATATTGTTGAATTATTACACGAACAACACTTTACCCAACCACCGGCACGATATACCGAAGCATCATTGGTTAAAAAATTAGAAGAATTAGGTATTGGCCGTCCATCAACGTATGCAACGATTATGTCGACCATTGTTGACCGCGAATATGTTGAACAAGACAAACAACACCGTTTTCATCCTACATCGGGTGGGTGGGTTATTTCATCATATCTGGATAAATATTTTAATGAATTGGTTGATGTGAACTTTACCGCAAAAACAGAAGATACCTTAGACGATGTATCAAACGGCAATATGGACAAATTAGCCGCATTGAACGATTTCTGGGGTCCAACAAAAAATATGATTGATGGTGCACGTGATGTTAAAACAACCGATATTATTGACCAAATAAATACATTTATGCACGACCATTTGTTTAATAATGCTGAAAGTGATAAATGCCCGCTATGCGGTGGAAAACTGGGCATAAAACTTTCCAGGTTTGGTGCATTTGTTGGTTGTGAAAATTATCCAAAATGTAATTATACCCAAAGATTGTCTGATAAAGAAACACCAACAAAAACCGAAGTGTCTGAAAACAAAAAACCACAACCCACCAATATTGACTTAGGTGATGGTATATCTTTTAAAATTGGTAAATTTGGACCCTATGTAACAGATGGCAAGAAGAATGTTTCGGCAAAAAAATATACGGCTGAAACAATGACGCTGGATATCGCACGTGAATTATTATCGGGCGTTGTTAAAAAGGCCGAACCTGAAAAATTGGGTAAAAACCCAACAACAAATGCGGAAATTTATTACTATCCAACCGGCCGATATGGTGCGTATATATCATCAAATCGTGTTAATGTTTCGGTAAGTGAAAAACCAGATTTAGAAACCGCGATTGATTTAATAAATAACAAGAAACCCAGTGCTAAGAAGTTTTTCCGACGTAGAAAATGAATCGACCATTTAACAATTTTACCGATGAATTAAGACAACGTTTATCAATTGTTGATGTTATTTCGCGTCGTGTACCATTGGTAAAGAAGGGTCAAAATTTTTGGGGCTGTTGTCCATTTCATAATGAAAAAACACCTTCTTTTTCGGTAAGCGAAGATAAAGGTTTTTATCACTGTTTTGGGTGCGGGGAACATGGCGATATAATATCGTTCACAATGAAATCTGAAAATGTTGATTTCAAGACAGCAATACGCGAATTGGCAGATATGGCGGGACTTAAAATGCCGGACTATAAACCGCGTGATGCCGCGGAAATTGCACGCGAAGAATCATATATAAAAATCACCGATGATGCCGCAACACTTTTCCAGAAAAAGTTATTCGAAGATACCGGAAAACACGCATTGGAATATATAAAAAAACGTGGCTTTACCGATGACATGATAAAAAAATATCGCATTGGTTATGCCCCGAAAAATAATATAATTTCTGGAACATTTACAAATGTAAAACAAGATATGTTGATTTCTACTGGTCTTGTTCGACATGGTGATTATGGGTTATATGATTTCTTTCGTGATAAATTGATGTTCCCGATATTTAATGCACATGGGCAAATTGTCGCCTTTTCGGGACGTTCACTGGACGGGTCTGAACCAAAATATATAAACACAACCGATACAGAACTATTTCACAAAAGACAAACGATTTTTGGATTTAACTTTGCACGCGAATCAATTCATCGTGCAAACCGCAGTATTGTTGTCGAAGGACAAATAGACGCAATACAAATGCAATGTCATGGTTTTCCAGAAACGGTTGCACCATTGGGTACTGCATTGACCGAAGATCATATTGCAATTTTATGCAAGGCAAACCGTAATATCACATTTTGTTTTGATGGTGATGCCGCGGGACAAAAGGCGGCTGTGCGTGCATGCGGTATAATTCTGCCGTTTTTACGTGATAATTCCGATGTGCGTTTTGCGTTTGTTACCGGTGGTAAAGACCCAGATGAAGTATTAAAGACCGGTGGTGTGGATGCCATGAAAAAAATTATTGATTCATCGGTTGGTATTATTGATTTTATGTGGAACACAACAAACAATAATTATCTGGTGTCCACACCGGGCGGACGGTCCCAGGCCGAAAAATACCTTAAAAGCCAAATTGAAAAAATTGTAGATGTTGACTTTCGTCGTGAAATTGAAAACGAATACGATTCACGTAAATTTAATCAGTGGCACAAATGGAATAAAAATAAAAACACCGGTCCAGACATTGAATTACCACGTGTTGATGAAATAACAAAAAATACACTTGTATATATTGTAAATCGCTTTCCATCTGTTGTTGAACAATATGGTGAATTTTTATCCACACTGAATATCGATTTTGATGCACCGGTTGTTGTTGAATTAAATTTTGATTCAAAATCCGCAGAAAAATATATTGTTTCATTAAAATTACAGCGATATATCGAACAATTAAACAATGAAAAGAAATATATTATACAAATGGGATTTTCGGGGGACGCATCTGCCGCCGAACAATTAAAAGAAATTGATAAACAATTACAATCTGCAAAAGAAAATCTTGAAAAATTGATGGATATGGAATAATGAACATTATTTATTATATTTGATATAATATACATATTATATCAATTGCCGGCCGACCCGAAAACGCCCCCGCGGAATGGTACTTCGTGTTGAACACTATCTGCACAGGTTGGTAAACAACCTGATTGACATGTGCTTATATGCTCAAAATTATATCGAAACACCCAGGCGGACCGAACAGAAAATTTAATTATTAAACAAGAAATGACATATATCACCGTCTTGCATAATATAGTCGCGACCAACGGTTCGCATTTTTCCGGCCTCACGCACCGCAACTTCACCCCCCAGTTCCAGCCAATCGGCGGGTGATATTATTTCCGCCCTTATGAAACCCTTTTCAAAATCAGTGTGTATTTTACCCGCCGCTTGTGGTGCCGTCATGCCACGCGTTATTGTCCATGCATGTGCTTCCTTTGGTCCCACAGTATAGAATGTTTGCAGACCCAGTGTTTCATAACCTGTCTTAATAACCTGGTCCAGGCCTGATTCATTTAGCCCCAGTTCGCCCAGAAACATCTTGCGTTCATCTGGATCAACAATTTGTGCAATTTCCATTTCTATTTTTGATGAAATTATTAATACTGGGGATTCACTACCAAACTTGTTTTTAACCATGTCAGAATATTTGTTTCCAGTCGCCGCTGATTTTTCATCAACATTACATACATAAATAACTGGCTTTGCGGTAAGCAAATTAAATGGTGATGTATCAACCCCCGATTTACGTGCGGGTGTTCCAAATTCCAGACCTTTTTTTATTATATTCGCATCTGTTAATAATTTTATTGCCGCTTTGTCCAGTCCATGTGCTTTCTTTTCAAGATTTTTTATTTGTTTTTCCAGACTTTCAATATCCGCCAAGGCAAGTTCTGTTTCAATTGTATCAATATCTGATAATGGATCAATTTTACCATTTACATGAACAATATCATCATTTTCAAAACATCTGACCACATGAATTATTGCGTCGGTTGATAGAATATTACCCAAGAATTTATTACCAAGACCTTCACCGGTCGATGCCCCTTTGACCAGCCCGGCAATATCAACTATTTCCAGTTGTGTTGGTATAATTTTTGCCGCATTGACTGTTTTTGCAAGTTTTAATAATGTTTCATCTGGCACAACAACACGACCGGTATTTGGTTCAATCGTACAAAACGGATAATTTTGTGCGTCGGCCGCGGCACTTTGTGTCAATGCATTAAATAACGTTGATTTTCCAACATTTGGTAAACCAACAATTCCACAATTGAATCCCATATAAAAATCCTTTATAATTATGTGCGTAATATGTCATACATGTGGGAAAATTTCAATATAAAACCTTTTCCTGCGGAAACAATCGTTTACCGCGATGGTGAATACTGTCCCGAATTATCAACAATTAAAAATGGCCCCATAGATAAAAATTATGATTTACCGGTTCATATTATATACGTTGGTCAAATTTCTGGTAAATGTCGTTTAGATATTGATGTAAATATCCCAAATCAAAAAGTGTATTTATCGGTAAATATAAAAAATAAATTCCCGGCCTTTTTTAACATTTTTATAAAAAACACCGGTAAAAATTCTGAAATTCGTGGACATATTTTACTGGATAATTATGATAATTTAACATTTGATTGTGTTGCACATCATTTATCGGCAAATACCGGTATTTTATTACAAAATAAACTTATTGCGAACGGGGACACTATTTCAAAATTATCTGCAACCGCGATAATTGATAAAAATTGTGAAAATTGTAATTCTGATATAAATTTTTCGGCTGTATCAGATAAAAACGCAAAAATAGAATTTTTACCCGCACAACGAATTTCATCGATTCCAGAAAATGCCGGACACAGTGCATCGATATTTTCACCAAAACCAATTCAAATTCAATTTTTACGTGAAGCAGGACTTTCATCAACTGAAATTCCAAATGTTATGCGAGAATCTTTTATAAACGATTTTTCACTGTTTTAATAAAACAAAAAAGTATCCAGTAAAAATACATTTACTGGACACCTAAAAAACCAATGTGCAAACGCACAATATGGATTTATTTCTTTTTAAAGCCTTGTTTTGCTTTTAACTTTGGATTATCTGGATCAATCAAGATAACCTGTTTACCACGACGAATTTGTTTAATATTGCCGCGTTTTTTCCAAGCCTTTAATGAACTTAAAAATTTCATATCTAAATCCTTTTTTCATGGCGATTATAACTGGTTTTTCTAAAAAATCAAATAATTATTATATATTTTTGTTGTTTTTATTGGTGTTGTTTATATTGTTGAAAATTTTATTTAACTTTTTTTGAACAAGTTTTTAACAATTTTTTACAAGAATTTAGCCATTTTTAACAAAATTGTTGAAAAATTGATTTAATTTTAAACATGTTGAAAATATGTATTTTTTTAACAAAATAAACAATTTTCAAAAAATGTTTTTTATGCTTGTTGAAAATTGTTGAAATTGTTATAATTCTATCATCCGGAGAGAAAATGAAACAGCAAGTATTAAAAGCTTTGGCAAATCCAGCACGCATATTTTATGTGCCATATAATTTGGCAATTATAAATTTTGCGGTGCAATTCATTGTTTTTATTATACTTTTTGTTATTGATTTAATTGTAAACAAGGCTGATACAAAAATAACGCCGTTGTATTTTTTATTATCTGTTATGATTGTTCATTCAATATTGGCGGTATTTTCAAAACGCGATCCGCAACTGGGACAGATAATTGCATCAAAAATACAACTTTTTAAGCGAAAAATACCGGGAAAATTGGTGGCATAAATGAAAGAATTTTTTGACTATTTTGCCGGCGGTGGATATTCAATAACCATGACAATTCTGGTTATGGCGGTCGTTTTTGTATTTATTATACTGATGATGTATATTCCATCATTATCAAAACGTATTTTTCCGCGATTTGGATATAGAAATTATGCAAGTTATTTGCCGTTCAAGACAGTGTATAATGATAATTCAATGGCGTTGAATGATGGAACATTATTGCGTGTTTATCGGGTGTCGGGGGTTCAAACCAGTATGCAGGACGATGCGACACGTGAAAAATTTCTTGATTTGCGGGCCCAACTTTTTAATCAAATTCGGGATCCAAATGTAACATTACGGTTTTATATGGTGCGTGATGCCGCAAATGACAATATGAACTATGAATTTGATAATCGGGTATTACAGGGTATTTATAATAAATGGCGTGCCCAAGGGTTACGTATATTTTTAAACAATTACTATATTGTATTGTCGGTATCGGGTAATAATGCACGTGAAAAATTAAATCAATATGGAAATTATATAGAATCAATATTGGCGGCATACAAAC
>Ga0265298_10008806_pt1 | contig 12087 bp, 6 predicted proteins | sample AusTroGonzalo_MG_3_FD_193486 | JGI IMG/M metagenome (GOLD analysis project Ga0265298, IMG submission 193486) | Bovine rumen microbial communities from tropical cattle in Woodstock, Queensland, Australia - Gonzalo_01 | ecosystem: Host-associated > Mammals > Digestive system > Stomach > Rumen ...
GGACGAAATGGTGGAGGGAGATATCCGCCTGAATACGGTGACGGAAAGTCTCACCGTGGGAGACCGTCCCGTGGAGATCACATCGAAGGAGTATGAACTTCTGAAGCTGATGATGGAGCATAAGAACACCACCCTGAAAAAGGAGTATCTGTTTAATGCAGTCTGGGGAAGCGATTCCGAATCGGAGCTCCAGACTCTGACGGTGCATATCAAATGGCTGCGGGAGAAGATCGAACAGGATCCGAAGAAGCCGAAGCACATCATCACTGTGTGGGGCGTGGGCTACCGGTTCGAAGCGTGATCCCGATAGGGAAGGAGCCGTCCCCTGTGGATGCGTATGCTATGCCCTTCCTTTTGCGGGGATCAAAGGATCATAAATCAGAACAGGAAAAGGAAACCACATGAAGAAGAGCGGTATCATCATAGTTCTGCTTCTTTTGGAAGTTCTGCTGGCTGTAGGCAGTAACTTCCTTTTTCTGCATGTTCAGGATTCGGACGATGGACGGGAGTACCGGGTGGAACTGGCCCGGGTCAGCCGTCAGATCCGTGCCGGTGAGGAGCCGGATCTGTCCGGATGCCGGTATGTGAAGAGCGTGGAACCATTTGATACTTCTGTTTTGGGAAATGATGAGTATACCGCAGAGCAGGGACCGGACGGAACCCTGTACCGGATCAATTACCGGATAGATCAGAATAACACACGTGGGATCATTGTGATCAACCTGGTCTGGGGATTCGTGATCCTGCTCACTGTCGGGATCTGGCTGTACATCTACCGAAAGATCCTGAAGCCCTTCCGGGATTTCTCCGAGCTTCCGGTGGAACTGTCCAAGGGTAATCTTTCCATACCGTTGAAGGAGGAGAAGAACCGCTACTTCGGCCGGTATCTCTGGGGCATGGATATGCTCCGGGAGAAACTGGAGGAGGAGAAGGAACGGCAGCTGGCTATGGAACGGGAGAAGAAGACACTGGTGCTTACCATGTCCCATGATATCAAGACTCCGCTTTCCGCCATCAAGCTGTATAACAAGGCTCTGGCAGAGGGGATCTACGAGGATGAAGAGAAACGTGCGGAAGCACACCGGGGTATCGACCGAAACCTGGCGGAGCTGGAGAAGTATGTGGAGGATATCCGGGATGCAACCCGGGAGGACTTCATGCAGCTTACAGTGAAGGACGGGGAGTGGTATCTCTCAGAGGTGCTGCAGAAGCTGGATGCGCTGTATGCGGAGAAGACAAAGCAGAACCATACGGAGTTTACCGTCGGGAACTATACGGACTGCATACTGAAGGGCGACCCGGAGCGGGCACTGGAAGTACTGCAGAATATCATGGAAAATGCATTGAAGTACGGCGACGGGAAGCGCATCACCATCAGCTTTGCCGATGAGGAGGATTGTCGGCTGATCACGGTGGAGAATTCCGGCTGCAGTCTTCCGGAGAAGGAATTGCAGAACATCTTCGATTCCTTTTACCGGGGGAGCAATGCGGAGAAGGTGAAGGGCAGCGGCCTGGGGCTGTACATCTGCCGGCAGTTGATGCGGGCCATGGACGGAGAGGCCTTTGCGGAGGTAAAGGAGGATGCCTTTGCCGTGACAGCGGTATTTCGGAAAAAATAAGTGTATGTGGTCGGAGACTTCATTTTCGTAGGAATTACTACACGAAAATAAGAGGGCTCCGGCCTTTTTGTCTACCAAAATGAAGCCTGATGTGGTAAGATAGATTTTGAGAACGATTTCATTAATTGTTCAAAAATGGAGTGTAGGAAAATATAATGAAAGAGGAGGGCAATGTATGAAGGGAGCACGTAGGCGTATTTGGGCATTTGCCATCGTTCTGGCAATGCTGTGTAGCCTGATACCGGCAATTCCGGCAAGGGCGGCGGATGGAGTCTTACAGGTTAGCTGGGCATGGGAGAATCAAGGCACACCGTGTTTTTGTGGTAACTATGAGCAGTATGAATTTGGAATCGGTATTTCGATTGGGAACACTGCTATTCTCTCGCTGGCATATGTTGACGGGATAAATCTTTCCGAGGCTTCTGATTTTTCGAAACTTTCACTGAAAGATGATCAGGATAATCCTGTGAGCGCGGAAATCGGATATGTTACGAATGAGCACCAGGTTTGGAATCAACAGGCACAAGAGTGGCAGATTCAACGCTATGCAAGTGGGGTGTACGGTGTTGAAATTTATAAAACCGGCACCTATCGTTTGTATTATGATGATGGAACTCCGAATAATTATGTTACGGTCGAAGTGGAACTTCCGGAGATCGGTGTTTATACATCCAAGACAGCGTCGGATGAGACTCTGCTTGTGATGCATGACGGAGATATGGTGGATGCAGAACCGGGGAAGACTTACTATCTCGTGGCAAGAGAAGATCTGAAGACAAGAGATGATCTGGTTGCTCTCTGGATTAATTTCTGTAAGGAATTAGGAAAAGAAAACCTCGACTGGACGCAGGGAGAGAAGGCTTTTGAAACCATCGAATTCACAGTCCCGAAGACGATGGTGGGCGAGTGGCGCGATGCGATAACCTGCGATTACACTCGGACAGGACAGCCTGAGGGATCTGAACCGGACCGGTTCCACATATCCTTCCCGGAATATCGGCAGGGTCTGGTGATCGCAGAGACAAATCGTAATTGGGATGATACCTATAAGACAGATAGGCAGTTTGCATTGGATCCGACAGGGGTTAACCCGGATGATGCGAATGATCATTACTTTGATCATTTCAGAAAGAACTGGGGTGATCAGGTATTATGGAGAGATGAGGTAACACTCGGTTTCCGTGAGGGCGATACGATCCGCGTGCTGGATGAGGATGATCTGAGCAAACTCCGTCTGCTGGATGAAAATGGGGATCAGGTCAGCTTGGAGGATGCACGCCTTTCCATGGGATGGTTCTATTACTATGATGAGGAAGCTAAACAGGACGTGAGCAAGGATATCGATGATGTATTCAGTCTGCTCTTCAATAAGACAGGGACATACTATCTGGAGTATGCAGACGGGGCTGAAACATCTTACATCCGCATAGACGTAGACGAGCCGGACTGGGCCATCTACGGTAAACCGGTTCCTACAGCTGATTACCTGGTGGGTGGTGACCGCACCGAGTATAACGACGAAAGAAGAACCTTCTATATCATCCGTCTGAACAGAAATACGACAGACTGGGAGAAGACCTTTACCATCAACGGTGTCAGCGCTGATGTGCAGGATGCATCCGTTGTTGTTGACAAGGAGAACGGCGTGATCAAGGTTACCATAGCTCCTGACGCCGACGGTGATATCAACGTCCAGGTAAGGTCCAGAGTGGACGAATACTGGTATGACAGAAACGAAGACGGAACCCGCGGTAGGAAAAACAACGAGAATCATTGGGATGAAGACCGTTGGTTTAGCTTTACTCCGGGTGAAGAACTCAGACCTTACTCAGAGGCAGGAACAGCTGATATCGAAGCTGCAGATGCAGTGACGGCACTCGTTACATCCCTTCCGATCACCGGACGTCTTACACAGGCAAATGAGGCAACGGTAGTGGAAGCAAGAACAAAGTACCAGGCTCTGACTACAGTGCAGAAGCTTCTGGTTGACGCTGACGTGCTTGACCGTCTGGCGGCGGCAGAGGAAAGGATTGCGGCAAGAAAGGCAGAAGCTCAGGCAGTTGTTGACCTGATCGCTGCATTGAAGGCAGATACAAAGATCACCGTGAGTGATAAGGATGCGGTCGATAAAGCCGAGGCGGCATACAATGCACTGGGTACGCAGGAGAAAACCTGGGTTTCCGCAGAGTCTGTTGCAAAACTGAATGCGGCCAAGGATGCGCTGCAAAAAGCAATCGTAAAGCAGAGTGTCGATGCAGCGGTAAAGGTTGCGAAGGAAGCAGCAGCAAAAACCGCAGAGGCAGCCCAGAAGAAAGCACTGGAGGAAGCTGCAAAGAAGGCAGCAGCAGATCAGAAGGCAGCTGTAGCAGCGGCAGAGAAGAAGGCAAAGGAGAGTATGTCTCCGGCCTTAAAGACGATCCTCTATGATGCCAAGTCCAAGTCACTGTACAAGGTGACCAAGAAAGCAACCCTGACGAGTGCGGGTACGGTTGAGTATGTATCCCCCTATTCGCCGGTGGCAAAGATTACCATCCAGCCGACGATCACCTTCAACGGATTCAAGTATAATGTTGTTACGATCGGCGCGAGTGCGTTCAGGGGAATTACCAAACTGACCACATTGACCATCAATGCGAAGATCACTTCCATCGGTGCAAATGCCTGCAACGGATGTACCAAGCTGAACAATCTGACCATCAAGTCTACGGCGCTGAAGAAGGTCGGCGCGAAGGCTCTGAAGGGCATGAAGAAGGGTAAGATCGTGGTACCGTCCAGCAAGAAGGCTGCATATACCAAGCTGTTCAATGGAAAAGGACAGGCAAAGGCAGTTAAGGTAACAACGAAATAAATGTAAATGAAATAAGGAAAGGCGATCCCGGTTTCGGGACCGCCTTTTTCTTGTGTGCTTATCGGTTAACTGAATATATCCTTCAGGGATATCTTCATCAGTACGTTATGGTCGTGCAGCCACTGCAATCCGGTGTTGCCCTTCAGCAGACCGGTATAGTCTTCTCCCTTCATAGCAAGGGAAAGGATGAACATCAGAACCCAGACCACGATGAATCCCAGGAGTACGCCGGCGATGACGCCGCCGGTTTTGTTGACCACCATCAGGATCGTGAACTTGTTCACGGCAGCGGACAGGACAACAACCAGGATCATCAGGAGCAACCGGATGATCACGAAGGTGAGCATTCCCGCGATGATGTTCATGATGAAGCCGGCGATGGATTTTGCCGCATATCGGTAGACATTGTCCACACCCAGGTCTTTATAGCCCTGGGCGTTGTTATTCTCCAGGAGCATTTTCTCCAGAAAGTCCGGGATCCGGAGATCCTGGAGCAGCTTGACCTGATCCTTCTTCGCCGGGTTCTTCTCCATGACCTTCTTGGCCTTTTCTTCGGAACTGCCGACGGTTTCCTCCACCTTCTTCTCGATGGCCACGTAGACCTTGTCCTCGATGGTGGAGCCGAGCTTCGTCTTGTTCAGGAGAAAATCACTGACCAGCGGAGTCAGAAGATAGGACAGTACCAGCGCCAGTATTGTGGCAACCAGGCTGAAGAGTGTTTTGATCAGACCTCTTCTGTATCCGATAAAGCCGAATAGGCCTACGCATACGATCACAAATATTACAAGCCAGTTCAAGGCGTAATCCTCCTGTCCGGATCGGATCTCCCCGGTCCATGTTGCGTGCATTATAGCAAAAAGGGGAAGGGGATGCAATCAGTTTTATGTTGACAAGTGGGAAACGGAGTGATATAACATAATTAAAAGAATTAGCACTCACCGTGATAGAGTGCTAACAATCCGGAAGGAGGGTGATGATATGACATTAGAGAATTTTACAAAAAAATCGGTTGAAGCTATCGAAGAGATGCAGAAACTGGCAGACCGTTACGGTCAGCTGGAACTGCAGACAGAACACCTTCTGGGGGCCCTGCTGATGATCGACGACAGCCTGGTGGTTAAGATCCTGACGAAGCAGGAAGTGGATGTAAATGCCCTGACACGGGAGACGGAAGGACTGCTTTCCGGGCTTCCCCGGGTGAATGGAGCATCTCAGGAGCCTTATGTGGGTAATGACCTCAGGAAGACTCTGGGCAGCGCTGAGGATGAAGCAAAGAAAATGGGTGACCGGTACATTTCCGTGGAGCATCTGTTCCTGGGATTGCTGCGTCACGGCAGTTCGAATGTACGGCAGCTGCTGAAGAAATACGGGATAAAGGAGTCGGAATTCATGGCCGTGGTGAAGGCGCTTCGGGACGGGCGGACCGTACAGTCCGACAATCCGGAGGACAGCTATGAGGCACTGGAGAAGTACGGCACCAGTCTGGTACAGCGTGCCCGGGAGCAGAAGCTGGATCCGGTCATCGGCCGTGACACGGAGATCCGGAATATCATCCGTATACTGTCCCGGAAGACCAAGAATAACCCGGTGCTGATCGGTGATCCCGGCGTCGGCAAGACTGCGGCCATCGAAGGCCTGGCCCAGCGGATCGTGAAGGGAGACGTGCCGGATTCCCTAAAGGATAAGGAGATCTTCTCCCTGGATATGGGTTCCCTGATCGCAGGGGCCAAGTATCGTGGTGAATTTGAGGAGCGGCTGAAGGCAGTGCTGGATTCCGTGAAGAAGTCCGACGGGCGGATCATCCTCTTTATTGATGAGCTGCACACCATCGTGGGTGCCGGAAAGACGGAAGGTTCCCTGGATGCCGGCAATATGCTGAAGCCCATGCTGGCCCGGGGTGAGCTGCATTGTATCGGTGCCACCACGGTGGATGAGTACAGAAAATATATCGAAAAGGACAAGGCGCTGGAGCGGCGGTTCCAGCCGGTCATGGTAAATGAGCCGACGGTGGAGGATACCATCTCCATCCTGCGAGGCATCAAGAACCGTTATGAGGTTTACCACGGCGTAAAGATCTCGGACGGGGCTCTGGTTTCGGCGGCGACACTCTCGAACCGGTACATTTCCGACCGGTTCCTGCCGGATAAGGCCATCGACCTGGTGGATGAGGCCTGTGCCATGATCAAGACGGAACTGAATTCCATGCCGGCAGAGCTGGATGAGATCTTCCGGAAGATCATGCAGCTGGAGATCGAAGAGGCAGCCCTGAAGAATGAAGAGGATAACCTGTCGAAGGAAAGACTGAAGGTTTTGTCCGAGGAACTGGCGGAGCTTCGTGAGCAGGCAGCGTCCATGAAGGCCACCTGGGAACAGGAAAAGGGCGAGGTGGACCGGGTGTCCGCGATCCGCGAGGAGATCGAGCAGACCAAGGATGCGATCCAGATCGCGCAGCGTGAATACAATCTGGACAAGGCGGCGGAACTGCAGTACGGCAAACTGCCGAATCTGGAGAAGGAACTGGAACAGCTGGAGGAGAAGCTGGCGAAGGAAGGCCGGCAGATGCTGCATGAGACGGTAACTGAGGATGAGATCGAGAAGATCATCTCCAAGTGGACCGGTATCCCGGTAGCTAAGCTGTCGGAGAGTGAACGGTCGAAGACGTTACATTTGCCTGAAGAACTGCATAAGAGAGTAGTGGGTCAGGACGATGCGGTGAGTCTGGTCAGTGACGCGATCCTCCGGTCCAGAGCCGGCATCAAGGATCCCACGAAGCCCATCGGATCATTCCTGTTCCTCGGACCTACCGGTGTTGGTAAGACGGAGCTGGCCAAGGCGCTGGCCGAGGCACTGTTCGATGACGAGAACAGCGTGGTCCGGATCGACATGAGTGAATATATGGAGAAGCACAGTGTAGCCCGTCTGATCGGAGCGCCTCCGGGATATGTGGGCTATGACGAGGGCGGACAGCTGACCGAGGCCGTGCGGCGGAAGCCTTACGCGGTAGTGCTGTTTGATGAGGTGGAGAAGGCCCATCCGGATGTGTTCAATGTAATGCTGCAGATCCTGGATGACGGACGGATCACCGATTCCAAGGGGAATACCGTGGACTTCAAGAATACCATCCTGATCATGACCTCCAATATCGGTTCCCAGTATCTGCTGGAGGGGATCGGTGAGGACGGAGAGTTCCTGCCGGAGACGGAAGGACGCGTGATGGGAGAACTGCGGAATTATTTCCGGCCGGAATTCCTGAACCGTCTGGATGAGACCATCCTCTTCAAGCCGCTGAGCCAGAAGGAGATCGGATCCATCGTAGAACTGCTGCTGGCAGACCTGAACCGTCGTCTGGCGGATAAGGAGCTGAAGGTGGAACTGACGGAGGAAGCGAAGAAGCGTGTGATCGAGCAGGGATATGATTCCATCTACGGTGCACGTCCGCTGAAGCGGTATCTGCAGAAGCATGTGGAGACCCTGGTGGCAAGAAGGATACTGCAGGGTAACCTGAGGCTGGGAGATACGATCAGGATTGAGGCTGGCGAGATATAAACCAGAAGGGGGATGACCGGCTCCTTTATAGCGGCAGAATTCGACAAAAAACCGGTTGCATTTTTGCAGAAAAAGAAGTAAAGTAGTGAGTGGTAGGTTTTCTCGCTTTAATGCGTTAAAGCAAAGGCCTGCCGCTCACTTTTGTTTCAGTAATTGTTTGGAGGATTTACGACATGAAGAAGTACTTTCAGCCGGAGATTGAGACCATGCCGGTGGAGGAGATCAAGGCACTGCAGTCGGAGCGTCTGGTAAAGCAGGTCGCTTATGTGTATGAGAATAACAAATACTACAGGAAGCTGATGGAAGAGAAGGGCGTAAAGCCGGAGGACATCCAGGGGATCGAGGACCTGCACAAGCTTCCGTTCCTGACCAAGAATGACCTTCGCGAGGCTTATCCCTACGGACTGCTTTCCTGCCCGAAGAAGGACTGCGTGCGGATCCAGTCCACCAGCGGAACTACAGGACGTCGCGTGGTTGCATTCTATACCCAGCACGATCTGGATCTTTGGGAGGAGTGCTGCGCAAGAGCTCTTGTAGCTGCAGGTGCATCCCAGGATGATGTGGTTCAGGTTTGCTACGGCTACGGTCTCTTTACCGGCGGCCCGGGACTTCACGGCGGTTCTCACAAGGTGGGAAGCCTGACGGTTCCCATGTCTTCCGGAAATACAGAGCGTCAGATCCAGTTCATGCGTGATTTGGAGTCTACGATCCTCTGCTGTACACCGTCCTATGCGGCTTACCTGGCAGAGCGTCTCTATGAGATGGGCTGCAGCAAGGACGATATCCGTCTGAAGGCAGGTATCTTCGGTGCAGAGCCCTGGACCGAGGAGATGCGTCATGAGATCGAGAGCAAGCTGGGCATCAAGGCATATGATATCTACGGTCTGACCGAGATCTCCGGACCGGGTGTATCCTTCGAGTGTGAGGCACAGTCCGGTATGCATATCAACGAGGACCATTTCATCGCCGAGATCATCGATCCGGAGACCGGAGAGGTTCTTCCGGAAGGAACCGAAGGCGAGCTGGTATTCTCCAGCATCACAAAGGAAGCCTTCCCGCTGCTTCGTTACAGAACCAGAGACCTCTGTGTTCTGACCCGCGAGAAGTGCTCCTGCGGACGTACACACATTAAGATGTGCAAGCCGAAGGGACGCAGCGACGACATGCTGATCATCCGTGGCGTAAATGTATTCCCGTCCCAGATCGAAACCGTACTTCTGAAGGAAGGTTATACGCCGAACTACCAGATCCTGGTAGATCGTATCGGAAATGAGGATACCTTCGAGATCAATGTAGAGCTGAGCCAGGAGCAGTTTGCAAAGCTTCAGGATGATGACTACGCAAAGGCAGAGAAGAAGCTGGTATCCGCCATGGTTGCCATGCTGGGTATCCGCCCGAGGATCCATCTGCTGGCACCTCACTCCGTGGTACGAAGCGAAGGCAAGGCAGTCCGTGTTGTAGATAAGCGGAAGCTGCACGACTAATTACATACAGCCGGACGTTGAACATCGTATATGAAATGGCCCCACCAACGGCGAACCATCGCGGTTGGCGGGGCTTTTCAACATATGGAACCCATTAGATCACACCGGTCACCGGAAATATAAAGAGGAAGGACAAGGAGGGACTATGGATAATTTTACATTTTATTCACCGACTTTTTTTGCGTTCGGAAAGGGAATGGAACTTGAGGCAGGAAAGTATGTAAAGGAATTCGGCGGAAGCAAGGCGCTGCTTCACTACGGCGGCGGAAGCGTGGTACGTTCCGGACTCCTGGACAGAGTGAAGGGATCCCTGGAAGAGGCAGGTGTATCCTATGTGGAGCTGGGGGGCGTTCAGCCGAACCCCAGAAGCGGTCTTGTATATGAGGGGATCGACCTTTGCCGGAAGGAAGGGGTGGATTTCATCCTGGCCGTAGGCGGTGGAAGCGTTATCGACTCCGGTAAGGCTATCGCAGCCGGAACCATCTACGACGGAGATTTCTGGGATTTCTATCAGGGAAAGAGAGTGGAGAAGGCGCTTCCGGTAGGAACCGTCCTTACCATCGCAGCTGCAGGAAGCGAAGGAAGTCCGGATTCCGTGATCACAAAGGAAGAAGGCATGTTCAAGCGTGGAGCCAGCGGAAATGCGCTCCGTCCGAAGTTCAGTATCCTGAATCCGGAACTGACACAGACTTTGCCGGCGTTCCAGACCGCAGCGGGCGCTACGGATATCATGGCACACCTGTATGAGAGATATCTCACCAATACCAAGGAGGTTGAGGTGACGGACCGGCTGATCGAGGCGCTGCTTCTCACCATGAAGCATGAGGCACCCCGTGTGATCGCCGATCCGGATAATTACGAGGCAAGAGCAAATATCATGTGGGCCGGAATGATGGCACACAACAATTCCTGCGGCGTAGGCCGGAGCCAGGACTGGAACAGCCACGGTATCGAGCATGAGCTTTCCGCCCTGTATGACTGTGCTCATGGTGCGGGACTTGCAGTGACCATGCCGGCGGTATTCCGTTATGTGATGAAGCATGACGTGATGCGGTTTGCCCAGGTGGCTGTCCGTGTATGGGGCTGTCAGATGGATTTTGCCAATCCGGAGGCAACAGCACTGGCAGGTATCGACGCCTTCCAGAACTTCCTCACGTCCATCGGTATGCCCTCCAACTTTGAGGAGCTGGGAGCGAAGGAAGAGGATATCCCGAAGCTGGTTGAGGTTCTCTGCCGGGGTGACGGACGTAACGGAAGCATATCCGGATTCGTTACACTGAATGAAGAAGACTGTGAGAAGATCTATCGGATGATGGTCTGATCCGGGATCTGTCTATTTGAAAAAATGTGCTCTTCGGAGTGACAGGAAGTTTACAGAGTTTAAGGAGTTACAGCATGAGTAGCAGCAAAGCACCTGTGACAGCTGCAGATCGTCCGATCCTTCGGAACAAGATGTATCTGTATCTGACAGAGTTTTTCGCGGGAATGTCCGTGATGGCTGTGGAGCTGGGAGCCAGTCGGCTCCTGGCTCCCTATTTCAGTTCCTCGCAGATCGTTTGGACCATTATCATCGGGACCATCATGATCGCCATGGCCCTCGGAAATATCTACGGAGGCCGGAAGGTGGACAAGAATCCGAATCCGGACCGACTGTATGGCAGGATCATATTCGCCGCCATCTGGATCGCCCTGATCCCGGTGTTAGGGAAGTATATCATACTCGGGATCTCAGGTCTGCTGGTCTTTACCATCAGCACCAATTTCCTGGTGATCGCAGCCTTTGCGGCCTGCATGATCATTTTCGTCTTCCCGCTCTTTTTGCTGGGAACCGTGACGCCGTCCCTGGTGAAGTACACGGTGGACAGCCTGGATGACAGCGGAAAGATCGTGGGAAATCTGAATGCTTCCAACACCATCGGAAGCATCATCGGAACCTTCGTACCTACATTTATCAGTATTCCCGCGGTGGGGACTTCCATCACGTTCCTGATCTTTGCCGGGATCCTGCTGGCCCTTTCCATTGTATACTTTGCCAGCAGCAAGGTGTTTGTGAAGAAGGTGCCGGTGGCCATGGTGCTGTTCATCCTGTGCTGTGTGTTCGGGCATAACGGGAGCTTCGCCTTCTGGCAGAAGCATCTGACGGCGGAGGATGAGTCCATCTATAACTATCTGCAGGTATCGGAGGATGAGAAGCAGGTGGTGCTTTCCACAAATGTTCTCTTCGGCGTGCAGTCCGTATACCGGAAGGAGCGGGAACTGACGGGCATGTATTACGACTATGCCATGGCGGCACCCTACATGGCCGGGATCTATGAGAAGGACCGGCCCCTGGATGTGCTGATCCTGGGCATGGGCACGGGAACCTATGCCACCCAGTGCAAGCGGTATTTCGGGGAAATGAACATCGAGGGAGTAGAGATCGATGAGAAGATCACGGATCTGGCGCATGAGTATTTCGAACTGGATGAATCTATCCCGGTGGCAACCTACGACGGACGGGCATTTCTCAATTCCATTTCTTCCGAGCACTGGAAGAAGGATTCCGAATTCGGAACGGCGGACGGGAAGTATGACGTGATCATGGTAGACG
>Ga0265298_10008807_pt1 | contig 12085 bp, 5 predicted proteins | sample AusTroGonzalo_MG_3_FD_193486 | JGI IMG/M metagenome (GOLD analysis project Ga0265298, IMG submission 193486) | Bovine rumen microbial communities from tropical cattle in Woodstock, Queensland, Australia - Gonzalo_01 | ecosystem: Host-associated > Mammals > Digestive system > Stomach > Rumen ...
TCTATTGAATGATTTCGAAATTCGGGTGCAAAATTACTCATAATTTACCAATTATCCGTGTTCAAAACTCGACAATAAGTGTTCGGTTTCAATATTATAATATTCTTTGACGTATTTTAAGATATTTTTGCGGTATATGGAATTATATGACACTAAACGAACACCTTTTGTTCATTTGTTCGTTTTCGTTAAATGTTATCACTTTTTCTGTGCGACTCTTCTAATAAATCATGAATCTTTCTCTTCCATCTTCCATATTATTGCTCAAATTATTAGTATTTAAAGGTTATTACATATATGGAAGATACTATTTTCTCTTCCATGTATCTTCCATGTTCTGACAGGGAGTTTGAAGGCACTAAAGTCCGACTTTACCCAGTCTAAACTGGGACTTTACCCTAACTAAACCCTCAAATTCTCGAGAGAATTGTAGAGAAAGGTGCCTGCAAAGTCAGAGAAAGGTGGTACCTTTCTGGGAGTTTAGATACTAATGCCTTGTACGACTTGTTCGGCCGTCTTGTACGAGTTGTACAGCCGCCTTGTACGACTCATACTGATGCTTAGTACACTGGTAAATAAGGCATTAGCATGACTCTGACTTGGGCTATCTAACACCATGGCTTGGCCAATCTACCAACGTTAGTAGGCATTACTGTCTATAAAATATGGAAGACGCATGGAAGATAAATTAATCTCTTCCATGCTTGAAATTATTAGTATATAAAGGTACTTCCAGTATTTCTATGGAGGATGGAAGAAAATTTGCAATTATTCTTTAAGATTGTTTTACTATATTGTCACATTCAAAGCCTTTTCCAATTCTGAAAGATCGTCGGCATGCTTCTTTCTTATGATCTCCATCTTAAGTGCATCCACCAGGTCTCTTGTCTGATAGCCTTTCTGATAGACCTTTTTGGCATGGCTATACAAGTCTGTCAGTTTCGCATTGCCATTATTCCCTTTCAGTGATTTAGGAATGGTGGTGAGGTTCAGGTAACGGCAAATTCCCTCTATATCACTGAGAAACCAGTCCTCGATACTGCTTCTGATTCCCAGTTGGATAAACTCCTGAATGCCCATGCGCTTCACGGTCTTACGGAGGGTGTCCCAGTTGACCATGAGTGGATTCTTGACTTCAAACACATCTGTATCGTATGAACAGCAAATCGTCTGTATCTGAAACCCTTTCTTCTTGGCCTCGGGCAGATATTCATTCTGAAGTTTGGAGATGAGTTTACTGGTGTAGCGTGTGACGCCCCGCAGATTGTACATCCTACAGGGATGCAGTTCTGTCTTACTGACAGTCCTGTAGTAGTCTATGAGTGCCTTGAACAAAACTTCGTCGGTATCACCCTCCACGAATATCACGACCTGCGACGGACTTGTTTCCTTCTGTTTTACCATAGATTACTGCTGAATGAAGAATTGGTCTATCTTTTTGTGCTCGCCCTCCATGTCGAGCATGAAGTCGAACATAAACTCACCTATGGTCAGTTCCATATCACCGGCATACTTATAAAGGTATCTTAGCTTAGTCGGGTTAATCTGCGCAAAGTGAGCCAGACCATCGTTTTGGGGCAGTCCAAAGTACATCTGTTCAGGTTGCAGATAGCGCATCAGATAAGGTGAGTGGCTTGTCAGCAGAATTTTAGTGTCTGAAGCATAGTTTCGTAGGGTCAACAGCAGGTTTTCCATCATACGGGGATGCACTGAGTTCTCAGGTTCTTCCAACATAATCATTGGGATGTTCTGTTTCCTTGCTGCTATGCAGAGGGTAAACAGGAAGATAATGCGTTTGCTACCGCTTGACAGTTGGAGTATGCTCATCGGCTGGGTGCAGAATTTCTCCCTGATTCTGATGTCATAGATTCTCCTTTGCCCGTCGGGTAGGGTGATGACTTCTGGCGTAAACTCGGTAATGTTGGGTATGAGTTGCAGGAGTCCGTCTTTCAAGATGGCATAGTTGTCATCATCAGTGGATTTCAGTTGGTAAAGGTATTCGCTTAGCGTCATGCCGCCAAGCATCCCGATGCCTTTTCCGCCTCCGACAGAGAAATAGGACTCCGGATTGTCGAGCGTTTCAAGATTGGGAATCCTGATACTGCAAATTTGTGTGGCGACAGAATGGAGGAACATAGTAGTAGAACCGGCAATAGCCGACAATACCAGTTGGCAAGACGTTACAGCGAACGGTTTGTTGCATCTTCCTGTTGCTGACGGAACTATCAGGCACTCATCTGCCGACTGGCGGTTGATCATCTGACGGAATCGCTGGTCTGAAGGCCGTTTTATCTTCAGACTCTCGGAAAATATTTGTCCATCCACGTCGCCTTTTGCCCACGCAAAGCGGTATTCATAGACGAATAGGTGTTCCTCACCGTTTATGTCCATGCTTCCTGTCACCTCAAATAAGAAGTCCTTTCCTTGCATAGATATATTGATAGGCAGCCAGCGGCTTCGCATCATCTGTCTGCGCTCTGCTTCTTCGACAGTGAGAAACCTGATGCCGAACTCAATAGCATGGAGCACGTTACTCTTGCCATAGCCGTTAGGGGCGATAAGAGCGTTCATCTCTCCAATCTTCAAACGAGCATGCTCTATATTGGCTATGCCGTCAATCGATAAACCGTCTATCTTCATAACTCAAGTTAAAATATTTGCGCGAGATTGTCTGAAATTCGCTGCAAATATACAAATAATATAAAACTCGTGCAAATATTTTTGCGTAAGTTTTGTCGTATTTTGGATTTTTTTAGTTTTATTTTCTCTAATATTACAAGCTCTTCTGCTTTTTTTCGATGAAAATGTGTGGGAATAAAAAAATAATTTGTATCTTTGCAACGTGTTTAGATGACACAAATACTTTTTATAGCTAAGAAACGGATAAAACAATTAAAACAATAATAATTTTGAGAACAAAGAATTTATGGATGCTTGCCGCCATCCTGATTTGCGGCACAATGACGATGCTGACATCGTGTAGCGTCAACGATACCCCTTCGGATTACGTGATTACGCCAGAGGACGAGAATCTTGCGCGTATTACTGAAACCATCCGCCATGAAGAGAAGAAGGCGACGGTCTATAACATCGAATATCCTTCGAAAGACCCCTTCGGCAACCCCGTAACACTGTCGGGCAGCATCATCGTCGGTGACGAGGTGGATGACAACGGCAAGAAGGCGACAGGTATGGTGCTGTACAACCATTTCACGGTGTTCCAGAAGGATGAGTGCCCGTCTCATGGCGACGTGGGTGTGCCGTTGATAGTTGTAGGCAGCAAGATGATTGCGGTAGCTCCGGACTATTACGGCTTTGGTGTCACAGAGGACAAGAACCAGGCTTACTGCATATCACGTGCCAATGCCCAGGCCAGTGTTGATGCGCTGATAGCTGCACGCGAGTTGCTGAAGGAGAAGGGATACACGTGGGACGACCTGCTGTTCAATGTCGGCTATTCGCAGGGCGGACAGACGTCAATCGGCGTGTTGCGCCTTCTGGCTGAGAAGTATCCTGATATCAAGGTCACTCACACGATAGCAGGCGGCGGTCCATACGATATCGGTGAGACCTATCGCCAGCTGGTGAGCAAGGAGGAGAGCACCATGCCATCTACCGTCATCAGCACCGTATTGTCATACAATGAGTACTTCAACCTGGGTATCGACTATGCCGATGTGTTCAAGGAGGATGTGGTCAAAGGTATCCCTGAATACCTGCTCTCCAAGAAATACAAGCGTAGCGAACTGGATGGAATGTGGGTGTCGAATAAGCTCGCGGACATATTCCTGCCAGAGATGCTTGATTTTGAAAGCGACCTGTCGAAGACGTTTATGGAGGCCTTCGAGAAGGACAACCTGTGTAAAGGCTGGACACCACGTAAGACCGAGCGTGTCGTACTGGTTCACAACGAGTTGGATGGCTGCGTGCCTTACGCCAATGCTACGAACATGGCCGACTTTTTTGAGGAGCAGGGCTTCACGGTTGACAGAGAAGAAACAGAAGACAGATTCGTGGACGGCAAAGTCTTCCTTTGTAATTTTGAACTCGAAGACGGTGCGTTATCTCCCACGCTTGGCGCTCATGAGGCTGGAGCGATTCAGTTTGCCCAAGAGTTTATGAATGTCGCCTGCTACTATCTCGGTCTGGAGAACTGGTGGTACTTCCCATCACCCGAAGATCTCGAAGGTTTCTAAGAAATATTAATACAAGTTTCGTATGTTAGGAGTTAACAGTAGTTATCGGGAGTTAACAGGCTTAAATGCCTGTGGAGTTAACGGACAAATGTTCTACCGCAGAAGTAATGTCCGCTAACTTCACGAGCCAGCGGCTCGTTAACTTCGGCGGTCGCAGACCGCTAACTCCCTTTAACTCCCTGCAAGCAAGCTTGCGAAAGTTGAAATATAAATTTTAAATGAGTATAAAAATGAAAAAGAATTTGATGATTTTAGCCTTGGGACTGGTGGCAGTGCTGCCAGCGAAGGCACAGTGGAATTCGTGGAACACCAGCAGCACAATCAGTGGCGTGTTTGGCGCTATTAACCATGGTATCGAATCAGCCGAGCGTAAGAAAGCGATGGAGATTCAGGCCAAGGAGAAGCTGGAGTACGAAAAGAGTTTCAAGGAAGCGATGGAAAGTGCCAAGGACTATGAAGGTGGTGAGTACTGGGAGGATGCCCTCAACAAGTATGAGGAGGCTGCCAGGCTGAACTGCACCTACGGCTATACCGACCAGCAGCAGATTACCCGTAAGATTAACGAGCTCTATGTGAAGGCTGGTCGCACGGAAGATGGCCCCAGCATCCTGAACAATGACAAGGTGACGCTCGCCGACTATTCTAAATACAGGTATGTGCGCGAGAACCCTGTGTATGTGAATAAGAAGACTACCAACACCAAGATTTTGCGTGTATGCTGCTCTGATACTGAGACACGCCTCGAGTTGGAGGTTGTGGCTGGAGGCGTTAACGGCGGCTGGAACGTCAAGGGCCAAGCTTATATCAAGGGTAACAAGGGAGGCAAGAAGCAATTGGTAGGTGTGGAGAACATCGTGATGGCTCCTGCATCTATCAAGATTCCCTGGCCAGGTCAGAAACTGCGCTTCGCCCTGATTTTCGAAGCTCTGCCTGAGGAGGCCAAGGAGTTCGACTTCATCGAACCTTCCACCTTCTGGCAGTTCAAAGACATTAAGTGTAAGTAATAAATAAGAAGTGAAATGAAAAAATATTTTATGGCCGCAGTTGCCTTAATCTGCCTGACAATGACTTGTGTCACTCTCACCTCTTGCGGTGACGACGACACCACTCCCAACAAGGAGTACACGCTCGTGGCCAGCCTCCTGGTGAACGATGAGGGAGAGCTTCCTCAGAGCGCATTGACTTACATGAATCAGGAGTTTAACCAAGAGATCAGAAACCTGTTCGTCAGCTTTAATGAAGCAAAGTCGAAGGTCGACGAGATCGTCAACACCACGCTGGCAGCGATCAAAGGTGTACCTTTGTATGCTACTGGCTGCAATTACAATATCTATTACAAGATGTATGACGCCTCCCATAACGTGGTTTATGAAAAGACCATCCGTGTCAGGGATGATACTTACCAAGTAGAATAAAATCATCAGGTCATTCTGGATAAGGACGCTACGTGCCGTTGAGGGCATCAACCCTCGGCGGCAATTCAAAATAATTTGAAACAATTAATATTTTAGCTCTGATGAAAAGGGTTGTATATTTATTCGTATTGATTTCTGCGATGCTGCTGTCGTCGCAGACCGTGAAGGCCGACGAGTTGTATAGCAGTACGTACTATTCAGGTACGGCCGATAGTGACCATTTTAAAGTCAGCCTTTTGATAGCCGACCTTCATGGACGTGACACCTGGATTACGACGGGCTATATAAAAGCGTATGACCTCAGCAATTCTGCCCGTAGCCTGACGATTGCCAATGTTTACACCTGGGACCAGGATGGCAACGATCTTCCTTCGCACACGGTGAAGGCATACAGCAAGATGGATGGTGCCATCGTGATTCTGAACAACACCTACGGCAGTCCTGTCATGCTGAGCACTGACGAGAAGCAATACATGATATGGAAGACATCGGGAAAATTCCTGTTACCTACCGTAGACATGGATATCTACTGGGGTCCCGAGATGGCCGGAAGGGCGTGGATCATCAAGTTTGAATATGATGGCGACAACAATAAGTCCCACGAGCGGACACTCTGTACGGTGGACTGTCGCGGCACCATGGGCCGTCAGGCACTCAACGCCAACGGCTACACCATCAAGCGCACCAGTGCCAAGACCTATTCGTTTACCACCCCTGCCCTGCCTGAGAACAACAGCAGCAATGATTTTGTCAAGGGCGCACAGCAGCATCAGGCATGGTATATCGTGAAATCTACCTATATCCTTTCCGACGACGGTAAGACGCAGTACACCACACGCGACTCCATCGACTGTGTGATGGCATCGGTAGAGAAGAGTATCAACATACCTAAGAATGCGGCCAACTTCCGCCGTGTTGACATGGAGATTGAGGCCCACGATGTGTATAAGAGCAACATGGGCTCTTTCAAGAACAGACCAGGAAAGGGGGAATATTACCACAACACACAGATTATCAAGCAACCCAACGTCTTTTCGCGTGTGCCGGAGCCAGGCAGCGTTACCGCCAGTTTCGACCAGTTCAACAAGTCCGTTGCTGTGCATTGGGCAGGCATCAAGGATTCCCCCTACAATAACTACATCGCCAAAACAAAGCCCTATATATACCGCATCAGAACCGACCAGAACGGTACACCCCTCAGCGGTGAGCCGTGGAGCTATCGAGGCCATCTGAACGAGGATGTCTCTTCAGCCACGATGGCTTTTACCGACAACGGTATGATAGAGTTTAACCAGTACTACAAATACCGTGTGGTGAACATCCCTGACGAATGGCTCCAAATGCTGTCGCCCGAGGCGCTCTCAAATGATATGCTCAGTCTTCTGGGTAGCTGTGAGATGCCAACCAGCATCGATACCCAACCCAGCGTAACGGTTTATACGCCCGAGCAGGATGCTACCGAGTTGTATGAAGTGAAGCTGAAATGGAGCTATTCGCATATTCCCGATGGCTCCGAACCTGAGTTCACCGTGTATCGCGCCGACAAGGGAATGGACAACTGGACAGCCCTGTCGCCGACGGTCATCCCCGAGGATTACAATCCCACACAGAGCAAGACTATCAGCTTTACCGACCAGAGCGCCGCCAGCAACCGTGTGCGCTATCGCTATAAGGTGGTGCTGAACCTCTTCAAGAAAAAGAACCAGTTTGAGAGCGACGCCGTGGAATCGGGCCTGCTGTCGGGCACCACCATCCAGTCGCTCAGCTGCTCGAAAGGTAGTCATGAGAAAGGCGTCGTGCTGCAATGGAATGTGAAGCAGTCGGGTGCCGACAATACCAACTTCGACATCTACCGTCGCGTGTCGGCTGAAGATACCGACGACGACAAGTGGCAGCAGATCCACACTCTCAGCGGTACTGCCGACCACTACAGCTACAACGACAATACCGCCAATCCCGGCTTCTACTACGACTATATGGTGAAAGCCTATTCCGGCAGTCGCGAGGGACTGGCAGACAACGAGGACTACCGTCCGAGCGTCAAGACGGATATTGGTTTCTGTCAGACCACGGGTACTGTGACGGGTCGCATCACCTATGCCAACGGCAATAATGCGGTGAGTGATGCCCGCATCACGATGAACTCCACCGACGGCTTCTCCAAGCAGGTGGGAGGTCCCTCGTATGGTATCATGTGGGAAGTTGACAACAATGCCACATCGAAGCTCTTCAGCAAGGCCAATACCGTTCAGCTGTTCGTGCGTCCTGAGTCGTCGATGACCAAGGGTGTGCTGGCTACGGTGCCAGGCATGGGCCATTTCCTGTTGGAGAAAGATGCCACTGATGACCGCTTCTTCAGGTTGCAGATGGCGTCGGAGTATGCCAATACCTATCGGGCAGTGACCTGCTATGCCGAGTCAGCACTCGTCAGGGTGGTTCTTTGCGAGCAGCAGTATGGTAAGCATGAAGCAAGACCTTGGTCTTCTTGGGGTGAAGATTTCACATTGTATAATTATGAAGACGTTGTACAGGATGAGTACTGGGACTTCGTCAAGCAATGGAAGAGTGAAGGCTTCACGGAAATTAGGTCTATGAAATTGCACAAATATGAGGGACTTCATTTTGTTTTCTTTATCAAGCGGGTGCCTATTGCTGCTGATGATTATTCAAATGAGCGGTCGGAGCAACTTTTGTATGGACGCGAGAAGTACGACCTTGGCATAACGATTCCTGCCAACGAATACACGCAGCTCACCCTGACGAAAGATGCCAGTGGCAATCTGACCATGAAGGCGGGCGAGCAGACCTCGACCACGAAAACGCCCGCAGGCATTGAAGAAACGTTCCGCGATGATTATGAAGCCTATATCAATTTGCACGCACCGTTTGTTGTTGATGCCGGTTCTTTTGTTTCTCAGGAAGCATTCTCAAATGAAATGTTTTATATCACTTCTTATTATTGGGATGCGTTTTACGAATCCTTGGCAAGAAACACCAAACAGAAAACAGAACCTATCTCGGAGCATGTATATGACAACTATTGGTTCCCGTTCACGGTCGGCGGCGGCTATGGTGTGAAACCAGAGACTGCCTTCCACGGCAACCTCTCGGAGGTGCGCGTCTGGGACCATGTGCTAAACGACAAGGAGGAGAACGACAACAACACCCGCATCCTGAGTGGCTATGAGAAGGGTCTGCAAATCTACTGGCCGCTGAACGAGGCCGTGGGTCATCTGGCCTTCGACGCCTCTTGCACCAACGACTATCCCAACGGTCGCCACGCCACGGTGAATGCCAACATCAAGGCTTCGGCCATCATCCCCACGACGAGTCAGCTGTCGCGCTACGCCGTAACCAACGAGCACGGCGACTACATCTTCCGCGGCATACCGTTTGTGGGTTCCGGCACCAGCTACACCCTTACACCGTCGAAGGGCAACCACCGCTTGGAGCCGTTGAGCAGAACGGCTTATATCAGTGCCAACTCGCTCACGCAGAACAACTACGACTTCAGCGACCTGTCATCGTTTACCGTCAAGGGGCAGGTGCTCTACGACAACACCAACATCCCCGTGGATAGTGTATCGTTCAAGGTCGATGGCGAACTGGTGCAGGGCAAGCACGGCGTTATCTATACCGACAATGAGGGTAAGTACGAAATCAGTGTGCCCGTGGGTGACCACCGCATCGAGGCCTACCGCAACGGCCACAAGCTGAGCAGCTTCCCCGAGAGCGAGAACGACGTCTATACCTTTGACAAGGATGAGATAGTGAACTTCTTCGACTACACGCTGGTGAATGTCACCGGCCGCATCAACAGCGGCTTTGCCGACAAGGACGAGCCCCTGGGCTTCGGTCGCAGCGTGAACCGCATCGGTCAGGCCGTGGTGAAACTGAGCCTGGGTCGCGAGGCCAACAGCTCGTTCAACTACGTGGTCAACGACCAGGGCGAGGGTAACTTCGGCACCACACCTATCGAGGTGGCCAGCGCTACGCCCAACATCGCCAGCACCGCCTATCGTGGCGCAGGCACGGAAACCGACAATACGAATACACATTATATATATATAACGACCGATGCCGCGACGGGCGAGTTCTCAGCCCTGCTGCCACCGCTGAACTACAAGGTGGAGAGCATCCGCTTCCCCAACGACGCAGCAGGCGACCAGGCTCGCTACAACAACATGCCGTTCTTCACCGACAACCTGCCGATGATCTACGCCAGCGTTGCTACGGAAAGCCAGATGCAGGCCGACACGCTGAAGACCGACGGCGGCCGGCAGCTGTACCATTATGCCGGCAAGTTGATGCATCAGCTGCGCAACAACGTAGAGATCACCGTGAAGCAGGAAGGTGTCAAGGATAAGGACGTCTTCGGCGAGGAGACGGTGACGGTGACCAACAAGGACAACACCCAGGAGCAGGTGAATGTCGTCAACTACAGCGGCAACTCGTTCAGCTATGCCTTCGACTACCCCGTGTTCCGACAGGATGAACTCTACAACCTCTCCATCCATGTGAAGGAGAGCAACTATAACGTAGATACCAAGAAGACGGTAGAGGAGATTCCTACGGATGCCCTGATTGTCATCCAGAACGAAGCCAGCACCTCGACATCGGTAGCGGCTGAGTCGGCATCAGCCAATGGCGAGGCGTTCGTGCCCGGTCAGGTGTATCATGTACGCAGCATTGTTGCCACGCCCGATGAGAGCGGCAACGTGGAATACAGCTTCCGTGCCGGCTATCCCAACTTGAGCGACAAGCACCTGCGCAACCTCGACATCAGCGCCAGTGTAGGTGGTCGCACCGTGGTATGGCAGGCGCCCAACAAGAAAGACCCCTCTAAGAACAGTCTTGAAATGGTGGTGCTGGGTGCTGTGCTCAGCGGCGTGAACTACGTGACTGCGGCTCCCGACTATGTGGATATGATTCTGCGCCGTCCGCCAGGCAGCACCTCGCATGCCACTTGGAGCACGGATTCTGTTTACACCACCTCGCAGGGCTTGAAGAGCAGCCGTCTGAAGGGATATGATTTTGGCAACTATATGGGCTTTGGCCCGAAATTCAAGACCAAGATCCTGACCTGCGAACAGGAGTGGAATGTCAAGGTCGACCTGACAACGAAAAACAATACGGTCCGTGACACCGTCAGAACAACGGCTTCGGCCAGCAGCTACGAGGTGAAGGAAAGCATGAAGACCCCCGGCGGCAGCACCTTTACACAGAACGACGGTGACACCTACATTGGCCGTAGCGCCAACCTGACCATGGGCCGTGGCGATGAAATCGGCATCTTCAAGCAGACCGACGGCAGCTTCAAGATCGACATGCAGCCCGCCATCTGCATAGGTCGCGAATTCACCACCACCTTCATCTACTCGCAGGCCTATATCGAACAGACACTCATTCCCAACTGGCGGAAGACTATCGAAAGCCGACTGATTGTGGTGGACGACCCGTTGGACGACGCGCAGGCCAAGAAGGTAGAGGGCGAGGTGCGATACTACACCAAGCTGCATAAGGACGACCCCCGATTTGGCTTGAGCAATGCCGACGAGGCCTTTACCAAAGAGGAGCGCGATGCCGCCAAGGGCTGTCCCAGCTATCGCATGGTAGACGGACGCCCCACCCTGATACGTGAAGACGGTGCCATCGAGACGAAAGACACCATTGAATACTGCGCCAAGCAGATTTACGGCTGGAAGCAGTGGATTGCCAAGAATGAGGAAGACAAGCTGATGGCTTTTGGCACCCAGAGCTGTTTTGAGAAGAACTACAGTGTGGCCGGCGGTACCACCATCAGCCATACCTCGGTGAATAGCGAGAAGAATACAAAGCAATACGACTTCAGTTACGCTACCGTCATCACCGCAGATTCGCATTTAGGTCTGCTGGTGAATAACATGGGCGACTATGGTATCTTTGGCAACAACGAGAAAGTAGGCCAAGGCAACAGCCGCGACACCACGACGACCGTGACCAGAGGCATCGAGTGGACCATCAGCGATGCCGAGCCTACCACGGCGCTGTCCGTCGATGTCTATCAATCGCCCACAAAGTGGGGCCCCATCTTCCGCACCCGTGGCGGACAGACCAGCAACCCCTACGAAGGCGCTACCTATACCAAGTATTATATTCTTGGCACCTTGCTCGACGAAGCTACCATGCGTGTGGAGAAGCCTGAGATGCACCTGGCCAGCGATGCCATCGTCACCAACGTGCCGTCGGGTTCGTCAGCCCAGTTCAAGCTGCAGCTCACCAACGCCAGCGAGACGAACACCACTTGTGAATACGTCCTGGAGTGTAAGGACGGCAGCAATCCTAATGGTGCCATCCTGATGATGGACGGCAACCAGCTGAGCAACGGCAAGGATGGTCGCAAGTTCAAGCTGAAGGGCGGCGAGACCATCGAGAAGATGTTGCTAGTGTCGCAGGGCGACCGCACCATCAACGACTACGAGAACCTGAAGCTGG
>Ga0265298_10008809_pt1 | contig 12083 bp, 13 predicted proteins | sample AusTroGonzalo_MG_3_FD_193486 | JGI IMG/M metagenome (GOLD analysis project Ga0265298, IMG submission 193486) | Bovine rumen microbial communities from tropical cattle in Woodstock, Queensland, Australia - Gonzalo_01 | ecosystem: Host-associated > Mammals > Digestive system > Stomach > Rumen ...
TCCTGTTGCACTCCTTGACGGCCTCGTCGGCGGAGTTGACGGTGGCCTCTCCGGGGGTGGGGACGCCGTACGCCTTGAGGATCTCCTTGCCCTCGGCCTCGGAGAGGGAGTCCCTTCCCTCGGCCTTGGCGGCGTCGATGACCTTCTTGGCCGCGTCCCTTCCGCCTCCGGTGGTCTTGGGGTAGGCCATGGGGGTGTGCTTCTTCTCCTTGTTGATCGTGTACGTCCTGAGGACGTCCAGGGCGTGGATGGCCCTGTCGGGGGTGGGGTAGGTCGGGATGCCGGCCTCCTTGAGGTAGGAGTTGGCCTTGTCGCACTTGTGGCCTCCCGCGAAGCAGACGACGAAGGGCACGGGGATCTGGTCCTTGATCTCGACGATGGACTGGGCGACGGCCTCCAGGTCGGCGGTGTCCAGGGGGGATCCCATGATGACGAGCGCCCCGACCTCGGGGTCGTGGGACAGGATGTCGATGACCTCCTTGAAGTACTCGGGCTTGGCGTCTCCGCGGATGTCGATGGGGTTGGTGACTCCGGCGACGGTGGGGACCCTCCTCCTGATCTCGGCGATGGTCTCGTCGGAGAACTTGACGGCGTGGACGTTCTTGGCGTCGAACGCGGCGTCGGCGGACATGACTCCGAGCCCTCCGGCGTTGGTGATGATCCCGAGGCCGCCCTTCTTCATCTCGTCGCAGCCGCTGAAGACGTTCAGCACGTCGAACATGTCGTCCAGGCTGCTGGCCCTGTAGACGTTGAGCTTCTTGAAGATGACATTGTTGACCGCGTCGGCCCCGGCGAGGGAGCCGGTGTGGGAGGAAGCCGCGGCGGCGCCGGCCTGGGTCCTTCCGGACTTGTAGACGACGATGGGCTTGTCCACGGGCATGTTCTCGATGGCGGACACGAACCTGTGGCCGTTGGAGATTCCCTCGCAGTACATTCCGATGACCTTGGTGTTGGGGTCCTCGGAGATCTCGGGGATGATGTCGGCCTCGTCCAGGTCGGCCTTGTTCCCGAAGGTGACGAAGTTGGCGATGCCGATCTTGTTGAAGTAGGCCCAGTCGATGATCGAGGATCCGACCGCTCCGGACTGGGAGAAGATGGAGATGTGTCCCTTGCGGGGCAGGAGGTGGGCGAACGTGGCGTTCACTCCGGCCCAGGGGTTCATGTTGCCGAAGCAGTTGGGGCCGAAGAACCTGACGCCGTTCCTGGCAGCGGCCTCCTTGAGCTTCTTCTCGAGCTCGGCTCCGGCGGGGCTGTCCTCCTTGAATCCTGCGGTGAGGATGGTCGCGTGCCTGACGCCGGCCTTCCCGAGGTCGTCCATGAGGGCGGGCACGAGCTCGGCCTTGATGGCGACGACCGCGAGGTCGACGGGCTCGCCGATCTCCGTGATGCTGGTGTAAGCCTTGAGGCCCTGGACCTCTCCGCCCTTGGGGTTGATGGGGTAGAGCTTGCCGGGGTACTTGGCGTTGATCATGTTGACGAGAAGCATCCCTCCGAGCTTGGTCAGGTCGTTGGAAGCACCGACGATAGCTACGGATTTAGGAGTCAGGTAGTCTGTCATGAGACGTCGTATCTTCTGTCTATTAAAAAGGTTATTGTTCACTTCTTACAGTAAGCTGTTGTTTTCGTGGGAATGGCTACGGAATCCGTAGAAATTCCACGAAAAACTGATTAAAACCGTAAAAAATCGGCAATTAACGTGAGAAAATAACGTAATTAGTTATTTGACGTCGATAATGTTCGTCGATTGACGAAATCAGACGCCCTTGCGGTCGCCCCAAATGATCTTGTGGAGCTGCGGCAGGACCCTCGCCTCGATGCCGTCCTCCAGCACCTTCGCGACGAGCCACTCCAGCCTCTCCGTCCCCCCGACGGGCGTGAAGATGACGCCGGCCTCAGGGGAGTGCGCCCTCAGGTGCCTCACTGCGAACTCGTAGTCGGCGTCGTCCGCGATGACGTACTTCAGCTGGTCCTTCGCCTTGATGAGCTTCATGTTGGAATCGAGCATGCGGTCGGTCATGCCCGACGAGGGGCACTTGACGTCCATGCTGATCATCACCATCGGGTCGTCTGGCACATCGGAGATGTCGGTGGCGCCGTTGGTCTCCACGACCACCCTCTTGCCGGCCCCCAGGAGCCTGCCGATGAGCTCCGGCATGTCCGGCTGCAGGAGCGGCTCCCCTCCCGTGACGCACACGGTGCGGGCATCCCCCACGGCTTCGATGATCTGCTCGAGGGACATCTCCTCGCCCCCCTCCATGGAGTACTGGGTGTCGCACCAGCTGCACCTCAGGTTGCACCCGACCGTCCTCACGAACGTGGTCGGCAGGCCCATGGTCAGGCCCTCCCCCTGTATGGAGCGGAAGATCTCGCAAATCCTCATAGTCGATCTCGTCCTCGTAGCCGGCCTCCTTGAAGCCGGCGAGCCTGAGCCTGCACGAGTCGCAGTGCCCGCATGCCTTCTCCCCGCCGTTGTAGCACGACCACGTCAGCTGCAGCGGCGCCCCCAGCCTCTTGCCCCTGCGGACGATGTCCGCCTTGGAGTCGCGGAGGATCGGGGCCATGATCTTTATCGGGTGCCCCTCGACGCCGGCCTTGGTCCCCCTCCTGAGGGTCTCCTCGAAGGCCTCGAAGAACTCCGGCCTGCAGTCCGGGTACCCGGAGTAGTCGACGATGTTGGCGCCGATGTATATCCTGTCGGCGTCGACGGACTCGCAGAGCCCGGCGGCGATGCTCAGGAAGATGATGTTCCTCGCGGGGACGTACGTTATCGGGATGTCCCCGCCTATCTCGTCCCTGTCCTCCGGCACCTCTATGTCGGGGCGGGTGAGGGCGGACCTGAACGAGCTGAGGTTCAGGTCGATGATGGCATGGTCGATGCCGTAGAACCCGCAGACGGCCGCGGCCGAGTCCAGCTCCCTGGTGTGCCTCTGGCCGTAGCGGAAGCTGATGGCGGTGACCTCGCAGCCGTCGTCTATGGCCTGGGCCAGCGTCGTGGTGGAGTCGAGCCCGCCCGAGAGCAGGACGACCGCCCTGGGCTTCAAAGGACCACCGTGTACCAGGCGGTCTGGCCCCTCTCCTCGTCCAATCCTATGGACAGGGAGGACACGTTGTCCGGGATGTCGATCTCTGCGACCATCCTCTCGGCCATCATCTTGGACATCTCCTCCGCGGTGGTGGTGGGGATGTCCAGGAGGGTGACGTCCATCCTGGGGAAGACGTACCTCTTGCCGCAGCTGACGGCCTCGACGGAATCGCCGTCCATGGTGAGCCTCACATCGGCGGACCTGGTGGGCAGCAGGGTCTTGTGGTCGAGCTCGTCGATGATCTCCCTGAGCTTCTTCTTCAGGACCACGAAGTCCATGATCATGCCCTCCTCGCCGATCTCGCCCTCCAGCCTCAGCCTGACGATGTAGGAGTGGCCGTGGAGCCTGGAGCACTTCTCGTGCCTCGGTATGAAGTGGCATGCGGAGAACCTTATGCCGGAGTAGCCGCCGTCGATTTCCAGTATCATTTCCTCAACTCCGTAAGAAGCATGGCCAGGGCGAGGGAGTCCCTGTAGTCCATCTTGACGCGGGAGGTGTCCACGAACACCTTGTCGGTGTTCACGACAGGGGCCCCCAGCGCCGCGGCGCCGCCGATGAAGTGCAGCGTCCTGAATATGATGTTGCCCGTGATCCCCTCGGGCGCGATGAGGATGTCCGCCTCGTTGACGGCGTCCTCGATGAGTATCTGCGAGTGGTAGGCGTCATACCCGTCCTCGGTGAGCTTCTTGACGATGTACCTCGCCGCCTCGATGGAGTGGTCCACGGCCTTGCAGCGGCCGTAGTCCTCGCAGCGCCCGCCGGACATCACCGCGATGCGGGTGCCCATGCCGACCGCCTTGGCGAGATCGACCGATTTCTTGGCGAGCTCGTACCTCTGGTCCTCGGTCCAGCCCTCGTCGATCCCCACGGGGGCCATCAGGAACATCTTGCCGCTGATGGGCTGCAGGAACACGACCCTCTCGAGCTTCTTGAGCCCGAGGGAGCCCTTCAGGATCGGGAGCAGCTTGGACGAGGACATGTCCCCGCGGGCGGCGGCATCAAGGGTGCCGTCGGCGAGGTCGTCCGCCAGAGCCTGCGGGTCGTCGTATATGCGGATGTCGTGGCCCTTCATCGCAGCCACGCTCCTCTCGACGTTCCCGGCGTCAGAACCGCGCCCTATGCCGACGACGACGTCCGGGAGCTCGCGGGAGAGGAGGCCCTCCGTGTTGAACATGACCCGCGCTATATTATAGGAATATAAAAAGGGGTCGAACGGGCTCGCTCCTTCTCCCAGACCTGCTTGATGCCCGACTCCTTGTCGGAGGCCAGCTCCCTCTCCATCCTCTTCTTCGAGAACAGCACCGAATCCATGAACGCGACCCAGATGACCTCCACCACGATGCTCGCGGCGATGGCCACCATGGCATCCCCGATGGCCGGCCCGACCAGGACCGAGGTGCACAGGGCGATGGCTATGCCCTTGTTCTTGTAGGATATCATCAGGATGTCCGTCACGCGCGAGGACCAGGGGATACCGAGCCTCTTCTCGGTGGCCTCCGCGGTCAGCCCGAGGCCGATGTCCCTCAGGGCGGCGATGACCATGAACACCGCCAGGACCACGAAGCCCGCGGTCTTGAAGTTGGTGGAGCTCACGGAGAGCCAGACGAGGAACGCGATGGTGCAGTTTAGGACGATGGCCATGAGGGTCTTGTCCAGCTTGACCTTGGTAAGGGCCCTGGACAGCACCAAGGGGACCCCGATGAGCTCGATGACGGTGATGACGACCTTGGTCATGTCCACGACCTCGCCCAGGGTGATCCAGACGACGAACGGGATCCACAGCAGGGACACCGCGTACACCACGATGGTGGACCTGAGCGCGTGCTCCAGGTCGCCCCTCAGGATGAGGGAGAGCGGGCCGACGGAGCCGGCGAAGGGGGTCGCGGCGAGGAACACCAGTCCGACGGCGTACTGCCCGTAGCCGTCGACGTCCTTCAGCAGGAAATAGGCTATGAGAGGAACGGTCGAAGCCACGATCAGGCCGAGGAATATGGCCCTGGAGACCGACTTGTAGTTCTTGACCGGGTCCAGGTCCCTGTAGGGGATGCGGGACATGGTCAGCGTCAGCATGGCGGCGAGAAGGATGATCGTGACGTTGCTGCGGATGTCCGCCGTGAGGACGTCGCCCGGGAACAGGTCCAGGAAGTTGGTCGCGAAAGATACGACCAGCGCGAGCATCATCATGAACGCCGTGCTGCAGACGAGATCGATTGCCTTCATGCTAACACGTTATCATATAACGATTAGTATTTATCGTTTATCGATAACATCATCATCCTCGACGTACTCGAGGATGTCTCCCGGCTGGCAGTCAAGCGCCTTGCATATCCCGTTGAGGGTGGAGAACCTGATGGCGCTGATCTTCCCGGTCTTGATGTTCGAGAGGTTCACGTTGGTGATCCCCACCTTCTCGGCCAGCTCGTTGAGGGTCATCTTCCTGTCGGCCATCACCCTGTCCAGCCTGAGTATTATCATGGTATCACAGGGTGTGGTCGGACTCGTCCTGGAGGACGGAGCCGTAGCGGACGGTCAGGGCATAGCAGTAGAGGATGACGCTCACCAGTATGCAGCCGAAGAGCATGAACGCGGTCTCCAGGACGGAACCCGAGGCGACAGCGGCGAGGGCGCCCAGGACCGCCGCGCAGACGAGGTAGATCTTCGACAGGCGGATGATGAGGAGCGTGTTGGGCTCGGTGAAGGGGCTGTGCTCGTCGCGGATGGAGACCATGAGCCTGTAGACGGTCCAGACCGTGACGAGTGCCAGCACCAGGATCAGAACTATCTCGGCGACCCTCGCCGCGGATGCCGCATCGTCCGGCACGCCGACGCCGAACACGGTGGCGAGCGCGTCCGCGAGGAGGTCGGAAACGAAGGATCCGAACGCCAGGATTATCGCGGCTAGGAGCACGATGCCGATGACGGCCTCTCCGATGAGCATGGCCTTCGATCCGTACTCGCATACCCTCTTCAGGGTGTGCAGGTCCCCTTTCATGCCACTGCAATCTCCAGGCTTGGATTAATGTTTGTCGATAAACCTCCGGAAATCCGACCGCATCCTTTTATCCATGTTGGACTATTCATCCATCCGATAGCCATGGTAGACAAGCAGACTGTCATCGGTGCATTGCAGTTAATCGTAACTGGCCTGTCCCAGCAGGCGGACGGGCACGCGCTCCAGGCGAGGATGTTCGCATCCCGCGGGTACTCCAAGCTCGCGGAGAAGTACGAGGCCCACGCCGCGGAGGAGAGAGATTTCGTCATCAAGTTCGCCGACAGGATCCTGGACATCGGCGGATACGTCACCAACGGCAACAAGATGGAGACCCTCGTACTCGAGGACCCCATCGAGTGGCTGAAGTACGACCTCGCGGTCTCCGTCGAGGGCCTCGGAGAGCTGGAGAAGATGCTCCCCGTCATGCACGACGACGTCACCACCTACGACCTGCTCAAGGAGTACTACATGGACGAGGAGCAGGACATGTACTGGACCGAGGGCCAGCTGGACCTGATCAACAGGATCGGCCTGCAGAACTGGCTCGTTCTCCAGATCTGAGCATCAAACTCCAAAGGCGCCCTCCGGGGCGCCTCCATTTTCTATTATATTATCAAGAAAGGCGGATGGGGACCGGGCGTATCTGGTCGAACTCGTAGTCCGCCCACTCCCTCAGGCCCAGGGCGATCTCCAGCTCGGTGACCGTCAGCATCGGCTTCCCGTAGCGCGCGGAGTCGTCCATGGCGATGCGAGGGCACGCCGTGTTGACGTAGGCGTCCACGCGGTAAGCCGCGAGGGCGTCGGGGTTGATCTCGTCCAGCAGCACCCTGCAGGCGCTGCGGCCTGACTCCCTGATCAGGGAGCATATCCTGTCGGCCTCCTCCCTGCGGTTCTGCCCGATCTTCCTGCTCTCCACGACGAGGAAGCTGTTGGCCGACCTGGATGATTCGATGGCAGCGAACCTGCGCCTGAGCATGCGGTCGCGGGCCTCGGACATGTCCCTCAGCTCCGATGTGATGGGATTCAGGACGTACACGGGCTTCCCGACGCCCAGTGCCACGGCCAGCGGGTGGAAGTCGCCCTCCCCGATGTACAGGAAGGCGTCCACATCGTCCAATACGGCCTCGGCGGCGGAGCAGTTGCATCCCAATACCTGCCCCGGGTGGCAGATGCGGTCGTCGCCGGTTCCCACCAGGGCGGTGCGGCCGGTGGAATCCAGGATGGCGACCATCTCCGGGATCAATCCAAGGTACTGGACGGTGGCGAGCACCCCGATCCTCCGAGGCATTACGGAGATTACCTCCGGGACGTCCTCCCCCAGCTTCACGTCGGACCTGGATTCGATGTAGAGGACGGTGGGGTCGTCCCCTTGGGATGGTATGGGCGAATGGCCGAAGTGCACGAGGGCGTCGAAGCGGCCTTTATGATCGTAGAGGTCACAGGCCCCGTAGCATGGGAGGCCTATGACCGCAACGGAAGCACCGGTGCGTTCAGAAATCTCGTCGGATAGCTCCGCAGCCCGGACCTTCAGGCCCTCGGGCAATTGGAGGGCGACGGAGGCGAAGCCTCCGTCGCGAATCCACGCAACGATGCGGTCCTGTTCGAAATCGAACATTTATGGTTTCACTGGATGAGCTCGGCTCCCTTCTCTACGTCGATGTAGCAGGGGGAGGGGAACTTCATGGAGGCCCTCCAGAGGGCATCCTTGGCGATGACCGCCTTCTCGGCGGGGACGCGGACGGTCAGGATGGCCTGGTTCCTCTCGAGCCTGGCCGCGGTACCGACGGTCTTGCCGAATCCCTGGCGCATTCCGCTGGACACACGGTCCGCTCCTGCGCCGGTGGCGAGCTTGTTCTCCCTGAGGACGACGTGGGGGTACGCCCTGACGGTCATGTGGTAGTTGGCCACACCGGCCTGTCCGTTGAGGACCTTGTTAGCGGCGATACGGCCGGCCTCGATGGAGGTGTGCCTGATCTGCACGCGGTTCTTGACCCTGAGGGTGAGCACGACGGGGAACTCCTCCTTGAGGTTACCCATCTCATACTGGCTGACCCTGCTCGCGGGGACTCCTCCCATGTATTCGCGGCGGGTGTACGCCTGTCCTTTGATCTGTCTGTACATCGATGCGGGCTTTCTTACCATTTGCACCACCTGATTGGTTGGAACGTGATAGGGACCGCGCCAAGAGGCAGTCGGTCGCCTGGTTCTACGATATCCCGACCCAATGACAACTCGCATATAAACATTGCGAACAGGAACGCACCCGCGTTTATAATATAGGGCTGGAACGGGCGAATAATAATTAAGCCGTTCGCCCATACGGAGGGCATGCGCCAGTACGGATTCAAGGTCGTCCCCGCAGAGGACGGCGCCGCAGTTCCAGTAGCCGTGGCCGGCCAGGCCATGGTGGACATCCAGAAGCTCCTAACCGACATAGGCACCATGCTGGTCAAGGTCGAGCTGAGGGTGCAGGGGGACCTGGATCCGAGGATCAAGGCGAAATTCGACCTGAAGGTCGGAGGGGCCAGCGGCAGCGGCCTCGGCACAGACCCAGACAAGGGAAGCGAGGACCTGATGGAGGACTGCATGAAGATGCTCTGCTCCACCTTGGACTTCCTCGGCAAGGGCGTCGTGGGCGACTGGTTCGACGACTACTTCCCCGACCCCGTCGGGAGGAGGGAGGTCGCCAGGGACGTCCTGGCGCTGAGCGACCACCTGGGAGATTTCGTTCTGGAGTACGGCCCCGCTGACGCCCAGCGCAGGTTCGGGAGGATCGACCGCGAGAAGGTCGCCGCCGTGGCCGACAGGGACATATCCAAGATGCAGGGCACCGCCATCGGGATCGTCTACAGGGACCCCGTCAAGATCAACCACTGGCACATAGCGAACGGCTACGACGACATGGAGATAACGTTCGCCGACAACATCAACAAGGCCGACGTCCCCGAGTTCGCCAAGGCCGGCCCGGTCATCGTCACAGGGAACGTCATCCTGGACGCCGACGGCAAACGCACGGAGATGACGGACGTCAACGGATGCTACACCTTCCCCATGGTGAAGTTCCACAGGATCATCACCCCCCAGAGTGACATACAGCTCCTGAACCCCGCCATCGGCACCCCCGGATACGATGCGGACAAGAAGCTCTGGCACCTCTCCTGCGAGCTCCTCGGAATCGACGTCGCCAAGCCCTCCTGGGACGAGTGCGTCGTCGCCTACCACGACTACTTCGAGTTCCTGTGGGAGACCTACTGCGAGACCGACGAGGAGTTCGAGGGCGAGGAGGCGGATGTCCAGGGGTACCTGCGCTCGCTGATGCCCGTCGTGCGATTGCTCTCTTTTTCGCGCAATTCTTATAGGACTTCCGCAGTCGAGTCGCCGAGCACAATGTCGAGGAGGCGCATATCCCACTCGGAGGTGGCCCGCATAGGCGAGCAACGCATCTCCAGGCTGCTGGACCTCTCGGTCGAGGCCCTCAGGGCCGGAAGGGCCGACAGGGCGCGCAGGTACGTGGATATAGCCAGGAGGATCGGCATGAAGACCCGCGTCGGCATGCCCAAGGACAGGCGCTACTGCAAGGGATGCCTCGCGCCGATGGTCCCGGGGCTCAGCTGCACAGTAAGGCTGAACAACGGCACCAGGAGCGTCACATGCGGGCTGTGCGGGAAGGTATGGCGCATGCCGTACGATACGAGGGAGCGAAGATGACCGAGAGGGAAGCCAAGAAGGAGCTCATGAGGAGGGCCAACGACATCAGCCCCACCGTTCACGTGGGAAAGGACGGTCTGGACGAGGGGCTCTACGCCGAGATCACTGCGCAGCTGAAGAAGAACCGCCTGATCAAGGTGAAGGTGCTGTCCAACTCCGACAACGGGGCCGGGGATGCCGCAGAAGCCATAGCCGAGGCCACCGGGGCCGTCGTCGTGGACGTGCGCGGAGGGGTCATCGTGCTGACCGACAAGCGCACGTGGACCTCGCTCTCCCAGAAGAAATTCCGAGTTGATTCACAATGCTGGACGTTAACGTTATCAGGGAGGATCCCGAGAGGATCAGGACCATGCTGAGGAACAGGAACAAGGACGAGGCCATCCTCGACAGGTTCCTGGAGGCCGACGCCGAGTGGAGGTCCCTCACCAACGAGAACAACCGCCTCAGGAAGGTAAGGAACGAGGTCTCCCAGCAGATCTCCAAGATGCCCAAGGGCGAGGAGAAGGACGCCAAGATAGCGGAGATGCGCGAGGTCGCCGACAAGGTCAAGGCCAACGACGAGAGGATGGCCGAGCTCGAGGACATCAGGAACGACTGCATCCTCAACATCCCCAACATCCCCCACGAGTCCGTGCCCCTGGGCAAGGACGAGAACGACAACGTCGTCGTGTACGAGAAGGGCGAGAAGCGCAAGTTCGACTTCAAGCCCAAGGAGCACTGGGAGATCGCCGAGGACCTGGACATCATCGACTTCCAGAGGGGCACCAAGGTCGCCGGCAGCGGATTCTACTGCCTCAAGGGCGACGGCGCCAGGCTCGAGAGGGCCATCATCAACTACTTCCTGGACATGCACCAGGACCAGGGATACACCGAGCTGTTCCCGCCGGTGGTCGTCAACAAGGCCGCCGTCATCGGGACCGGCCAGTACCCCAACCTGAAGGACGACATGTACTATCTCGAGAGGGACGACATGTTCCTGAACCCCACCGCGGAGGTCCCCATCACCAACCTCCTGCAGGACGAGATCCTGGAGAAGGAGCAGCTCCCCATCTACTACACCGCGTACCTCCCCTCGTTCAGGAGGGAGGTCGGTAAGCACGCCGACACCAGAGGCATCATTAGGGTCCACGAGTTCAACAAGGTCGAGATGGTCAACTTCGTCCTGCCCGAGAACTCCTACGCAAGGCTCGAGGAGCTGCGCCAGAACGCCGAGGACCTCATCAACGGACTCGGACTGCCCTACAGGGTCCTCCTGCTGTGCACCGGCGACATGAGCTTCTCCTGCTCCAAGTGCTACGACCTCGAGCTGTACGCGCCCGGCGCGGACAGGTGGCTCGAGGCCTCCTCCTGCTCCAACTTCACGGACTTCCAGGCCAGGAGGGCCAGGATCAAGTACAGGCCCGAGCCCCACCTGAAGAGCGAGTTCGTGCACACCCTCAACGGGTCCGGCCTGGCGCTGCCCAGGACGATGGTCGCCATCCTGGAGAACTACCAGAACAAGGACGGCACCGTCACCATCCCCGAGGTCCTCAGGCCCTACATGAGGGGACAGGAGACCATCGGCAGACGCCGATTCTGAAACAGGGGCTCCGGCCCCTTTTCCTTTCCATCATTCTTGAATAAAAAATTCGGATGCGCATCTTGTCGAGGCGGTCCACCAGCGCCATGGCGTCGATGCCCTTGCCCTTCTCGACGAGCTTGTCCCTGATGCCCTGGCAGCCCTCCCTGAGGGCGCTGGAGCTGACCCCGTACTTCACGGAGATGTACGCCTCCATGTAGGCGGCGAAGAGGTCGCAGGCCTTCACGTCCGAGCCCCTCCTGACGCCGTACTCGGGATGGTCGTCGTCGGAGAAAGGCTCGTAGACCAGGAACCTGAACCTGTCCTTCCACGCGTCGTCGATGAGGGGCATGATCGTGGACTCGATCAGGTCGTGCTCGAAGTCCTCGAGCAGCGATGCGAGGCCGTCGACGTTCACCTTGATCGGGGTGATGACGTCCTTGGTCAGCACCTCGGGCAGATCGTGGAACAGCCCGGTGTAGTAATCGTTGTAGATGCTCCTGTCGTCGGCGGCGACGTCGCAGTCGTGCAGGTACATCATGTTGGCCACCATCAGGGAGTGCCCGAGGACGGACGTCTTCGGGATCCTGGGGGTCCTGGCCCAGCGCTGCTGGAACCTGAGCTGGCCGAACAGGTCGATGAGCGAGAACGTGCCGGAGCCGGGGGACATGGCGTCCCTCATGCCGACGAGGTCCTGGTGCTGGTTGATCTGCTCGTCGATCTCCTCCCTCGTGCGGTCGAT
>Ga0265298_10008810_pt1 | contig 12082 bp, 9 predicted proteins | sample AusTroGonzalo_MG_3_FD_193486 | JGI IMG/M metagenome (GOLD analysis project Ga0265298, IMG submission 193486) | Bovine rumen microbial communities from tropical cattle in Woodstock, Queensland, Australia - Gonzalo_01 | ecosystem: Host-associated > Mammals > Digestive system > Stomach > Rumen ...
CGACATACGGCCGCCGCTTCCGGCGGCTCAACGCCGTGGCCTCGCAGGTATAGACCGCATAACTGTGCAGCAGCGCGAAAAGGAGCACATGATAAATGCTGCGGAGACTGTAGAAAACCCAGGTGGGCAAAGCCGGATCCTTGTCCATCAGGTAATGAAGCAACAGATCCGCGAAGGTAGCGGTAATCAGCATCCAGAGCATGCCGGCAAAGATGCGGAAACTCTTCATCCGCACCTTGAAGGAAACGACCAGCAGAATGACCATGACAAAGCAGACCGCCAGGACCGTAATCTCGCCGGTAGGAAAATACTTTTCCAGCTGCATTGTCTCCTGCATGATGGGAGCACCTCTTTGTGCCTGTTTTGCCGCTGACGGCAGCGGCGCTTTTCACCATTTCCGATCTTCGTTTTTTGCCGAAGCCAGTATAGCACAGTTGTCCGTAATTGAAAAGACTTTTTCGAAACGTTTCGGGTATTTATCCTGTGCTTTCAGGCGAAAGAAAGGCAGACGGCACGGGAACTGCCGCCTGCCCGGGAAACCGGTTTATCTGAGATCCGTACGGATGATATAGACAGTTTCCGCGGCCATCCCTTCCGGACGCAGGTCATAGCCGGTATCCGCCAGCTGCCCTTTCAGGGTTTCCCAGGCGGAGAAGGCGCCGGCCAGATCCTTTTCCAGGAGCGGGAGCAGCTTCTCCGCCGCCTGCTTTTCCGCGGTGAGGAGGCTGTCCTTCAGCTGCTTTGTACCGGTCTGCTGCAGCGTAGCCGAACCGGCGGACACCAGCGCCGCGCCGGCGGAAAGCTGCGCCGCGCCGTCCGACGCCTGGGCGACGCCGTCCGTATAGGATTTCAGGCCGGTGACAAAGGTGTTCACCTGGTCCAGCTGCTCCTTCAGGGCGGAGAGCTTTTCGACAGCCGCCTGGGCTTGCGCTTTTGTGTCGCCGGAAGTAAGCTTTTCCGCCAAGGTCAGCTGCGCGACAACCCCCTCCAGCGCTTCGGCATAATTCTCCGCGTTCAGGGCCGGCACGATGATCCCGGCATCCGCCAGGCCGGAAGCGGCAATCTGCTCGTTCGCGGTGTTCAGGATCGCGGCAAAAATCATCTCCGCCCCGCCGTTGAGGGCCTCATTGTTTTCCTTCAGGGCGGACAGGCCGGTGCTCAGCTGCGCCGCGCCGTCCGAGACCTGCTTCGCGCCGTCCGCCACCTGCACCGCGCCGGCATCCAGCGCCGCCAGGCCCATGTTCAGCTCATTGATCTTCCCGACAACCGCCTTCGTCTTCCCTTCGGTCTGCGGCAGCTCCGTGCCGTCCTTCAGGGCGGAGAGCAGGGCCGTGGCCTCCTTCAGCAAAGCGGCAGGATCCGCGACGCCGATTTTCTCCTCCAGCTCATGGCTTGCCGCGGCAAGCGGATCGGAGGAGCAGGCCGTCATCATCCAGGAGAGGTCCGCGTGGTCCGCATGGAAAGAGGCGGAGAAGGACACAGGCAGGGACAGCGACGCGTCCGCGCCGGGCACCGCCCAGCCTACCAGCACCGAGCGATCCGCCTCCGTCAGGACCGCCGCGTTTTCCGCCTTCACCCCGGAGATTCCCTCCGCGGGCAGCGGCAGGGCGGATAGCGCCAGCACCGGCGCCGGCCCCGCCGTGATATAGGTCACGGTGAGAACAGCCTCCCCTGTCCTTTCCTTCAGGTCCGCGGCAGAAACGGTCTCCCCGTCCAGGGTGAGGGTAACCACCGGAAGCACCGCCGGTGCCTTGTCCGACGTGCCCTGATAGATGATGTTCCGTCCCTCCGCCTTCCAGGTAAGGGTTTCCCCGTCCAAAGCAAAGGATTCGTTTCCGCCCGCGTTCTGCAGATCCGAAAGCATGGTACGGTCAACCAGCTCTTCCAGGGCGTCCGCGTTTTCCAGGCGGATGCTGTCCACCAGGGTCTTCACGGCTCCAGCGGCATCGGTGACCACGAAGACGCGTTCATGCTTCGTGTTTTCAGCCAGGGCACCGGCGCAGCCCAGCGCCAGCACCAGCGACAGCAGCAGTGCGATGATTTTCCGAGTCATAATAATCCTTCCTTTCCGAAATCTGTCAGGCAGCCTTTTTCATTCCGGCTGTTGTATGAATGATGATCTTATCCATGATCAGCAGCACAGCCGGCAGAAGCAGCAGCACCACCGCCACGCTCAGCAGCGCGCCGCGGGCGATGAGCCGGCACATGGAGGAAATAATCGCCACATTGGAATACATGCCCACGCCGTAAGTGGCAGCGAAGAAACCCAGGCCGCTGACCAGCACGCTGCGGGCGGCGGAAGCAACCGCGCTCTGCACGGCTTCCTTCTTATCCATGCCGGAAATACGGTTCTGTTTATAACGGGTGGTGAGCAGGATCGCGTAATCGACAGTGGCGCCCAGCTGGATCGTGGAGATCAGGATGGGGCCGACAAAGGGCAGCTCCTGGTTCAGATAGTATGGAATGCAGAGGTTGGCCGCGATGGCCAGCTCGATCACCGCCACCAGAATCACCGGCAGGGACAGGGACCGCTGCACCAGCATGATAATCACGAAGATCGCGATGATGGAAATCAGGGAGACGACGGTAAAGTCCCGGTCCGTGCAGGCGATCAGATCCTTCGTGCAGGGGGCTTCGCCGATCAGCATGCCGCCCTTGTCGTAGCGCTTGAGGATCGCGTTCAGGCTGTCGATCTGCGCATTGACCTCATCGGAGGAGATGACGTAGGCGCTGTTCACCAGCATCAGCTGATACCGGTCGCCTTTGACGAGGGAGAGGGTTTCCGGCGGAATGATCGACTCCGGAATGCCGGCGCCCAGCAGGCTGTCGATGCCCAGAACGCCCGTGACGCCGTCCACCTGCTGCATTTCCTTCGTCATGTCCCGCACATCCTTCTGCGGCACATCCGCGTCCACCAGCAGCAGATGGGTGGTGGACATGTCAAAGGTATCCTCCAGCTTCTGGTTGGCTTGAATGGACTCCAGGTCCTGCGGCATCACCCGGCTCATGTCATAATAGACCTTCACATTGCGGTAGCCGTAGAAGGCCGGGACAATCATGATCAGCAGAATGATGCCCAGAAGCTTATAGTGCTTCGTCACAAACCGGCCGATGCCGCCCACATCCGGCAGGAGCGGCCGATGGCTCGTCTTTTCGATGGCGCCGTCCAGCACACGGATGACGCAGGGCAGCAGGGTCACCGTGCCCAGCACGCCGAGAATCACGCCCTTGCTCATGACGATGCCCAGATCCCTGCCCAGGGTGAAGCTCATGAAGCAGATGCTGACAAAGCCCGCAATCGTAGTCAGGGAAGACCCCAGGATGGAGGTAAAGGTCTGCCGGATGGCGTTCGCCATGGCTTCATCCTTGTCATCCGTGAGGGCCTTCTGCTCCTTATAGCTGTGCCAGAGGAAGATCGAGTAGTCCAGGGTCACGGCCAGCTGCAGCACGGCCGCCACGGCTTTGGTGATATAGCTGATCTCCCCGAGGAAATAATTGCTGCCCATGTTCCAGAGCACGGAAACCCCGATGCAGGCAAGGAAGATCAGCGGCAGCAGGAACGAATCCATCGTCAGCATCAGGACAAGCGCGCACAGGGCCACGGCGATGGCCACATAGATCGCTTCCTGATCCTCCACAAGCCGGCGGGTATCGGTCACGACGGCGGAAAGGCCGCTGACAAAGGTCTTTTCCCCGGCGACTTTCCGCACCTGCGCAATGGCTTCCATCGTTTCCTCCGAAGAAGACCCTTCATCAAAGAAGACGGCGGAGAGCATGCAGCCGTCCCGCTGGAACTTCTCCCGGATGTCGTCCGGAATGATTTCCGGGGGAATCATTCCCTTTGTCAGGGACGCATAGCCGATCACGGACTCCACATGGGGAATCTCCTTCAGGGCATTCTCCATGTCCGCCTGTTCGCGCAGGGTCATCCCCTCCGTGACCAGCAGGGAGAAAGCGCCCTTCCCGAAATCATCCAGCAGGATCTGCTGGCCCTGAACGGTCTCCAGATCCTGCGGGAGATAATACAGCAGGTCATACTTGGTTTTGGTCCGGACCATGCCCAGCACCGACGGCACCACCAGCGCAACGCACAGGATGATGACGAGCACCCGATGCTGAACCAGTCCCTTGGTGAATCCTTTCACAGTGTTTCCCTCCTGTCCGGTGTATTTATTGAACACCGTGTTGACTTTCTCAACGATGTGAATTATAATGATCCACATGATCGAAATCAATAATCAGATTGATTATCGATCGTCTGTTAATCAACAGGAGCCCGGCCCGGAACCGGATATTCAACAGAAAAGGCTAAACTGTTCAGGAAAGAGGGAGACCCATGGAAGTGCAGAAGGGCACCAATATAAAGGAAGCTGAAAAAAAAGAAGACCGCCGCGTCCGGCGGACGAAGAAGATGCTGACCCAGGCGCTGATGCAATTAATGGAAGAAAAACAGGTGAAGGAAATCACGGTCCGGGAACTGACCGACCTGGCGGACATGAACCGGGGCACCTTCTACCTGTATTACCGGGATATCTATGACATGCTGGAAAAACTGGAAGACAGCATGTTCGAAGCGCTGGACAGCATTGCCGCCCTGCACGAGACCGACGCCGCCCGGCAGGAAACCAAGCCGATCCTGCTGGATGTGTTCCGGTTTATCGAAGAAAACCGGGAGATCGTGCGCGTGCTGCTCAGCCCCCACGGGGACATGAAATTCCTGCACCGGCTGTACGAGGTGATCCGGGAAAAATGCCTGACGGTGTTCCCCGATGCCGCGGCGGCGGGCGAGAAAAAAGAAGCGGACTTTGATTACCGCTTCAGCTTCGTGATCTACGGCGCCGCCGGGCTGATCCGCGCCTGGGTTAACCGGGACTGCGCGGAGCCCGCCGTACAGATGGCCGAGCTGGCCGACGCCCTGATCCGCCGCGGCAGCCTATGAAAAACAAGGCTGTTTTTGTTTGGGATACAAAACGCAAACAAAATACAGTACAGATTATCAAGGTTTTCTTGCAGACAGCGCCGTTATCATATAAAATGAAAAAACCGATTCCGGAATCATTTCCGGAAAAACAAACAGAAAGGAAGCCCCAAACATGAAGAAACTGCTTTCCCTTATCCTGGCACTCGCCATGGTGCTGTCCGTAATGGCCGGCCTGATGGCTACCGCCTCCGCTGACGACGACACCTTCCACATCGGCATCGTCACCGGTTCCGTTTCCCAGTCCGAAGACGACCGCCGCGGCGCGGAAGCCTTCCAGGAGAAGTACGGCGAAGACCGCGTCAAGCTCGCGATCTATCCCGACAACTTCACCGAAGAACTGGAGACAACCATCCAGACCATCGTGAACCTGTCCGATGATCCGGAAATGAAGGCCATCATTGTGAACCAGGCTGTGCCCGGCACCACCGAAGCCTTCCGCCAGATCAAAGAACGCCGCCCCGACATCATCTGCATCGCCGGCGAGAGCCATGAAGACCTGCCTGAAATCGGCAGCGCTGCCGACCTGGTCACCAACAATGACTTCGTTGCCCGCGGCTATCTGATGATCCGCACCGCGCACGAGCTGGGCTGCGACACCTTCGTGCACATCTCCTTCCCCCGCCATATGAGCTATGAAACCATGAGCCGCCGCGTGGCGATCATGAAGGCCGCCTGCGAAGAGTTCGGCATGAACTTCGTGCTCGAGACCGCTCCCGACCCCACCACCGACGTGGGTGTTCCCGGCGCTCAGGCCTACATTCTGGAGCATGCTCCCGAATGGATCGAAAAGTACGGCAAGAACTCCGCCTACTTCTGCACCAACGACGCTCACACCGAGCCCCTGCTGAAGCAGCTGCTGGCCTACGGCGGATACTTCATCGAAGCGGACCTGCCCTCTCCTCTGATGGGCTATCCGGGCGCCCTGGGTCTGGACCTGACCGACGCGGGCGGCGACTTCGAGAAGATCCTGGCCGCTGTTGAGGCTGCCGTGGTCGAAAAGGGCGGCGAAGGCCGTTTCGGCACCTGGGCCTACAGCTACGGCTACACCGTTTCCGCCGGTCTGGCGCAGCACGCTTACAACGTCATCAAGGGCGAAAGCGAACTGTGCGACATCGACGACATCGCCAAGGCCTATCAGGAGTTCTCTCCCAAGGCCGAGTGGAACGGCTCCAACTACACCAATGTTGATACCGGTGTGAAGAGCGAGAACGTATTCCTGGTCTATCAGGATACCTACATCATGGGCAACCCCGGACACTACATGGGTTCCACCCAGATCGAAGTGCCGGAGAAGTACTTCACCGTGAAGTAATCCCGCAATCGGTTCCTCAGGGGGAGGTCACCACCTCCCCCTTTTCCATGGTTATCCCCTCCGCCATCAAAAGGCAATGGGCCGAAGGGGTTTAAGGGGCGATCATTTATCCCTTAAAAAGCCCCCTCTTCCCCTCTGAATGGCCGAAGGGGTTTAAGGGGGCGATCGGAAAGCCCCCTTAGAAAGGATTGAACACATCATGAGTCTTCTTGAAATGAAGAACATCCGCAAGGATTTCTTCGGCAATCAGGTGCTGACCGATATCAACCTGACCCTCGAAGAGGGTGAAGTGCTCGGTCTGGTCGGCGAGAACGGCGCCGGCAAGTCCACCCTGATGAAGATCCTCTTCGGGATGGACGTCATCCGCGATACCGGCGGATACGAGGGTGACATTCTGCTGAACGGGCAGAAGGTCGAATTCAAGACGCCTTTCGAGGCGCTGGCGGCCGGCATCGGCATGGTGCATCAGGAGTTTTCCCTGATCCCCGGCTTTACGGCCACCGAAAACATCCTGCTGAACCGGGAGCCCAAGAAAAAAAGCGTAATCTCCGAGGTTTTCGGCGAACGGCTGGATGTGCTGAACAGGAAAGAAATGACCAGGAAGTCGGACGAAGCCATCCAGAAGATGGGCGTACACATCGACGGCAACATGGTCATTCACGATATGCCCGTCGGGCACAAACAGTTTACCGAAATCGCCCGGGAGCTGAGCAAGGACCAGCTGAAGCTGCTGATCCTTGACGAACCCACCGCCGTGCTGACGGAAAAAGAAGCGGAAGCGCTGCTTGAATCCATCCGCGGAATGGCTGCCCAGGGCATCGCGGTGATCTTTATCACCCACCGGCTGCAGGAAATCCTCGACGTGTGCGACAAGGTTGTGATCATGCGGGACGGTTGCGTGGTCAAGGACGTCCCGTCGAAGGAGACCGACATCCCGGAAATCACCCGTCTGATGGTCGGCCGGCAGATGTCCTCGGTTCTGCATACGGAAATCCGGGATAACCCGGACGCACCGATCGCGATGTCCATCCGGAAGCTGTGGGTGGATATGCCCGGCGAGACCGTGCGCAACGTCAACCTGGACGTGCGCGAAGGCGAAATTCTCGGCATCGGCGGCCTGGCCGGCCAGGGCAAGCTCGGCATTCCCAACGGCATCATGGGCCTCTATGACGCCGGCGGCGAGGTGACCCTGCGCGGCGAAAAAATCCCGCTGAACAGCCCACGGGAGTGTCTGAATGCCTCCATGGCCTTCGTGTCGGAAGACCGGCGCGGCGTGGGATTGCTGCTGGACGAGACGCTGGAATGGAACATCGCCTTCCCGGCCATGCAGATCCAGAACAAGTTCCTCAAAAACTATCTGGGCGGCCTGATCAAATGGCGCGATGAGAAAGCCATCCGGGAGATTACCCAATGGTATATCGACGAACTGGCCATCAAATGCACCAGTTCCCGGCAGAAAGCCAAGGAGCTTTCCGGCGGAAACCAGCAGAAGGTCTGCCTGGCGAAAGCCTTCGCCCTGGAGCCCGGCTTCCTCTTCGTTTCCGAGCCCACCCGGGGCATTGACGTCGGCGCGAAATCGCTGGTGCTGAACGCCCTGAAGCGGTTCAACCGGAAAAGCGGCGTCACCATCGTCATGATCTCCTCGGAGCTGGAAGAGCTGCGCCAGACCTGCGACCGGATCGCCATCGTATCCGGCGGCAAGGTGGCCGGAATCCTGCCCGCTACCGAATCAGCAGAACAATTCGGTCTGCTGATGATCAGCCAGGTAAAGTGAGGTGAAGGAGCAGATGAAAGAAAAACTTGCATCATTTGTCGCAAGCTTCGGGCTTCCGAGGCTGATCATCACCGGCTTCCTGCTTGCGCTGTTCATTCTGGCCCCCATCGTGGGAGTCGATCTGCCAATGCAGATCACCAACGTCATCAACCGTTTCAGCTGGAACGCGATTCTGGTCCTGGCCATGGTGCCCATGGTACACTCCGGCTGCGGCCTGAACTTCGGCCTCCCGCTGGGTATCATCTCCGGCCTGCTGGGCGCGACGATGTCCCTGGAGTTCGGCTTTACCGGCCCGATGAGCTTCATCATGGCCGTGGTTATTTCAACCCCCTTCGCGCTGATCCTGGGCATGGGCTACGGCGTGCTGCTGAACCGGATCAAAGGCGGAGAAATGATGATCGCCACCTATGTGGGCTTCTCCTCCGTGTCCTTCATGTGCATGATGTGGCTGCTGCTGCCCTATCACAAGGCGGACATGGTCTGGGGCCTGGCCGGCAAGGGCCTGCGTACCACCATCTCCCTGGAGGGCTACTACGACAAGGTCCTCTCCAATTTCCTGCAGATCAACATCGGGAAGGTTTCGATCCCCACCGGCGCGCTGCTGCTGTTTGCGCTGCTGGCCTTTGCCATGTGGGCCTTCCTCCACACCAAGACCGGCACGGCCATGACGGCCGTGGGCTCCAACCCCACCTTCGCGAAAGCCGCGGGCATCAAGGTAGACAAGATCCGGATGCTCTCCGTGGTCATGAGCACCTGGCTGGCAGCCATCGGCATCCTGGTCTATGAGCAGGGCTTCGGCTTTATTCAGCTGTACATGGCGCCGTTCTATATGGCGCTCCCGGCGGTTTCCGCCATTCTGATCGGCGGCGCTTCGGTCAATAAAGCCACGATCATGAACGTGATTCTGGGAACATTCCTCTTCCAGGGCATCGTCACCATGACGCCTACGGTCATGAACTCCGTCATCCACACGGACATGAGCGAAGTCATCCGCGTGATCGCCTCCAACGGCATGATCCTCTACGCGCTGACCAGAAGATCGGAGGTGTCAAGATGAGCGGGAAGCAACAAAACGCGGGAAAAGCAGCCTTAACTTTCCTGCGCAACAACACCGTGCCGCTGATGTTTATCATCATCTGTGCCGTATGTATCCCGGTCTCCGGTTTTTCCCCGTCCTACCTGCTGAATGAGATCATCACCCGCCTGGGAAGGAACGCATTCCTGATCCTGAGCCTGCTGATCCCGATCATGGCCGGCATGGGCCTGAACTTCGGCATGACCCTCGGCGCGATGGCAGGCGAACTCGCCCTGATCTTCGTGTCCGACTGGCAGATCTGGGGGATCCCCGGCGTCGTCCTGGCGATGATCGTCTCGGTCCCCTTCTCGGTGCTGCTGGGCTGGGTCTGCGGAAAGATCCTGAACATGGCCAAGGGCCGGGAAATGATCACCAGCTACATCATCTCCTTCTTTATCAACGGTATCTATCAGCTGATCGTGCTGTACCTGATGGGCAGCGTGATCCCGATCGCTCACGGCAGCATCAAGCTGCCCCGGGGCTACGGCATCCGGAACACCGTGAGCCTGCTGAACATGCGCCAGTGCATCGACAATCTGCTGGCGATCCGGGTTGCCGGTGTAAAAATCCCCGTGCTGACCCTGCTGATCATCGCCCTGATGTGCATCCTCATCGTCTGGTTCCGCCGCACCAAGCTGGGCCAGGATATGCGCGCGGTGGGCCAGGATATCCAGGTTGCCCGGGATGCCGGGATCAATGTGGAACGCACCCGGATTATTTCCATCATCATCTCTACGGTGCTGGCAGGCTTCGGCATGATCCTGTATCTGCAGAACATCGGTAATCTGTCCACCTATTCCGCCCACTCCCAGGTCGGCATGTTCTGTATCGCCGCGCTGCTGGTCGGCGGTGCTTCCGTGGACCGGGCGTCCATCGGCAACGTCTTCCTTGGTGTCATCCTGTTCCACACGATGTTCATCGTGGCGCCACAGGCCGGCGCGAAGATCACCGGCGACTCCATGATCGGCGAATATTTCCGCGTATTCGTTTCCTACGGTGTTATCACGCTGGCGCTGATCATGTATGAGATGAAGAAGCGCCGGCAGAAGGCCAGCATCGGCGAACAGCTGGCCCTGGCTCAGAAGGAGGAAGAGCGGCATGAATAACAAGCGTAAATGGATCTTCCGCGGCTGCACCCTTCTGGTGATTCTGCTGATCGCCGCCCTGATGTTCATCGTCGGGCGCGGGCATACGGTCTATATTGACAACAAGACCCTCGAGTACAACGGCGAAAGCTACGGCGCGCTGCAGAAGAGCGAAGTCTGGGTCAACGGAGAGCGGCTGAGCAAGCTCGGCAAACGGGACCGCACCATGACCACGACCATCGGCAACAGTTTCCAGATGAAGCTGATCAACACCGTCAACAAGGGCGACGAACCGACCGAGGTCACGGTGAATCTCTCCCTCCCCTACGGCTGGGACGGTATCCTCGTGAACATTCCCGGCTATCTGGCGAATCTCCCGCAGGAAGCCTGGATGACGGAATTCATCATCGAGCCGACGCCGCCGGAAGAAGGCGAAGAAGAACCCGGCGAGGACGAGATCCCCACGGCCGAGTTCTGATCTGATTTTTAAAAGCACCCTGTCCGTCAGGGTGCTTTTTCCAATGTCCGATTTTTTATTCGGTTTTCAGCGGCTGCGGGTCCGGGGACTTGCCGCTGTAGAGTTTTTTCAAAATCACAGGCGTAATCACGGAGCTGACCAGGATCAGCAGGATCACCGCGGTAAAGAAGTCCGCCGTAAGCAACCCGACCGCGAGGCCTTTCTGCGCCGTGATCAGCGCCACCTCGCCGCGGGTCATCATGCCAGCGCCGATCCGCAGGGAATCCTTGCCGTTAAAGCCCAGGAGCCGTGCGCACCCCCCGCACCCGATAACCTTGGCCACCAGGGCAATCAACACGAAACAGATGCTGAAGAAGATCAGCTTCGTGTCCATGGCTCCGAAGGAGGTCTTCAGTCCGATCCCCGCGAAGAAAATCGGCGCGAAGATCATATAGGAGCTGATATCGATCCGTTTTTCGATATAATCCCTGTCCGCCAGGTTGCAGAGAATCACCCCGGCCACATAGGCGCCGGTGATGTCGGCAATGCCGAAGTAGGTTTCCGCCAGATAGGCCAGGGCAAAACAGTAGCACAGGCTGATGATCGGGATCCGCCGCTGGTGGGAATATCTACGGTCCAGCCAGGCCATACCCTTGTAGACCAGGAAGCCGGTTCCGATGGCGCCGGCGAAGAAAAGGACTACCTTCAGCAATACATTGCCGACGTTTTCCGAGGCGCCGGACCCGCTCAATCCGGTCACGATCGTCAGGACGATGATCCCGATCACGTCATCGATAATCGCCGCGCTGACAATGGTGGTCCCTACCCGGTCGTTCAGTTTCCCGAGCTCTTTGAGCGCCGCGACCGTAATGCTCACGGAGGTGGCGGACATGATGGTCCCGATAAACAGACCCCGGTTAAACTTTTCCGAGCCGGGGGCGTCAAAGCCGTAAAAGCTCATGAACAGGAGCGTTCCCAGCGCGATCGGCACCAGCACGCCCAGGCAGGCAACCAGCGTGGCCTTCAGGCCGGATTTCTTCAGCTCCTGGATATTGGTGCCCAGACCGGCCTCGAACATCAGCATGATCACGCCGATCTCCGCCATCTTTGAGAGAAAGTCCGACTCCTTCACAAAGCCGAAAACCGCGCTGCCGACCACCAGACCGGCCAGGATCTCCCCGACCACCTCCGGAATGCCGATCTTTTTTCCGGCAACACCGAACAACTTGGCAGCAAACAGCAGGATCGCCAGATCCAGCAAATATCGGATACCCTCGTCCATGAATAAAACTCCCCCGTTTCCTCATAAAACAAAGAGATATTATCATATAACCGAAAAGAAGAAAAGAAAAACCTTACATCAAACAGGTCGTTCAAATCCCCCGCTGAACAAAGAAA
>Ga0265298_10008812_pt1 | contig 12080 bp, 10 predicted proteins | sample AusTroGonzalo_MG_3_FD_193486 | JGI IMG/M metagenome (GOLD analysis project Ga0265298, IMG submission 193486) | Bovine rumen microbial communities from tropical cattle in Woodstock, Queensland, Australia - Gonzalo_01 | ecosystem: Host-associated > Mammals > Digestive system > Stomach > Rumen ...
CTTCCCTGTCCCGCCGCCCGGTCTGGACCGGCGTCGGTAAAAAGACCCGCGCCCTGGTGGACGATGCGCTGGCTTCCGTGAACGCGGACGGGCTGGCCGGTCAGCCTCTCGGCCGCTGTTCAGGCGGTGAGCTGCAGCGCGTGCTGCTGGCGCTCGCCCTTACCCCTGCGCCTGACCTTCTTGTGCTGGATGAACCGGTCAGCGGAATCGACCGGAACGGCCTGAAGATGTTTCTTGATACGCTGCTGGATCTCCGGCGCACACATCATATGGCCATCCTGCTGGTCAGCCACGATCTTCGCTTTGTCCGCGAATACGCGGATCATGTGGTCCTGCTGGACAAATCCGTGCTCGCCCAGGGTTCCGCCGAATCGGTCTTCGGCTCGCCGGAATTCACATCCGTATTCGGTTTCAGCGGAGAGGAGGCGGCGGAATGAATACGATCTACAGCATTCTCGGCACGATCCTCCCCTTTGAGGCTTATCAGTTCACGTTCATGAAAAACGCCTTCCTGGCCATCCTGCTGCTCACACCGCTGCTGGGTCTGCTGGGCACCATGGCGGTCAACCACCAGATGGCCTTCTTTTCCGACGCGCTGGGGCATTCCGCCCTCACGGGCATCGGTCTTGGCATCATCCTCGGCCTGCGGAATGATTTGGCCGCCATGCTGATCTTCGGCATCATCTGGGCTGTGCTGATCTGCCTGATCAAACAGTCCGGCTCCGCTTCAACAGATACGGTCATTTCCGTTTTCTCTTCCACCTCGGTGGCAGCGGGCCTGCTGATCCTGGCCCGGGGCGGCAAGTTCGCGAAATATTCCTCCCTGCTGATCGGTGATATCCTTGCTGTCACACCGGGCGATCTGCTCTGGCTTCTGATCGCGCTCATCTGTACCCTGATTCTCTGGGCGCTGCTCTACAATTCCCTGCTGCTCACCAGCGTGGACGCCTGGCTGGCCCGTTCCCGCGGGGTCCGCACCCGGCTTGTGGAATGCGTATTTGTGGTCATGGTCGCCGTGGCCGTCATGCTTTCCATCCGCTGGGTCGGCGTCATGCTGATCAATGCGCTGCTGATTTTGCCGGCTGCCGCGGGGCGCAACCTTGCCCGGTCCTCCCGCCAGCACGCGGCCTGGTCCGTGGGGCTGGCCCTCCTGAGCGGCCTGGCCGGCCTGACCCTCTCCTATTACTGGGATACCAGCGCCGGCGCTTCCATTGTGCTGGTCTCCGCCCTGTGTTACGCGATTTCCTTCGGCGTCAAAAAAATAAGAGGCTGAACCTCTTATTTGTTGAAAAGGCAGACGCCTTACTTTGCCGCTCCGGTCCGGTCGGCCAGGGCGGCTTTCAGCATTTCATACCGTGCTCTCTTCTCTTCTTTCATAAAGTGACTGTGCCGGGTCTGCTCCCACTTCATGTTATATTCCAGCTTTTTCCCGCTGAACTGCTCGCTCGTCAGGTCGAACCAGGTGTCCCCGATCACGTTGAAACAGTGATAGCCTCCCTCATCCAGCGGAACACCGTACACCAGGCCGCCGAAAAGATCCTGCGCCAGAAACGCGGTAATCGAACACTGCCCCAGCGTCCGGTTCGCTTCGCTCCAGTCCTTCTGCATCCGCGGGGCGCAGGTTTCCCGTTTCCACAGGTGCCAGAGCGCGTTGTACAGGTCCCGGGGCGTCCCGATTCCCGGATAGTCCGCGATCCGTGCCGGCATATCCGCCTTTTCCCAGCCGAAAAAGCCGTAGGTGTTCATCCGGTAAACCCGGCTGTCGCTTTCCCTTTCATTTCGGAGTATCCGGTCGAACTCCGCGCCGTACTTCTCATACAGGCCGGTTTCCCCGGTGGAGATCCAAAGCGTGTCGTACCCGTCCTCCCGGGCCAGGGCTTTCACTTCCGCGATCAGCCGGCCCATCAGCCGCCGCCCCCGGTATTCCGGCGAGGTGTAAACAAAGCCCATCCACGGCGTCAGGTCCGTGCCCGGGATCTCGTCCCGCGCCGCGTATGTGCAGAAAGAGGCTATCTTTGTTCCGTCCGTCAGCATCAGCAGCCGGGCCTTTTCCCCGTAATGCTGATGAAAGGTTCCCTCTTTCAGCTGCTGATGAAGATACTGCCCCGCAGTCCAGTCGCACTGGCTCAGCCGGTTCAGCCAGAATCCCGGATTGACCGTGTTATCGTAATCAATGATGACCATGCGTTTCCTTCCTCTGCGTCAGATTGATGCTCTCTGTATCCTACCATATCCGGCCGTGTCTCCACAATATGCATCGTCCGCAATTCTGTCATATGCTTTTCTCTATTATGTTCACCAATTCACGGATCGCCTTGTTCTTGTGCTTGTCCTTGTGAATGTACACCCGGGAGCAGACAGGGAAATCATGCCCGGCCCACTCAAGTCTCTTCAGCAATCCTTGCTTTATTTCCTCCCGTACCGCCATATCCGGCATAAAGGCCACCCCCAGTTCATTGATCGCGAATTGTTTAAGGATCTCCTTGCTGCTCGTTTCCAGCGCGATCCGCGGGGCAACCGATTCGCCAGCCAGATCTTCCAGCAGCATCTGCCGGAAGGTGCAGGTGTGCGAAGTCACCAGCAGGGGAATCCCTTCCAGGTCTCTTTCCGCGACAGCCTTTTTCTTCGCCAGGGGGTGAGCCGGGTTCACATAGAACCCAAGCGTTTCCGGCCTTTCGCACAATATCGCGAGATCCGGGTATTCCATCGGCGGATCCAGGGAATAGGCAATGTCAAGTATTCCCTTCTTCAACTGAGCCGCAAACGTATCGTGCATGATGAATGATAACTGGAAATCAACAGCCGGAAACCGCCGCCGGTACTTCAGCAGGATCTGCGGCAGCCGGTTATAGCAAAGCGACTCAGAGACGCCCAGGCGGATCATCCCCGCCGGCTCCTGCGCCATCGGCACTTCCAGCCGGATTTCCCGCTGAAGCTGCATCATCTTCTCTGCGTAGGCCGCCAGCCGTTCCCCTTCCGGCGTCTGCACAACCGTCTTCCCGAGCCGTTCGAAAAGCAGGCACCCCAGTTCCTCCTCCAGCTGCCTGATCTGTGTGGTCACCGTTGACTGGGCGTAGCCCAGCTGATTCGCCGCCGCGGTAAAATTCCCTGTCTCCGTGATTTTCAAAAAGGTTTCCAGCTGTGTAATCGTCATGTTTCTGCTCTGTTTGTTCAATTTTACCGATCATTTTCTTCATTTATTTCAATTTTACTGATCGTTTATCCGATGCTATTATACAGACGTACCCGGGAATATGCAAGTAAAAGGAGAAAGAAAAGCATGAATGACTTATGCAAAATCATCAAAGACACGGTAACTCCCAACTTTCTGAATATCCGGACCTCCATCCGTACCTACGACCGGGATGCCCTGTGCTGCGGGGCCCCCTGCTGGCGCTGGGTCTATCACGCGCTGCATTCGGCGGACAAGTGGTTCATCAATCCGAATGACTATGAAGAGCCGGCCTTCCATGAAGAAGGCATGGATAATCCGGACAATCCGACTTCCGTCACTCTGACGGATCAGCAACTGCTGGAATACCTGGATGCCGTCGAGCGGAAAACCATGGCCTATCTGGATACGCTGACCGATGAAATGCTTTCCGAAAAACCGGAAGGCTGCCGCTTTTCCCGTCTCGAGCTGATTCTCCGCCAGTTCAGGCATATTTCCTTCCATACCGGCATGCTGAACGGGCAGACCGCCCTGGCGACCGGGCAGTTTCCCATGTGGGTCTCAGAAACCGGCAAGTATGTGGATGACGGTATCTTTTTCGGCAGGTACCGGCAAGGGCAGGTCAGAGCATAACAGAAATAGCTATTGGCCCTGAAGTCAACAGCAATGATCATGTTGAGGCTGTAACGCGAAACCTCTCCGGTTAGGTTATTCATTAGGTTATTTGGCCAACAGCACATTTTCCTCAGCAAAACAAAAACTCTGGAAGCGTTGATTTTACTGCTTCCAGAGATGTGGAGCATAGGAGATTCGAACTCCTGACCCCAACACTGCCAGTGTTGTGCGCTACCAACTGCGCTAATGCCCCGAACAGCGGATATCTTATCATAACTGTCCGGCTTTGTAAAGACCTTTTTTCGCGTCCTGCCCGAAAGGCATAAAAGCGTTAAACAGCGTAAATCATTCCCAATCTTCCTCCGCTGTGATAAAATGCCTGCGAGGAGTGTGAAAAAGCATGACATTGTCTGAAGCTGTCGAAAAACTGAACGAACTTGAAAAAGCCGCCTACGCCCTGAACCATGCCCAGAGCGTCCTCTATACCGACGGGGATACCGTGGCGCCGAAGAATTCCTGGAAGGGCCGCGGCAAAGCACTGGCTTATCTGGGTGAACTGACTTACAGGCAGTTGGTCAATCCGGAGACCGGGGAAGTCCTGGAAACCATCCTGCAGTACAGGAATGACACCGACGAGATCACCTTCCGCCGGGCGGAAGTGCTGAAGGAGCAGTATGACAGTCTGCACGTCCTGCCCATGGAAGAATACGTCGCCTGGCAAGAGCTGACGAACGAAGCCTCCGCCGTCTGGCACGACGCCAAGGAAAAGAGCGGCTGGAATCTCTTTGAGCCGTATCTGGAGAAGATCGTGGCCGCCCGCCGGCGCTATGCCTCCCTCAAGGCCCCGGAGAAACCCGCCTACGACGTCCTGCTGGACGAGTATGAAAAGGGCGCGACAACGGAAGCGCTGGATCCTTTTTTCCGCGCTCTGCGGGAAGAACTGTCTCCTGTCATCCGGGAAGTTGCAGCCAGGGAAAAGCCCGTGCCGGCCTTCCTGAAAAACACATGGCCGGTTGACCGGCAGCGGCTCTTCTCCGAAAAGATCATGGCACTGGAAGGCATCGATCCCCTGAACTGTACCCTGGGGGAAACCGAGCACCCCTTTACCAACGGAACCAACAAATGGGACATCCGCATCACCACCCACTATCATGAGGAGGATCCCTTCTCCAGTTTGTTCAGCGTCATCCATGAAGGCGGACACGCCCTGTATGAGATGGACGTCCGGGACGACCTGCAGTTCACCTGCCTTTCCGCCGGCGTCACCATGGGCGTCCATGAGAGCCAGTCCCGCTTCTACGAGAACCTGATCGGCCGCAGCCGTGCCTTCTGTACGCCGCTGCTGAAAATCATGAAGGAAGTTTTCCCGGAGCAGATGGAAGGCGTTACGGAAGAAGAGCTTTATTCCGCCGTCAATCTCTCAAAGCCGTCCCTGATCCGCACGGAGGCGGATGAACTGACCTATTCCCTGCACGTCATGATCCGCTATGAACTGGAAAAGGCGATGATCGGCGGAACTCTGAAGGTGCGGGACATTCCCGGGGAATGGAACCGGCTGTATCAGGAGGTCCTGGGTGTGGCGGTGCCGGACGACCGGCGCGGATGCCTGCAAGACAGCCACTGGTCCTTCGGCGGAATCGGCTATTTCCCCAGCTATGCCCTGGGAAGCGCCTACGGCGTGCAGATGCTGCGGGAGATGGAAAAGAGCGTGGACGTCCGGGGCACCGTCGGGAAGGGCGATCTCGCCCCCGTGACCGCCTGGCTGACGGAAAGGATCCATCAGTACGGCAGCCTGAAAAAGCCGCAGGAACTGCTGCCGGCCGCCATGGGAGGGAAACTGGACCCGGCAATCTATACGGCTTACCTGACCCGCAAATTCAGCGAACTCTACGGGTTTTGACCCGCACTGTACATCAGCCGGAAAATATGATATAAAAAGAAGCAACTTTTGAGTGATTCCGGGAGGCATGGGCAGCATGAAAAAGCAGAAAAAGGCGCTGCAGATCTGCTTTTTGATCCTGTCCGCGGCCTCCCTGCTTTTGTTCTGGCTTGTTCCCTTCATCGGCCAAAAGGATATTTCCGAAACGGAAAACCGCTCGCTGGCCCGGCTGCCCGCCCTTTCCGCCGGGTCTTTTCTCTCCGGCGCGTATCAGGACGACCTCGAAAAAGCCGCGGGGGACCAGCTTCTCCTTTCCGAAGAGGTCCGTTCCTTCGTGAAGGGCGCGCAGGCATCCACCCTGGCGGGAGAACAGGACCTGCTCTGCCGGGTCAATCCTTCCCTGCGCGGCGGTTATACCCAGATTACGGAGGGGTATTACGCTTACCAGGGGGATGAGCACCGGATCGTTGAAAAACTGCAGGACTATGAGGACAGCGTGCCGGACGCCGCCGCTTTCGCCGGCCCCTTCAACAGCCTGGAAGGCGTCACACGTTACCTGTACTTTATCAATAACTCCCGCGTCACGGACTTTGACCATCCGGAGGAGAACAGCCGGATCTATGACCGGATCCGTTCCTTCTTCTCGCTGGACGGCAGCGCCTGCTTCGCCGCGGACAGCTATGAGGATTATTGCCGCTGGTTTTACCAAACCGACCATCACTGGAACGATCAGGGCTTCTACCGCGGCTATACGGAGATCCTGAAACTGCTGAAGCCGGATGAAACGCCCGCCGGCCCGGGTGAGCGCCTGGAAACCGGCGCGGTCTTTAACGGTTCCTACGCGCGGATTACCAAATCCCTGCGGGCGGACGAACATTTTGTCGTTCGCTCCTTTGACCTGCCCAAATATACCGTTACCCTGAACGGCAAGCGCGGCACTTACGGAAAGCTGAAAGCATACCAGAACGGCCGCTTTCCCAGCGAACCGCTCACCAATCACTATGCCAACTGCTACGGGGGAGACTACGGGGAGATCGTCTATGATTTCGGCACCGAAGGCCGGGGCCGGCTGCTGCTGGTCGCCTCCTCCTATTCCAACCCGATCAACGCGCTGATCGCTTCGCATTTTGACAAAACCTATGTCATCGACCAGCGGTATTACGAAGCGTATGCCGGTCAGGCTTTTGATCCCTCAGCCTATGTGAAAGAGCACAGCATCGATACCGTACTCCTGCTGGGCGACATCAGGCTGTTCCTGCCGGGCGCCGATACGGAAGGGGGCGGGGCCTGATGGTCTTTTCAAGCCTTACCTTCCTGTTCATCTTCCTGCCGGCGGTGCTGCTTTTCTATTTTCTCCTGCCGGGCATCAGAGCAAAGAACGCGGTGCTCTGTCTCTTCTCCCTGGTCTTCTATGCCTGGGGCGAGCCGGTCTATGTGCTTCTCATGATCGCCTCCATCCTGCTGAACTGGCTGGCCGGTTTCGGTATGGAACGTTTTCCCCGCCGGAAAAAGCTGCTGCTCATCCTCGCGCTGGTCTTCAATCTCGGGGCCATCGGATACTTCAAATACGCGGGATTCTTCCTCTCAAGCCTTAATTCCCTCTTTTCCCTGCATCTTCCCGTCCTGCAGATCGCGCTGCCCATCGGCATCAGCTTCTACACCTTCCAGATTCTGTCCTACGTGATCGATGTGTATCACGGCCGGACCGCCGCACAGCGGAACCTGCTCTCGCTCGCCACCTATATCACCATGTTTCCGCAACTGGTGGCCGGTCCCATTGTCCGGTATGAAACCGTACGGGAAGAGCTTTCCGACAGGCGCGTCACCCTGAACGATTTTACCGAAGGCCTGAGCCGCTTTTTCTTCGGCCTGGGCAAGAAAGTGCTCATCGCCAACCAGATGGCGCTTGTCGCGGACGCAGTCTTTGACGCCGCGGTCCTTCCGCCCGCCGGCGCGCTATGGATCGGCGCGCTGTGCTACGCGATGCAGATTTATTTTGATTTCTCCGGCTACAGCGACATGGCCATCGGCATGGGGCGGATGTTCGGCTTCCATTTCACGGAAAACTTCAATTACCCCTATACCGCCGATTCGGTCACCGATTTCTGGCGCCGCTGGCATATCAGCCTTTCCACCTGGTTCCGGGAATACGTCTATATCCCGCTGGGCGGAAACCGCTGCGGCACGGCGCGGCATATCTTCAATATGCTCGTCGTCTGGCTGCTCACGGGGCTGTGGCACGGGGCCGCCTGGACCTTTGTCCTCTGGGGCCTGTATTACGGCCTGCTGCTGATCCTGGAAAAACACGTGCTCGGCGGCGTGCTGAACCACATTCCGAAAGCTGTCCGGCGGATCGTCACCTTCCTGCTCGCCCTGTTCGGCTGGATCATCTTCCGTTCGGAAAGCCTGACCGCGCTCGGTCGCTTCCTGTCCGGCGCTTTCTCTTTCGGTTCCTCCGGTACCGGCGCCTTCCTCATGTCAAACGCGAACGCCCTCTCGCCCCTGATCCTGCTCCCCATAGCTGTCCTGGGCTGTCTGCCCTGGACCCGGTGGCTTGCGAAGCGCTTCCCGGATTCGGGAGTCTTCGCCGCCCTCCGCCTCGCCTGCGCGTTCCTCATCTGGTTTGCGTCCATTGCCATGCTGCTCGGGGAGAGTTATAATCCCTTTATCTATTTCAGGTTCTGATGCGCCGCGCGCGGCATCTGACCGTTCAATGGAGGACCGCCGTGAAAAGATTCCTTGCCTTCCTGCTCGTATGCCTGCTCCTGTGCGCTTCCGCCCTTGCGGGCTCTCCGCTCGAAGCGCCCTACGCTCCGGGCTCACCCGGAGCCGCCGTTGCTGCCGCCGCGGCGGAAGCGCTTGGCCTGGAGCTTCATCTGACGGACGGGGCCGACCTCCCGAAAGCCGCTGACGTCATGCTCCAGTCTCCCGGCGCCCTGCTCTGCGCGGATCAATCCCTGATCATCTCCGGCCTTCAGGGCTATACCTCGCAGGATCTGCGCACCGCCATGCGGCCCGTATGCAGAATTGCCGTCAACCCGCTGTACCTGGCCGTGAACGCGCAGGCAGCGGCGGATCTCGGCATCACCGACGCGCAGTCCCTTCTGTCTTATATCGCGGAGCATGAGTACGAAGCTTACTTTGCCCGGCATATAGACGCGGATGTGGCCGACCGGGCTGTGACGAAACTGTCGGAGAGCATTCCTGTGTTCACGGAAGGATATCCGGAGGACGAGATCCCGTCCGCCCTGGAAAGCGGCGAAGTTCTGGCGGCTGTCGTCAGCGAGATTCAGCTTGCCGAAGACGGACAGTCCCTGCTTCCCGTCTGTTCCCTGGGGGCGGAGCGTACAGCCGCCTTCCCGGACCTTCCCTGCGCCGCGGAGCTTGATCTCCCCGTGTGCGACGGAACCGGCATCTGGCTCTTTGCCTCTTCGGATACAGATGACGCCGCGGTCACGCAGGCCGCGTCGGTATGCCTGGGCATGGATCCCGCCGCCGTAAACGCCGTTCCCGGCTTCACCTTTTCTCCCCTTGCCGGAGAGGATGCGGAAAAAGAAATCCGCGATATCATCGCGGATTATATCGGATATATGACCTCAGAAGGTCTCTTTTTCTACGAACAGTGAGAATACCGGGAGCGGATCAGTCAGATCCTGTCTATCTGTACCGCAGTTTATGGTAGGGATTCACCTGGGAGAAGAACACGCCGTCCCCCAGCAGCAGCACCTGTACATCCCCGCTGTTCAGAATCTCCGAAAAACTGAAATCCTTGTCCTGGCCGGCCAGATAGTACCGGAAATCAATCACCCAGAGATCATGGTAATGACTGGCCAGCAGCTGCGTGATCGGATTGGAAAAGGAATTGGAGAACACTACGAGGGTTCCCCTGTCGGTCCGGTCCGTCTGAATATGTACGATCCCGGTGTCTCCGCCGTAAAACTTCGCGTAATGATTGATCTTCTCCAGCCTTGAATACTTCCCGTCAAAATACACCTGCTGGTTTCCGTAGGAAGCTTTCGGCACGCCGTTGATCACGATCTTCATCTCCGGATAGTCGAAGCGGTAGACCGTAAACAGCTCCTTGCTGTCCTGCACCTTCAGATCCCGGTTGATGGATCCGTTGAATTTCACGGGAAAAGTAACCTCTTCCACCGGTTCCATCAGCGGCTCATCCGGCCCCAGCAGCATCCGGATGATCTGGCAGTATCCGGCATAAGACCCCTTGTAATTCCAGTGGTGGTCCGTCGTATAGTAATACTCGGCATACTGTTCCAGGGAATCCAGGTGGAGGTAGTCCGTCGTGCTCCTGTCGAAATACTTCTGAATAGCTTCATAAACGAGCGGGACTGCTGATACGTTCTTCCGCACGTTCACGGTTCTGGAGGAGTTGATCAGGTAAACATAGGTCCTGACCTCCGGATGGTCGGCCAGCGCCTCGTACAGATACTTCGCCTGCAGCTCCACCTTGCTGAAATCCGTATAGTTGTCCGGAGTGGAAAGCCTGTACTCCATCCCGTTGATCATGATCCCTTCGTAGGCAGCGGCAGTGCCGACAATACTCAGCAGGATCATCACAGCCGCTGCCAGCGACAGGATCTTTTTCACAGGGACTCACTCCTTTATCGGTGCGGGGATTCGGTAAACAACGTTCCGGCAGGACACCGTGTCAGATCAGGTCCGCGATATCCGTATTCGCGCCCTTGAGGAGCACTTTCGCGCCCTGGGCCGCCTCGGCGGAATCCGCGTGGGCCAGCAGCCACTTGTTGGCCGCCCACAGGATCTCGTCCTCTGCGTTCTTCACGGTGATCTCAGGCTTGTCCAGGTTCGTTCCCTTCGGCAGGACCACGATGACCTTGAAGCCCTGGCCCTTCTTCGCGCTGCAGGGCGCGTAGTGCAGGGTTGTGGCATACACTTCCACCAGCACGCCGGCGGGGCATTTATAGGCGACGACCTTTCCGGTATCCAGCACGCCGTCCACCAGGTCTTCGCGCTTGGCCAGCAGGAGGATGAAATCCTCAGCGCCGACGTTCAGTTCACTGTCCCGGTGATACTCCAGGCAGTTCAGCTTCGTGTTATGGCCGTTGCACCAGCCGATCTGGATCGGCATACCGCCGAAGGCATTGTTCCGCAGTTCCTTCTCAATCGGCAGGGCCATCAGCTCGGGCTGTTCCGGCACATAGTCGACGCCCTCGGGCAGCGGGGTTACCTTGTCCAGGGTTGCCAGCAGTTCGCTGACGTCGTAGCCGGTCAGCACCTGGCCGTAGTTCTGGAATGACGGGTCGCTTACGGGCAGAATTTTCATGTTATTTGTCCTCCTTCATATTTTTTTAATTCAGAATTCAGCGTTCAGAATTCAGAATTGATTTCTCCGGCGTCATCCGGTCCTGAATGCTTCCGTTCAAAAGTTTTTTGTGAGGTCATATCTCTCGTAAAACTCTTTCCGGTAATCCAGCAGGGAATCATTCGCGATTGCCTCCCGGATTTCCTCCATCATATGGATCAGGAACCGCAGATTGTGAATCGAGGCCAGCCGTCCGGCGGTGATTTCCTTCGCGTTGAACAGATGCCGGATATAGGCCCGTGTGAAGTTCCGGCAGGCATAGCAGTCACACCGGTCGTCCATCGGCGTGAAGTCCCGGGCATACTTTCCGTTCTTCACAACCACCCGGCCCCTGCTGGTCATAACGCTGCCGTTGCGGGCAATCCGCGTGGCCAGAACGCAGTCGAACATATCCACCCCGCGGATAACTCCCTCAATAAAGCAGTCCGGCGTTCCCACGCCCATCAGGTACCGGGGCTTGTTTTCCGGCATGTAAGGCCGGATCTCGTCCAGCATTTCATACATCATCGGTTTCGGTTCGCCCACGCTCAGGCCGCCGATCCCGTAGCCGATGAAGTCCATATCCGCCAGTGTTTTCGCGCTCTCGATCCGCAGGTCTTTAAAAAACGCGCCCTGTACGATACCGAACAGTGCCTGATCCTCCCGGGTGTGGTGTGTTTTGCAGCGTTCCGCCCACCGGTGGGTCGTTTCCATGTTTTTCTTCGCCGTCTCCCAGTCGCAGGGATAGGCGGTGCATACGTCAAAGGCCATACAGATGTCGGAACCCAGCGCCTGCTGAATATCCATGGACTCCTCCGGACCGATGAACTGCTTTGATCCGTCCAGATGGCTTCGGAAGGTTACGCCCTTTTCCTCGATCTTCCGGATCCCCGCCAGCGAAAACACCTGGAATCCGCCGCTGTCTGTCAGGATCGGCCCGTCCCAGCCCATGAAGCGGTGCAGGCCGCCGGCCTCGCGGATCAGATCCTCCCCCGGCCGCAGATGCAGATGATAGGTGTTCGAAAGCAGGATCTTCGTCCCGATCTCCTTCATCTCCCGGGGCGTCATCGCTTTGACGCAGGCGCTGGTGCCCA